>Ga0193961_1000722_pt1 | contig 12381 bp, 10 predicted proteins | sample FB_4_MG_FD_140371 | JGI IMG/M metagenome (GOLD analysis project Ga0193961, IMG submission 140371) | Microbial mat bacterial communities from the Broadkill River, Lewes, Delaware, United States - FB_4_MG | ecosystem: Environmental > Aquatic > Freshwater > River > Microbial mats | place: USA...
GAAGGTGATATCTTTACATACAGTGGAGTAAGTTTTAAGTCAATGACTCAAAAAGAGTTACTTCATGAAGAGATAGATCTAGAGAGCTTAAACCTTACAACAAGTACAACCACAAAAAATAAAACTGATGATAGGATTATAATAGCTTTTAGAGACCCAGAAGATTCTGAAAAAATCATCGCATATAAACTAGATAAAGAAGTTGTAGATGACTTAAAACAATCTTTCTCAAGTGATAACTTTTTTCAAAGAGAAGACGGTATATTAAGGTTAAATAACGAGGTTGAGAATTATGTAGCAGGATGGCTTTTAGATATAAAGAAAAACAGAGGTTATGAAAAAGCAGATGTCAATGCAAACGGAAGAATAGATAAAAATGAAGAAGGTAACTTAAATATAGGGTTTGATCATAACACCAAATATGATTACTTAGGGGATAAAATAGATTATATCCATACCTATGTAGGTGAAAGAAAGTATCAAAAATATTCTGATACGATGGATGGAATGCGTAGCAGTATGGAGACTGCTTATACACCAAACGATATATTAGATTTCCAATCACTTAAGTTTGAAAATTCAATAGAAAAAGAGCTTAGTCATACCCTTGAGCTAGATAAAGATAAAGACGGAACAATTACTCTCAAAGAAGGACAAGCAGACTTTACTCCTAAAGGTAAAAATGCAGAAAGTTATCTAATAGAAAAAATAAAGTGGAATCATAATAGGTGGGTTGAACATTCTAATATAGTTTTAGATTGGGAAAATGTAAAAACTAGAGAAGTTCCAACTATGGATATTGTTACACAAGAGGAAAGAGAGGAAGCTTTACTAAAATCAAAAGAAGCGTCAAAAAAATTTAATGAAAATAATAATGTTAAAGAGTTTATAGAATCCCTATATGATGATGAAAATATAAAAAGATATGACAAGACCGAAGATGAGTTTTCTATAAAAGTATAATTATATCTTTTGAAAACATAAACGATTTTTAGATAAATTGATAGAATGAACAATCCTCAACATCAATGGCATATCACAGAAGAAGAAGCTGTAAAGAACACAAATATAGATGTTGAAAAAGCTATGCGTGACAACCCTGGCACTCCTGCCGTTCCTCCTCAAAAAATTCGTGCAGTGATGCAGTGGTTGAAGAGTCTGTTCGTCCTATGCTAATTATGGATGGTGGGATATGGAAAGTTTGTAACTTTTTATGTTTCATCATTGAAATAAACATTATTTCTACCTCTATTTTTAGCTTTATATAAGTACTCATCAGCTTGTTTATAAAGTTCTTCTAAATCATTTATATCTTTTGCATTTTTTGATATTAAACCCAAAGATATTGTTACGAACTTAGATATAGTACTTGTTGAGTGCTCTATTTTTAAGTTTTCTATATTACTTCTAATAGTCTCTGCAAAAATGTATGAATTCTCTTTTGAACTTGATTTAAAAAAGACTCCAAACTCTTCACCACCGAGCCTAAAACAGTAATCGTCTGCTCTATTTAAAGATTTTTTAATAGTTGCTGTTACCTCTACTAAAACTTTATCACCCATAAGATGACCATAAGTATCATTATATTGTTTGAAGTGATCTATATCTATCATTATAAAGTTTAGTAAACAGTTGTTTCTTTTTGAACTATTTAAAAGCTTTGGAATAATGTCATTGAAATACCTTCTGTTATAAATATCTGTTAAAGGGTCTTTAACTGAGATCTCTTCTATGAGTTTTTTATCAGATATATCTTGTCTTATAGCCGTATATCCTATTTTTTTTGAGTCATGATCATAAATTGGAGATATAGTCATACTTGTCCAATATGATGTTCCATCTTTTTTGAGACCCTGTATCTCTCCTTTCCAAGTTTTCTCATAAGTTATAGATTGCCATAGTTCTTTAATTGTATCTATTGGTGTATCTGGATGATTTAGTATATTATGATTTTTTCCTATAAGTTCATTTTCTTTATATCCTGTAATTTTGCAGAAAGCTTTGGATACAAATGTAATGTTTCCATCCAAGTCTATTGAAGATGAGAGGATGTTTTCATCTATTAGGTTTAAATACTCTTTTAGTTGTCTGTCTTTTTTCTTGATCTCTGAGATATTTTTTACAGATATCAATATAGACTTTTTATCAGGCATAAGTGCCATTGACATGTTGACGTCTATTGGATGTCCACCTTTAACAATATAGGTTTTCTCAAAATCCTTTATTAAACCTTGTTTTGTAACTTCATTAATTGCATCTTTTGTTCTTTTATAATCTTTAGTACTTGTGAGGTCCAGACAATTTTTATTTATAAGTTCATTATATGAAAAACCTGTCATGATTAAATATGAATTGTTAAACTTTAAAAAGTTTAAATCAAGGTCTAAAAGAGCTATACCATCTACATTTGTGTCATATATTGTTTCTAATATATTTTTTTCATCCTCTAAGTTTTTTTCTAGTAGTTTGTTTCTAGTAATATCTGTGGATACTCCAAATAGACCTATGACATCACCTTTTGCATCTTTTAAAGGTTCTTTAACACTGTTATAGTATCTTTCTTCATTTGTTCCAGATAATACATTTTTTTCTTCAGTTATAATCTCTTTTGAATCTTTTAAAACTTTTTGATCATTTTTCAGTATTTCACTTGATTCACTTAGAGAAAAGAATTCTGAATCATCATGACCTATTATCTCTTCTAGTGGTTTATTAAAAAGTTCACAAACTTTATGATTGACATATGTGTATTTTCCATTTGAATCTTTTGAATATATATATGCACCTAGTGAATCTAGCATTGCTTTATAACTCATAAGTTCTAGTTCATTTTTCTTTTTTATTTTTATATGTCTGAATAATAAGTATATAGTTACCATAGATATAACCAATGCCGACAGTACAGCTAGTATAATTAAATTGTTTTTACTCTCTATTTCTTTTATTTTTTCCTCAACAAGGTATTCTAGGTTTTTATTGTAGTGCTGTATAGTGTTTTGAGCATGTTCAAGTTTGCTGTAGTCATGTATTATAGAGATTAAAACTTTTTTGCCACCCAATACATAAGGATATGATGAAACATGAACTCTTTTAATTTTGCCAGATGCAAGTTTATGTCTGAATATAAAAAAGTTTCTTTTCTCTTGAGCAGCTGCTTGTATCTCTTTTTTGACCTGCTCTGATGTAAAAATATTTATATCTTGTATTTTCATGGATTTTAGTTCATCCACATTGTAACCATAAAACTTAGAAGCTGAAGAGTTAGCTCTGATAATATTACCATTAGAGGAATCAATTATCAGCATAATTTCCATATTTTTATCGAAGAAACTATTAAAAAAGTTTTTTTCGTTTGAAAATAAAATAATTGGTAGTAACAAAATAAAAAGAACTCTCAACATATATTTTAAACCTTATATAATATAAAACTATTCTATTATGCCTTTAATTAAATGTTTAAAAGCTTAATAAAAATTGTAATAACCTGATGAAAAAAGAACTCAAAACAAGCTTCAAAAGTCTGATTAAAGATATATATCATCACTTATATCTTCATCATTATAATCATATGAATCTTTTACAATGTCATAATCACAGTCATAATCATAACTATCTTCACTCCGATTATCTTCGCTATCATTGTTTAACTCTTTGTCATCCCTGTAATCATATATATAAACTAACATGATAAATCCTTTTATCTATAGAGTTAAATAATATATCGAATATTTTCTATCTTTATTTAGATTTATTATTTGTTACTACTTAATTATTCCTTCTTCTATATTTATATATTCATATTGTTTCTTTGTGAGTTTAGTATTATGAAATATCGTTTTCCATAAGATTGCACTATTTAGCGAACTGTTTCTTAGATCATTATTATAAAAATTTGCGCTACCTAGTTCACTTTTTGTAAAGTCAGTGTTTTGAATTTTTGCATTTTTAAAATTGGCTTTCCAAGAGATGCTTGAGTTAAAGTTACTGTTCTTTATAATAGTATTGTTCAGGTTTGCACCTTTGAAGTTTGTTTTTATTGCAGAGATACTACTAAGATTACTTCCACTTAGATTAGCTTTCCAAAATACTGCTCCATCAAGTTTAGCATTCTCAAAATTACTTTTTTCAAGATCTGCCATAAAGAAGTTTGTATGGCTAAGATTTGCATTTTTGAAGTTAGAATTTTGTAGTTCACATCCACTCAGGTCTAGTCCACTAAGGTTAGCTTCTCTAAAATCACAGTTTTGACACTCATCCTCTTCAAGCAGTTTTGTTATATGTATTTGCTCAAAACTAAATAATGTAGTATAAAGAACCAAGATTAAAATAGATTTTCTCAATTTTTAGCCTTTTTTATAATCTCTTTAAGTTTATGCGAAAACTCTTTTGCCCTACATGAGCCTATAAACTCGCCAAGTTTATTTGCATCTTTATCTATAAAAAATATTGTAGGAATTCCAAAATACTTAAAACCATCTGGTAGTTCATCTACTTGTACATCTTTTTGTAAAATACTAAAGTGTTCATCTAGTATGTTTTTTATAAACTTGTCTTTAAATACCTTTTGTTTCATGTAGGCACATTGTGGACAGCTTTTTGTAGTATAAATCATTAATGTTATTTTTTCAGTGTTCTTAACATCTTTGTATATGTTTATAAAATCAATATCTTTTGATATTGGAGTTGCTAATAAAGTTAGAAATGAAAAAATAATACTCAGTAGTATACGCATTTAGTCCTCCATATAGTTTTATGTATTATATTAGTTTTGTCATAAAATGTACTAAATAACATTTTTGTTTACAGCAAATTTGCAAAATTGTCATCTTATAAAATAAATAAATTTATGTTATTAAAAAAGATAAAAAAACTCCTATTTGATTTTATTTTCCCTAATATAGGGCTATATAGACAAATTTACAAATTTTTTTACAAATTTTTCATACTAGGGAACACTATATGTAATATTAAAAGCGAAACCAAATTTATTCAAGGAGACGATATGGCTGAATTAAGACAAATCGCATTTTACGGAAAAGGCGGGATTGGTAAATCTACTACATCTCAAAATACATTGGCAGCAATGTGTCACTATTATGGACAAAAAATATTAATTGTTGGTTGTGACCCAAAAGCAGATTCTACTAGACTTATTTTACATGAGAAAGCTCAATCTACTATTATGCAACTTGCTTCTGAAGCTGGTACAGTTGAAGACTTAGAGTTAGAAGATGTATGTAAACCAGGTGCGGATGAGTTCCACCCAGATAATGAAGAAATTACTGAGGGTTATATCATGTGTACAGAGTCTGGTGGTCCAGAGCCAGGTGTTGGTTGTGCAGGTCGTGGTGTTATTACAGCTATTAACTTTCTTGAAGAAGAGGGTGCTTATGATGATGAGCTAGATTTCGTATCTTATGACGTTCTTGGAGACGTTGTTTGTGGTGGATTCGCTATGCCAATTCGTGAAGGTAAAGCACAAGAGATTTATATCGTTATGTCTGGTGAGATGATGGCTATGTATGCAGCTAACAACATTTCAAAAGGTATTTTAAAATATGCTAACACTGGTGGTGTTCGTCTTGCAGGTCTTGTATGTAATGCACGTATGACAGATAAAGAGTATGATCTTGCTAAAAACTTAGCAACTCAAATTGGTACTCAAATGATTCACTTCGTACCACGTTCTAACCACGTTCAACGTGCAGAGTTACGTCGTATGACTGTTGTTGAGTTCTCACCAAGTTCAGAACAAGCAATGGAGTATAAAGAATTAGCACGTAAAATTATTGCTAATGACTTAAAAGTTATTCCTAATCCACTTGAGATGGATGATCTTGAAAACTTACTAATGGAATTCGGACTTGACGAAGAAGTTGAAGAAGATGCAATTGGTAAAAAAGCAGAAGAAGCGTAATTAACGCTTTTTTTGTGTAAGCTCCCTAGTAGCTTTATAAACTAGAAAAAAATTAAAATATAGAAATATAATATAGGAGAGAAATATGTTTATATGTGGTTATCATTTTCCAGCAAGTGAAGGGAACGATGTTGCTTTTGATAAAGTAATTGAAAAAGTTGAAGAGGGTGTTGATGCATCTGGTAAAACAGTTACACTTATGAGTGAAACTCGTGAAGGTGTTGTATTAGAGTCAATCGAAGTACCAGCTGGTACATTTGCTCATACTGCGTTTGTTGATTATTTCGAAAATACTGAAATTCCAACAAAAGAAGATACTAAAATGGTTTATTACACTAATAAATACCAAATTAGTGAAATCTCTAAAACAGTTGATGGAGATGCAACAAAAGATTTATGTAAAAAACTAGATGACATGAATCTATATAGAGTAAAAGTAGCGTAATTAGCTACTTTTTATAAAGATTTGGCATTTGCCAGTCTTTAAAAACGTAAGACATTAGAGGCTTCTCTTTTGTATTACAAAAATGAAGAAGGAGAATATATGGGACCAGAAACATTAGAAGCTTTACAGAAAGAAGCTATCGAAGAAGTTTTAGAGGTATATCCTGCTAAAGCTGCAAAAAACAGAGCGAAGCACTTAGGTGTTGATTCACCAGAAGGTGTTAAAGGTGCTTGTGATAAAACAAGAAGTAATAAACAAACTGTTCCAGGTGTAATGAGTCAACGTGGTTGTGCATACGCTGGTTCTAAAGGTGTTGTTTGGGGACCGATTAAAGATATGATTCATATCTCTCACGGACCAATCGGTTGTGGTCAGTATTCACGTGGTGGACGTCGTAACTATTATATCGGTACTACTGGTGTTGATACATTTGTTACTATGAACTTTTCAACTGACTTTAGTGAAAAAGATATTGTATTTGGTGGTGACACTAAACTTAAAAAAGCTCTTACAGAGATTGATGAGTTATTCCCATTAAACAATGGTATATCTATCCAGTCTGAGTGTCCAATCGGTCTTATCGGTGATGATATTCAAGCTGTTGCAAAAGTACACAAGAAAGAGAATTCTAAACCAACTATCGCTGTATCTTGTGAAGGTTTCCGTGGGGTTTCTCAATCACTTGGTCACCACCTTGCAAATGATGCAATTCGTGATGAAGTTATGACTGATACGTCTGCTAGAAGTGAATTTGAATCTACTGATTATGATGTAGCTATCATTGGTGACTACAATATTGGTGGTGATGCATGGGCTACTCGTATCCTTTTAGAAGAGATCGGTTTAAGAGTTATTGCACAATGGTCAGGTGATGCTACTTATAAAGAGATGGCAATAGCTCCAAAAGCAAAACTAAACTTATTACACTGTTACCGTTCAATGAACTACATTTCACGTCATATGGAACAAGAGTTCAACATTCCTTGGATGGAGTATAACTTCTTTGGACCAAGTAAAACTACTGAGTCTTTAAGAAAAATTGCTGAATTCTTTGGTGAAGAAGTTCAAGCTAAAGCTGAAGAGGTAATTGCTAAATATACTGCAATGACTGACGCTGTTATCGCTAAGTACAAGCCAGTTCTTGAAGGTAAAAAAGTAATGTTATATGTTGGTGGTTTACGTCCTCGTCACGTAATCGGTGCATATGAAGATTTAGGTATGGAAATTATCGGTACTGGTTATGAGTTCGCTCACGGTGATGATTATAAACGTACTAAAGAAGATATTGAAAGATCTACACTAATCTATGATGATGTTAATGAGTATGAGTTAGAAAAATTTGTACACAAACTAAAACCAGATTTAGTGGCTGCAGGTGTTAAAGAGAAATATGTATTCCAAAAAATGGGTCTTCCATTTAGACAGATGCACTCATGGGATTACTCTGGTCCTTACCACGGGTATGATGCATTCGCAGTATTTGCAAAAGATATGGACTTAGCTATGAACTCTCCAGTTTGGAATCATACTAAAGCACCATGGGAAAAAGAAGAGGTAGGAGCTTAATATGCAAGACGTAGATAAAATTGTTAATGGTCAGAAACTATTCTTAAAAGATGAGTATCAGACTTCATTAGCTGCAAAAAAAGAATTTGAAAGTGCAATGGGTGCTATAAACCCTGCAAAAGTTGACGAAGTTCAAGAGTGGACTAAGTCATGGGATTATAGAGAGAAAAACCTTGCTCGTGAAGCTATTACAGTTAACCCTGCAAAAGCTTGTCAACCACTTGGTGCTATTATGGCAGCTCTTGGTTTTGAAAACACTATGCCATATGTTCATGGTTCTCACGGGTGTGTTGCATATTTCCGTTCATACTTTACTCGTCACTTTAAAGAGCCGACACCATGTGTATCTGACTCTATGAGTGAATCTGCAGCGGTTTTTGGTGGTCTTGCAAATATGAAAGACGGTCTACGTAACTGTAACGCTATGTACAAGCCTGAGCATATCGCAGTATCTACTACTTGTATGGCAGAAGTTATCGGTGATGACTTAAACGCTTTCGTTGTTGGTGCTCGTGAAGAAGCTGAGGGTGAATTAGATGATTTACCAATCACTTATGCTCACACTCCATCATTCGTAGGTAGCCACATTACTGGTTATGATAACATGATGAAAGCTATGTTAGAGCAACTTAACCCACCAAAAAGTGAAAGAGTTGTTGATGAAGGTCGTATCAATATAATTCCTGGTTTTGAGCCGTATTTAGGTTCTTTAGCAGAGGTTAAAGAGATTGCTGCTGAATTCAGTGACAAAATTGTAATGATTGGTGATCATGAAGAGCAATGGAATACTGGTGCTGGTGATTATAAACTATACGCTGGTGGTACTCCGTTAGAAGTAGCTAAAACTGCTATCAATGCTGAGACTACAATCTCTTTACAAAAATACTCTACAGTGCAAACTGCTAAGACTATTAAAAACAAATGGAAACAAGGTTATGAAACTTGTAATCCAATCGGTTTAGCTGGTACTGATGAGTTTGTTATGAAATTATCAGAGTTAACTGGTAAAGAAGTTTCTGAGAAACTAAAAACTGAACGTGCTCAACTTGTTGATGCTATGCAAGATTCTTATCCGTATATGCACGGTAAAAAGATTGCTATCTATGGTGATCCTGATTTCTTACTAGGTATGGTTTCATTCTTAGTTGAGATGGGTGCTATTCCAACTCACGTATTATGTAATAATGCGCCAAGAAAAGGTTGGGAAAAAGATATGCAAGAGATTATAGATAAATCTCCTTGGGCTAAAGATTGTCAAATTTGGCCAGCTAAAGATTTATGGCACTTAAGAAGTTTACTATTTACTGAACCAGTAGACTTCATGATTGGTAACGTATATGGTAAAGAACTTTACCGTGATACTAAAACTCCATTAATCAGAATTGGTTTCCCTATCTTTGATAGACACCACCTACATAGATACTCTATGAGTGGATATAAAGGTGCATTGAATCTTTTAACTTGGATAACTAACGGTATTCTTGACCAGTTAGATGAAGAGACTAAAGATATCGGAGAAACTGATTACTTCTTCGATGCTGTAAGATAATTACAGTTTTCATTATTCCTTGTGTTTAAGCCAGAAGAACTCTCTTCTGGCTTTTTTTATTTTTCTAATCTGCTTCTTTCTATTTTAACCATATTAAATTTCACAATATATTTGTATTACTCTATATTAATTACTGAATTAAATTATGTCTAGGTTATATTAAAAGTATAATCTAAAAAGTAACTTATTTATTTTACTAATTTAAAAAAATAAGTATTGGAATCTGATTTTAAAATATTTTATGCTAAAATAATTGTAAAGTGTCACTTTACACTTTTCAATAATTAAAAGGGGTTATATAATGAATATATCCAAAAAACTTGTTTCTTCATTAGTGGTAGTTGGATTAGTTGGAATTATCATATTAGGCTTATTTTTTAAGCAAAGTATGGAAAAGAACATGATGAAAGATATAGAAGCAACAGCAATGGATCTAATCAATAGAACGGTTCAGATGTTTGTTGTATCTACAGTTAAGTTTCATGATGAATATAATTCAGTGAAGACGCAAGATGAAAAAGAAAGAGTACATAAAGATTGGATTCGTACGATTGTCGCTGTTGACTCTGCTGTTATTCATAATTTTGGAGAAGGGAAGACTCGTGTACGTTTAGTGACAGATGAAGCTTTACTTTCTGTACCTTCATTAGGTGGTGCAGCTACAAAGGTTGAAAATAAATTTGAAAGAACTTCTTTAAAAGATTTTTTAGCTGGTAAAGCTTCAACTGTAGAAACAACTGAAGAATTTTATAGACTTGCTGTTCCTCTCTATAGTGATGCACATCCAGGTTGTGCAGAGTGTCATTCTATGGATCCATCAGAACATAATCTCTTAGGCTCATTAAATGTTTATATTCCTCTTGAAGAAAAACGTTCAGAAGTTTTTAGTGTTTATGTTATGAACCTAGGAATAATCATTTTAATTGGTATCTCATTAGCAATTATATTGATTGTACTTCTTAAGAAGTTTGTACTTAACCCTATACAGACTTTAGAAGATACTTCTAGTGATTTAGCATCAGGTGAAGGTGATTTAACAAAACGTTTACCAGTTCAAAGTGAGGATGAGATCGGTCATGCTAGTCATGAAGTAAATCTGTTTATTGAAAAAGTTCAAGATACTATCTCAGATGCAAAAAATTCAAGTGCAAAAAATACACAAATCGCTTCTTCATTAGTAGAATCTGCTAATAATATTGGTAAAGGTATTAATAAAAGTGCTGAAGTCGCAGTTCTTGCAACAAAAGAAGCACAAAATATTAAAGGCATTATTGAAAATTCATTGAATATATCTGAACGTACTAGAGATGACATTCAACAAGCAAATGAAAATCTAAATGAAGCTAAATCGTATGTATTGGAGTTGACTCAAAATGTACATAACAGTGCAGAGGTTGAGTCTGAACTTTCTTATAAGTTGAATAACTTATCAACAGATGCAGAACAAGTTAAAGAGGTATTAACAGTTATCTCAGATATTGCAGACCAAACAAACCTACTTGCATTAAATGCAGCAATAGAAGCTGCTCGTGCAGGTGAACATGGTCGTGGATTTGCTGTCGTTGCCGATGAAGTAAGAAAATTAGCTGAACGTACACAAAAAAGTTTGGCAGAGATTAATGCAACAATCAATACAATAGTTCAGTCTATCGTTGAAGTAGCTTCAGAGATGAAAATTAATGTAGATAAAATTCAAGAATTAACTAACTTATCTTCAAATGTAGAAGATATGATATCTTCTACATCAGAAATCATGAATAATAGTGCAAAAATTTCAACAGAAGCATATCAAAATACAAATGAAGTATCTAAAAATACTCAGAACCTTATAAAACAGATAGAAAACGTAAATGTAAGTACAAATGATTGTTTAAGTGACGTAGATGGAATTGTTCTTACAAGTAATGAATTAAATGAACTATCTGTAGAGCTTAAAAATAAACTAAATCAATTTAAAACTTCATAAGTTTCGTAATATTTATTGTGGGGTATAAGTGGTGAACACTTATACCCTCTTCACTGTTAGCCAAGTATCAAATTTATAAGGAATAGATTATGAATAGATATTGAAAAATTTATTTTCGTGTTATTCATTATATATTAAGATATATAACGGTAATATTTTAAGAACTTTAAAGGCTTATAATGGAATTTGGATCATCACTTACTCTTTTTAACTCAGATGTACCTTTTTTACTTGAAAAAAGAATAGCTTTGTTAAAGGCAATTCAAACGGCTGGTTCTATAAGTAAAGCTGCAAAAATGGTACCCATTAGTTACAAGGCTGCATGGGATGCAATTGATAGTATAAACAACTTATGTCCACATGCCGTTGTAAGTAAGGAGACAGGTGGAAAAGGTGGTGGTGGTGCTAAGATCACACCATATGGAGAGAATCTTATAAACACATATGAACTTTTACAAAAAGAACATAAAAAGTTTTTACAAACTCTCTCTGAAAATACAGATTTTGATAAAGGGACTTTAAAGTCTATACAAAGGTTTTCTATGAATATAAGTGCTAGAAATAAAATACATGGAAAAGTAGAACTTATTGAGGGTGGCAAGGTAAATTCTCAGGTTTATATAAAGCTAAAAAGCGGCTATACGATAGTCTCAGTTATTACAAACTCTGCTAAAAAAGATCTTGATCTTAAAGTAGATGATGATGTAAGTGCCATTTTTAAATCAAGCTCAGTTATTTTAAGCACAGATAATGCCTTGTCTATAAGTGCTAGAAATAAATTTAAAGGCAAAATAGACTCTATTCACAAAGGTGAAATCAATAGTGAAGTTGTTGTAGATATTGGAAACAATGACAAACTTGTAGCTGTGATCACAAGTGGGTCTGTAGAGACCTTAGAGTTAGAAGAAGGTAGGGAAGTTAGTCTTATCATAAAGTCA
>Ga0193961_1000726_pt1 | contig 12349 bp, 13 predicted proteins | sample FB_4_MG_FD_140371 | JGI IMG/M metagenome (GOLD analysis project Ga0193961, IMG submission 140371) | Microbial mat bacterial communities from the Broadkill River, Lewes, Delaware, United States - FB_4_MG | ecosystem: Environmental > Aquatic > Freshwater > River > Microbial mats | place: USA...
AAAGATTGAGGGGACGAAAGTCGCCAAAACGAAAGTTCTGTACCCGATGGGTTGCCCTAGGGGGCCCAGGCGCGCTGATCCGGCACAAACAACCGCAGGCTATCACCAAGCTTTAGATGCCCCGGACGCTCCACCCAGGCGGTGATTCCCCTCCGCCCCTTTGCGGCCGGTTTGAATTTCGGGCCAAAGCCAGCATGGTCCTTTTCGATTTCACGGCCTGGAAAAATGCAGGGGCGGTTTTCCATATCCACAGTCAGGGTAACCCCATCCGGCCCCTGCAAACGTGAGCAAGGCGGCACAAAGGTGAAATCCGGAATGCCGCGTAGCACCAAATTGGCCCCCAATGCCGATGGGTCGACCTGGTCCAGCCCCATGTCAGCGGCGATCAACGCCAGTTCCTCCTCCGATAGGACAGTCAGTTGTCGTACGTTGCGAATTTTCGTGCCTTCTGGATAGAGATTGCGCACACGCACACAAGAGGCCCGGTTCTCCCCCTGATGTCGCTCGCCGCTGATTCCGTGAAACCCAAATGTAAGAGAATCGACAACCGAGGACGCAATACCGCTGTCTGATGCAGTTTCCCCTGCCCAAACCACTTCCCCTTTGAATTCTGTTTCCAGCAATACCGGCATGTCTCACCCTCTGTTCTGTATCAATCTGCATCAATCTGCGCATTGACCGCGACCATACTGCCGCCAGCAGCAATAGGAAGCCTGTTTCGGATCGCATAGCGATCCGATCCGGGCGCGGGGGTGGCGGGCAGCTTTGCTGCCCGCCACCCCCGCGCCACCCCCAAACAACCTGCAGCGCCCCAAGGAAACAAAGAAAAGCCCCAGCAACCTAAAACAGGTTCCTGGGGCTCTAGAGTTCGCACTTTGAACTCAAAGCTTAAGGGGACGGTTCAGGTTCCAGCCCGGAATCAGTCTCTCCATCCGAGGCGGGTTTCTTCGGCTTTGCCTTCGGAATAGCCGTGACCGAGGCATTGCCCTCATCCTCATCGGAATCATCGCCCTTTTCATGAGGTGGTTCACCCTTCATGACCCGCTTGATCTCATCACCTGTCAGGGTCTCATATTCCAGCAGCCCCTGCGCCAGGCGCTCCCACTCATCCTTGTACTCGGTCAGGATTTCAAAAGCCCGATCATAGCCATTCTGGATAAAGACACGCACCTCTTCCTCGATCAGCTCTTTGGTATGAGCAGAAACCGAGAACCCAGTGGTATTGCCGCTATAGCCCTCATGGGCCTCAGCATAGTCGATGTTGCCAATCTTATCCGACATGCCCCAGCGCATGATCATCGCCCGCGCCAGTTGGCTGGCCTGCTGGATATCACCTGCCGGGCCATTCGAGACATGATCCTCACCGTATTTAATGATCTCAGCCGCCTTACCCGCCATAGTCATGGCAAGCTTTTGATTACACTCATCCTTGTGCCAGTTGAGACGATCCATTTCTGGGAGCGACACAACCATACCCAAGGCGCCGCCACGGGGAATGATCGTCGCCTTATAGACAGGGTCACATTCCGGCAGTTTTAGACCAACAACTGCATGGCCGGCCTCGTGGTAGGCGGTCTTTTCTTTCTGGTCCTGGGTCAGCACCATCGAGCGGCGCTCGGCCCCCATCATCACCTTATCCTTGGCGGATTCAAAATCCTCCATGGTGACAAAGCGGCGGCCGACGCGGGCGGCCATCAAGGCAGATTCGTTGACCAGGTTGGCCAGATCCGCACCTGAGAACCCTGGCGTCCCACGGGCGATGATGCGCAGATCCACGTCAGGGCCCAGCGGGGTCTTGCGGGCATGCACGCCAAGGATCTTCTCGCGGCCTTTGATATCGGGGTTGCCGACTGTCACGTTCCGGTCAAAACGACCTGGGCGCAGCAGAGCAGGGTCCAACACGTCTTTGCGGTTCGTCGCAGCCAGGATGATGACGCCTTCATTGGCTTCAAAACCGTCCATTTCAACCAAGAGCTGGTTCAATGTCTGTTCGCGCTCATCATTGCCGCCGCCATAACCAGCACCACGGTGGCGGCCAACAGCGTCGATCTCATCGATAAAGACAATACAGGGCGCGTTCTTCTTGGCTTGCTCGAACATGTCGCGCACACGGCTGGCGCCGACACCGACAAACATCTCAACAAAGTCAGAGCCCGAAATTGTAAAGAACGGCACACCCGCCTCACCCGCGATGGCGCGGGCCAGCAGGGTTTTACCAGTACCAGGAGGGCCAACTAGCAGCGCCCCCTTGGGGATCTTGCCACCAAGACGGGAGAATTTCTGCGGGTTGCGCAGGAACTCCACGATCTCTTCCAGCTCTTCCTTCGCCTCATCAATGCCCGCGACATCGTCAAAGGTGACGCGGCCATGTTTCTCGGTCAGCATCTTGGCCTTGGATTTGCCAAAGCCCATGGCGCCACCTTTGCCGCCGCCCTGCATCCGATTCATGAAATAGATCCAGACACCAATCAGCAGCACAAAGGGAAGCAGGGTGATCAAGAAGGATTGGAACGTTGACTGCTGCTGCTTTTCAGCGCGCACCGGAATATTGTTCTCAATCAGCAGCGCGGTGACTTCCGCGTCGGATGGCCGGATGGTGACAAATTTGCTGCCATCGGATGTGGTATACTCTACCCGCTCCCCGTCCAGCACAACGGTGCTGACCTGTCCACCTTCAACCGAAGTGACAAAATCCGAGAAAGCGCGCTCGTTGCTCTGCATCGTACCGCCTGAGCCACTGAACAGATTGAACAGCGCCAAGATCAAGACGAACAGAACAACCCAGAAGGCGATGTTACGTGCGTTACCCAAGGAATATCTCCTAATATCCGGGCCTCCTCGCAGGACGCCCTCGTTACGCATAAAATAAGGAACATTCAGGCAGGTTCAATGCGATAAAAGCGATGCGAAGAACTCTTCTGCACTATTTATCGGTTCTGCACTGCATCCATTGGCGAATCCAGCCAGCGGTGCTGCCATCAGATTGCCGTCCCGCCACAACGCCGGGGTGACCTCAAGAATGGGTGCCGGGCAGCCCTGGGCACGCCAGTCAGGGCATAGCTTCAGCCCTTCAGAGCCCAGTGGCCGAACCTCGCAAGCCTCTAACTTTCCAGCGAAAATTCTCCATCGCTGGTCCCATAAATCACCAGGATCGCAAGCCTCCTGTGGAACCATGGCCGCCTCACGACAGACCCAAATCTTGCCCTGTTGGCTCAAGATACGGCAGCCCGCCAGGGTCGCGGACCCGCCCCGTTGCGCAATGGCGACGGCTTCGATCATTGGTTGACGTCTGGGCGCGTATTGGCCGCCAGAAACCCATAAAATCGCCTGCAACATCAACCGATGCGAGATTTCATCCGGCAGAGTTCGGTATTTTCGCAGCTCAAGAACAACGGCACCGGCCTCAATTCGCACCATATCCCGCGCCGACAAGAATGCATACCAGCCCAAAGCCTTTTGCGCTTTGCCCATATTCTGCGCGACAGTCGCAAGGGCAGGCACAGTCAGTCCCAGGTCTTCCAGAACAGCCAGCGCCTTGCGGATCTTAATCCGGTCATAGCTTTCGTCTTCGTTTGACGGGTCCTCAATCCAGCTTTGGCCAGCCGCGTCCAGATACTGCCGCAACTCCACCCGGCGCAGGCCCAAAAGCGGGCGCAGCAATGACACCCCATCCTGGGTACGCCGCACCGGAATGCCTGCCAACCCATTTACGCCTGAAGCCCGCATCAGCCGCATAATCACCGTTTCAGCCTGATCATCCGCTGTATGCCCCAGGGCCAGAACCGGTATGCCATTTTGCCGTGCCCAGGCGGTCAGCAGCCCATAACGGGCTCGCCGCGCCTGATCCTGAAGGTTTCCGGTTTTCTCTGGCCCCTGCTCCCAGGTCAGAATTTCGTGACGCAGACCAAGCTCCCTGGCCATCCGCGCAGTATCTTCGGCCTCCTGGCGCGATTCGGCGCGCAAACCGTGGTCGACTGTGGCCACCATCAGCTCAACCGGATCATCGCAGAAACATTCCTTGAGCAGATGCATCAGCGCGACAGAATCACCCCCGCCAGAAACCGCAATGCCTATCCGCGCAGGCAAAGGGGCGGAGAACGTCTGGCGCAGAGACAGGAGGAGATCCTCCCTGCTCGATCCGCCCGTGCCAGGATGGATTAAGGACATCCCAACGCAGCCATCTCAACAGTGGCAGGGGAAACCATGTCACCACCGGGGAAGCGAACGCCGACCTCAGACAGTGTGATGCAGGCCTGATCGACCTGCCCCAAGCGTCCCAGGGCAGCCCCAAGTTCAAACAGCGCCTTTGGCGCGGTCGCGCCATTTGCATCGCCAGTAAAGGAAGCCAGATAGGCCCGCGCCGCTTCGCGGGTGTCGCCAAGCCCATCCAGCGCTTTGCCACGGTTGAAATCCGCCTCGGGAGCCAGCGGACTGCCTGGATAGGATTGGGTGAAAATGGCAAACTTCTCAGCCGCGAGCTGATAGGCGCCCTCTTCCAGATCCTGTTGGGCCGTATCAAAGTCGGCCTGCTCTCCAACCGCGAGCTCGCCCCCACCAGGACTGACACCTTGATCTCCTACAGGAGCGCCGCCCGCCGCCAGTGTCTCTTCGCCGCCCAGAGTAGTGGTTTCCCCCAGCGCGCCGATATCGCCGCCTTCCAGCTCTACCAAACGGAATTCCAGATCACCGATCCGATTGGTGCCATCGGCGACAATGCGGTTGATGCGATACTCCAACTGTTCCGTCTGCGCCGTGAGTTGCTGCAAACTGGTCTCGATCGCCCCAACCCGGTCCAGCACCGAGCTACCAACAGTCGCGCTAGAGGAAACGCCCCCGGTGGTCGACAGCTCGCGTTTGAGGCGCTGAATATCCACGTAAAGAACCGTCAGCTCCTGACGAATATCCGCCAGAGTTTGCTGATCCTGTGCCAAAGCTGGTGACACCAAACCGGATGTCGCCAAAAGAGTTGTTGTCAAAAAGGCCGCTTGCAGAAACCGCATGATCTTACCCCGTCAATCCACCGGCCAAAACGGTCACCGCACGGCGGTTCTTGGCATAGCAGCTCTCGGCCGAGCAAATCTCCAGCGGACGCTCTTTTCCGTAACTGACCACCTGGATTCGTGAGCTGGAAATGCCCTGCGAAATCAAATACTCCCGTGCGGAATTGGCGCGGCGCTCGCCCAAGGCAAGGTTGTAGATCCGTGTGCCCTGTTCATCGGCATGCCCCTGAATGGTCACAGTGTAATCCGGATTGGCTGTCAGCCAGCGCGCCTGGCCTTGCAAAATGGTTTCGGCGGCCGGGTTCAGGGTGGACTGATCCACCAGGAACAGCACGCGATCCCCAATGGTTTCCTGGAAATAGGCCGGGCTAGCCGGATCCAAGTTGGAGCCAACGCTGCCAAGACCACCGGCCCCGCCTGCGCCAGTATCGTCCCAGGGGCTGTTGCTACAAGCCGCAAGCCCCAGGGTCGCAACCAGCAAAAATGCCTTTTTAAAACCGCTCATGACAGTGTCTTTTCCTTTGGTTTCTTGGGCCTAGCCTATCACAGTCCAGGGCCCGATTCTATGCAGGTCTTCCAGTCTTGCGTTTTCATGCCAGTTCAGCCTGGGACTGCCCGTTATTTTTGCAGCGGTGACCAGGCCGGGTCCGAGGCCCCGTCTGGTGTCCGCACCGGTTTGAGGTTCCGCCCCAAGATATCCACCGAATAGAGCAGCGCGCGGCCATTGGCCCCCTGGGTTTCACGGGTGAACATAATCACCCGACCATTGGGCGACCAGCTGGGACCTTCATCCAGGAAAGAGGCCGTTAGCAGACGTTCCTCGCTACCATCCAGCCGCATGACGCCAATGTGGAACCGTCCCTTGCTCTGCTTGGTAAAGGCGATGAGATCGCCACGTGGCGACCAGACCGGGGTGCCATAGCGCCCCTTGCCAAAGCTGATCCGGCGCGCTTCTCCCCCGGTTGCGGGCATTACATAAAGCTGCGGCGTGCCGGAGCGGTCGCTCTCAAAGACAATCTGGCTGCCATCTGGCGAATAGGACGGTGCCGTCTCGATTGAAGGGGCCCGGGTCAGGCGCTTGCGCGACCCCGTGGCAATATCCATGGTGTAGAGGTCGGTATTGCCGCCTTCGGCCTGGGAATAGACCACCGTGTTGCCATCAGGGGCAAAGCGCGGCGCAAAGCTCATGATGCCCTTGTCCGCCGACAGAACCCGTCGCTGCACCTTGCCCACATCCAGCACATGGATCTGCGGAAAGCCGCTTTCATAGCTGGTATAAAGTACCCGGTCGCCAGTGGGCGAAAAGCGCGGCGCCAGCACCAAGGCAGAGCTGTTGGTCAGGTACTGAACCCCGGCACCATCATAGTCCATGATCGCCAGGCGTTTGCGGCGGTCATTCTTGGGGCCGGTTTCAGAAACAAAAACCACCCGGCTGTCAAAATAACCGCTCTCACCGGTGATCCGGCTGTAGATGGCATCCGCAACCTTATGGGCCATCCGACGCCACCCATCGGTGGTGCCGCTAAACTGCAAACCTGCGCCCAGCTCGTTGTCGGCAAAGACGTCATAGCCTCGAAAGCGCACGGTCAGCTGTTTACCGTTGACCGAAACCGACCCGGTGATCAGCGCCTGGGCGTTCACGGCCTTCCAGTCAGCAAAGCGCACCGGCGCGTTAAAATCGCTCACAGTAGAGATATGTGCGGTGGCAGGGATTTCACGAAACAGCCCCGTGCCACTGAGATCCGCCGCAATCACCCGGGTGATCTGATTGGCCAGTTCAGAGGCCGCCGGGGTTTCAGCCAGGAAACTCGGCACCGCGTAGGGCAAGGGTTCAATCACACCGTCGGTGATTTCGATCCGCAGCGGCCCATTCTGGGCCTGAGCTGCGCCGCCAACGGTCAGCAGGGGTGCTGCCGCAACAAGAAGGCTGGCCAAAAGAGCTGTCAGGTTGCGCCTCATGAGCGTCGCGTCCTTTCCGGAGTGAATGTCATTTCAGTATCGGGGCTTTGGGGTTTCAATGCAGGGGGAAAATCCCCCCTCCCCCTGTCATAGACGACCCCTGTAAGCGGCGTTTTCAATTTTTGGTGTGTCATTTGATACGCATCTTTTCAGGGTTAAAGGTCATGACGATGTCGCGCCAATGATCATACTTTTCGCTGGGCAGGGAAAAGCCCTTGGCACCACAGCGGATGATGGCCCGCCGGGCTGCCTCATAGGCCTGTTTTGCCGCTCCCGCAGAGCCTCCGGTGCTGGACACCATTCGGATGGTGCCGGTTTTGGGCCGTCCGTCCGCTTCCAAAGAAACCGAAACTTCGACAGTGGTTTTCAGCGCCTCGGTGGAAAGCGAGCCAACGTTCCAGCATTTGGACACTGAGACCCGCAGCGCATCTTTTTCCCCAACAGTCAACGGCGGACCAGAGGGTTCAGGGGCTGCAACCTCGCCGCCTCCGGCGATGGCGGCCGCCAGGGCGTCCTCAATGGCCGAGGCCTGTTCGGTCTGGGGTGTGGAAGGCGGGGTTTCAGCGACCGCACTGGGCGCAGGGCGGCTTGGCCGGGGCTTTGGACGCACCGAAGTGACCGGTGCGGTGACTGGTGGCGCCGGCTCCGCCTCTTCGTTTTCATTGGCTTCAGTCACAATCCGATCGCTGGCGGCCTCGGGCGCGGTGGCCTCCTGCACCTCTTGTTCGCTCAACGCGCCCTCATCTGGGCTCACCTCGGGCTGGACCAGATCATCAATCGCAACTTCCTCCTCAGGGGCCTCAACCGGCACCGGGGCGACGCGATCCGCTGGGCGCAGCTGCTCTGGAACTGGCAGGCTCGGGATAACCGCCGGACTTTCGGTTGGCGCTTCGGGCACGGGCAAGGTTTCGGCCAGCTCAGGTTCGGGTTCTGGCTCGGGCGGTGTCGGGACCGGAGCCTCCTCGACCGGAGCGGGCGTCGATTGTGGCGTGGATGTATCTGGCCGCGTTTCCGGGCGTACTGAAACCTCTGGCGGCTCAGGAGATGTCGCAGGCGCTGTGAGGGGGCTTGGGCTCTCGCTCACCTCTGGCGCCTGGACTTGCTGGCTCAAACGGGCAAACTCTTCAGCCGAGATCACCGCGACCTCCTGAACCGGCAGCGGCAAAGGCTCCGAGGGCAGCCAGGCGCCGAAGGCAACCCAACTCACCAGCAGGCCGTGCCCGGCAAGAGAGATTTTGGTTCCGGTTTGCAGGCCCATATACTTGCCCCAAGCCCCCGCTTATTGATCCGTGCCAGAAACGGAGGCCGCGTCGGGCTCTGGCGCCGCCAGATCTGTCACCAGACCGACATTGGCAAAGCCACCGGCGTTCAACGCCCCCATCACCTGCATCACCTCCGCGTAGGAAATCCCGCCATCTGCGCGCAGATAGACCCGATCCGAGGTGCGTTCCGCCGCAATGGCGCGCAGCTTTGCCACCAGTTCGGCGCGGGCCACAGGGGTGGTCTGGATCTGGATCTCGCCGCCCAGAATCATGGTCACGGTGAGCGGCTCTTCCTGCTCGCTTGGCAGCGCACCTGCTTCGGTCTTTGGTAGATCCACCGGCACGCCGACCGTGGTCAGCGGCGCGGCAACCATAAAGATGATGAGCAACACCAGCATAACATCGACAAAAGGCGTCACGTTGATTTCGGACATGGGCCGAGCCCGGCCCCGACGCCGACCCCGACGCCGTTCACTGGAGGAAGAGTTTTGAACCGCGGCCCCCATGGTTCAGGAATCCAACTGACGGCTGAGAATGGTGGCAAATTCGTCTGCAAATGCTTCGTAACCGCCCAAGATACGATCGCTGTCGGCGCTCAGCTTGTTGTAAAAGACCACCGCTGGGATCGCCGCCAGCAGGCCGAGACCCGTTGCCAAGAGCGCCTCGGCAATGCCTGGAGCCACAACCGCAAGATTGGTGCTTTGCTGTTCGGCGATCTCGATAAAGGCGGTCATAATGCCCCAGACGGTGCCAAACAGCCCCACAAAGGGTGCCGTGGATCCCACGGTTGCCAGTACCGACAGCCCACGTTGCAGATCTTCAGTCTCCTTGGCGATAGCCACATCCATGGACCGGTCAATCCGCGCCTGCGCACCAGGAATTAATCCGCCATCGCTGCGATGGCTGCGCCGCCATTCCGCCATGCCAGCGGCAAAAATCCGTTCTGAATGGCCCGTTGGCTCTGGCCCCAATTGATCAAACAGCCCATCCAACGGCTCACCCGACCAAAAGGCCTGGTCAAATTGCGCAGCGCGACGGCGCGCCTGACGGTAGTTGATCAGTTTCTGGATGATAATGCCCCAAGACCAGATCGAGGCCGCCGTCAGCATCAGCATCACCAGCTTCACGGTAAAGGTGGCCCGCGCGAAAAGACCCCACATGGAGAAATCAATCTCCTGCGCCAGCGCCAGAGTTTCTGCTTCCATTTGCCTGCTCTATCTCTGCCGGATCGCTCCGGTCTTACGTCTTTGCCCCGCGCCCAGAAACCTGAGCCCGCCGCGTTCTGCTTGTTGCCATCACTCATTTTGGCCGTCTATCGCGGCCTTATTTCCTTGCAGGCTAGCTGAGTTCGTCAGGAAAAGCCAATCAAACAGTGCGCAGAGCGGCCAATGTTACAGCAATGCGCGAATCTCTGCCGGCAGCCGTGTTGGCCGCCCGGTGTCAGATGCGATACAAACAGCCGAGACCTTGGCACGAAACAGCTCTGTCTCGCCGCGTTTGACAAGCTGCCCCATGATCAGCCGCGCCGGTGACAGCTTGATCACCTCGGTCTCAATCAGCAGCTCATCGTCGTATTTTGCAGGGGCCAGGTAATCCGCCTCAATCCGCTGTACCACCCAGATGATGCCAGCATCGCGCATAGCGTTTTGATCATTGCCAAGGCCACGCACCCAATCACTGCGGGCCCGCTCAATAAAGCGCAGATAGTTGGCGTGATAGACTATGCCGCCCATATCGGTGTCCTCGTAGTAGACGCGGACCGGAAAGGTATGGATCATTGGCCTGTGCTCCTGTGCTCTGATCGCCAACCTAAAACCCCGAGAAATCAGCCACAAGCCCTGTGACCTGGCTAAGATCTTTTCCGTTGCGCTCTCAGGCCGTCTCTGCCCTCAGCGGGTATTGAGCCAGCGCCTCGTAACGCGCCCCCTCCGGCAGCAGGGTCGATTGGTAGAGCGTGATCTGCTGTACCGTAAAGACCGGAGTGGTAAAGCCGCCAAAATGTTGCAGCAGCTGGTGGATCTTCTGCTGTTGTCCCGGCTGCAGCCGCTGCCCAAACCGTGCCAGTGTCACATGGGGACGAAACCGGGCGCGCGGCAATGCCATACCGCAGGTCTGCGCCATGGCGCGCAGATGGCGATGCAGTGCTGTCAGCGCCGCACTTGCAGTGACTTCAGCGCTCAACACCCTTGGGCTTTTGCCCCCCATGACGCCCAGCCCGCGCAGTTCCAACCGCAGTGGAGCCGCCTCTAGCCCCAGCAGCTCCTGGTGCAGAGCCTCCAGTTGCGCCTCGGGCTGGTCATCCAGAAAGCTCAGGGTGACATGCAGGTTCTCGCAGGGCACCAGCCGCCCCACCGGGATTTCTTCCTGCAGTCGTTCCAGCAGGTCCAAAACCGGATCCGGCAGAGCCAGCCCCAGAAAGCAGCGCATGGCTCACCCCTCAGTTGGTGCCTGCAATCGTGCGAACAACCGCAACGCATGAGAGGCATCATTGGCAGAGGGCGGCATCATCCGATCATAGCCCGCAGCAATGATCGCCGCAATTTCCGGCCTCAGAATGGTCGCGCCGGTTTCTGGCAGGATCGCCAAGGGCGAGGTCTCGGCAAAGGCCTGATCGCCCCATAGCACTATGATCTGCGCAGCTTGGCTCAATGCCAGCGTTTCTGCGGGCAGTTCTGCCATGGCCCCCTGCATGCGCAAAAAGACAAAACTGGCTTGAATAGCGCCGGTATCATCAAAGCGAAACGCCCGGTACTGGCTGGCATTGGCCTCTTGCAGGCGTGCCACCAAAGGCGCCAGATCCGGGATCAAGCGGCCAAGGTCTGGCACCTCCAACAGCTCCGCCCAGTCGCGAAAGAAAAAGAACATCAGGTTAGAGCCAAGCTCTGGGTCTGTTTCCGCCATCGCCTGCCCCGCAAGGGTTGCAACAGCCTCGATCGCACCCTTGACCACCTTCAGTGTCTCCTCTTGCACCCCAAACACAATAGGCGCGATGGGACGCCCCCAGCGGGCAAACCCATAGGAGCCATCGCTGCGGGTGAACAGGGCTTGGATTTCTTCAGGGGTCAAGTCTAGCGACATGGTGGCACTCCATCAGCTTAGATACAGGCGGGTCGCCGCTCTATGCCCGCAAGGGCGCAAAACGGCAAGCCCGGGCAGCATCCGCCCAGCCCCCCGCCGCGGGTCAAGGAGACCGCAAGGCCCCGCGCAGCGGCATGTCCTTGACGCGCCTGCCTGAACAAAATCGTAGCGGGCCCGTTGCGGGGGCAGATCTGCCCCTCAAAGGCCTTCTCAGCAGAATCTGCTCCGCAACCAGACTCCTTACAGGTAGGAGCCCCATTTGCGCTGCAGGGCTGTTGCGACATCAATCCCCTGCCAGTCCGCAAAAAGCAGCACAAAGCCAAACAGATCTGCGACCTCATCCTCCAAATCACCGCGCGATCCTTCGCCCCGTCCCTGACCCACGGATTTTAAGTAGGCCGCATTAACCTCCCCCAGCTCTTCGCTCATCTTACCCAAATACCAGGCAGGGTCTCGATCAATCTGAAACCGCTCTGCATAGAGGTCAGCCACCCAGCGCACCAGATCGCTGAGCTGCGCAAGAGTAACCGGCTCCTCCGTTGGTTCCTGTGTCAATGCCGTCTGCTCCGAATCTATACAAAACGCCGCCTTAGACCTTTAGCCAAACAGATCCGCCGCCCCCTGTGGCGGTGCAATCCCCAGATGGGTCCAGGCCTTTTGCGCCAGCATCCGTCCGCGCGGAGTGCGTTGGATCAACCCCTGTTGCAACAGGTAGGGCTCGATCACATCTTCCAGCGAGTCGCGGCTTTCACTCAGCGCCGCCGACAGCGTCTCGATCCCCACCGGCCCGCCGCTGTAGTTTTCGGCAATGAGCCGCAAATAGCGCCGGTCAGCCCCATCGAGTCCCAGCCGATCAACCCCCAGCCGCGTCAAGGCCCCATCCGCCAGGTCCCGCGTGATGCGCCCATCGCCCTCCACAACCGCAAAGTCCACCACGCGGCGCAGGAGCCGCCCGGCGATCCTAGGGGTGCCGCGTGCGCGCCGCGCGATCTCTCGGGCGCCCTCCGCATCCGCAGGCGTTCCCAGTTTGCGGGCATTGCGACTGACGAT
>Ga0193961_1000729_pt1 | contig 12328 bp, 10 predicted proteins | sample FB_4_MG_FD_140371 | JGI IMG/M metagenome (GOLD analysis project Ga0193961, IMG submission 140371) | Microbial mat bacterial communities from the Broadkill River, Lewes, Delaware, United States - FB_4_MG | ecosystem: Environmental > Aquatic > Freshwater > River > Microbial mats | place: USA...
CTAAAAATCCTAAGGCGTAAATTGATGCAGAAGGTTTTAGGGTTATTGGGTAGCGAAGTTCTAATTGAAATTTATTATAAACAGTACCACCATCAATAGATGAAAGTCTTCCATTTTCATATCCTCTTAATGCAATAGTTTCTCTACCATCTAATTGATAAGAAGCCATTCCATCACCACCTACAAAGTATCTTTCAAAAGGAGAATCTCCTAACTCTTTATTGTAGTTTCCTAAAATTCCAAATTCAGTATTAGTCATTACCACCAAGTCTTTAGTTAGTGCAGTATACCATTTCCCTTTAAAACTAACTTTGTAATACTCTAACCATTTATACTTTTCACTTAACTCCATAGTACTATAGTCTTTATCATTAACCAATGAATATGGAAAAGTTAATTTTGCACCAATACTAAAGTCTGATCCGTAAGTTGGAAAAACAGGGTTTGCACCTGCAGAACTTCTTGCAAAAGTTAAGTTATATGCTAAATTATTTAAATTACCATTACTTAAAGTTAAATTTCCGATAGCCATTCCATATTCTTTTAAATCGTATAATTGATAGCTTATACTTTGTGATAAAGTGAAATAGTTATCAGGCCATTTTAAACGTTGACCTAAACCAATTGAAGCACCTATAATATTTAAGCGTTGATCTTTATCAACTTTATTAGTTAGGTAATTGTATCTAAATTGTTTTGAATTGTATATTGAAAATGATAATGATTTAGGTTTTTTACCACCTAACCAAGGTTCTGTAAATGAGAAACTTGAAGTGGTGTAATACCTACTTTTTTGTAAGCGTAGTGATAAAGATTGTCCATCTCCAGTAGGAAGCGGTTTGTACGCTTTTTTGTTAAATAAATTTCTTACTGAAAAGTTGTTAAAGGATAATCCTAGAGTTCCAATAAAAGATCCTCCACCATAACCTCCTTGTAATTCTATTTGACTTCCTCCCTTTTCAGCAACAGTATAATCTATATCTACTGTTTTATCTTGATAGTTTGGATTGATATCTGGTGTTATAGATTCTGCATCAAAAAAGCCTAATTGACCGATTTCTCTTATGGTTCTAATAATATCGCTTTTACTGTAAAGGTAACCAGGTTTGGTTCTTATTTCTCTATAAACTACATGGTCATTGGTTCGATCATTTCCATTCACAGTTACTTTTTTAATTTTTGTAGGCTCATCTTCATAAATTCTAATTTCAACATCAATAGAATCATTATTAACTCTAGTTTCAACAGGTAAAACACGAGAGAATAAATAACCGTTATTTTGATACAGTGTTGAAATATCTTCTGAATTAGGGGTGCCATCACCTGTAACTCTTTCTTTTAATACTTTTCCATTATAGGTGTCACCTTTCTCAATTCGTAGTATTTTTTGTAATACATCATCAGTATATTTGCTGTTTCCTAAAAATTGAATATTTCCAAAAAGGTATTTTTTTCCTTCTTCAACTTTAATGTTTAAGTTTAGGGTATTATCATCATTCCAAGTCATAGAATGATCTAAAACTCTAGCGTCTCTAAATCCTTTTTCGCTATACGTTGTAACAATATTTTCAAGGTCTTCTTTAAAGTTTGCATCAATATATTTAGATCCTTTCCAGAACCTTCCAATCATTTTTTTCTTAGTATTTTTTAAAGCCTTTCTAAGCTTTTTTTGACTAAAGGCATCGTTACCTTCAAAGGTGATATTCTTAATTTTTATTTTTTCGCCTTTGTCAATATTAACTAACATATTAACAGTGTTAACTTGCGAACTATCGGGTCTGGTGTTTAAAGTAACTTTGGTTTTAAGGAATCCTTTTTCTTGATATTTCTTTTTAAAGTAATTTTTTGTAGTTACTATTAAATTGTCTGTAACCATTGCTCCTTTTTTAAGTTCGGCATCAGATTGTAAATCTTTGGCTTTATTTTTTTTAACACCTGTAATAGTTACATTATTTAATTGTGGTAATTCTTCTATTTCAAATTCAAGGTAGGCAACATTTCCATCAATTTTTGAAATGTAAACTTCAACATTACTAAATTGTTTGGTTTCGTATAGTTTTTTTATGGCGCTGGTTAGTTTGTCACCAGGTAATTTTATTTCTTGACCAACTTTTAAACCTGTAAACACTTTTACGGTTTGTTCTTCAAATTTTTTGAGTCCTTTAACAGAAATTCCACCAAGCTCGTAGCTGTTTTCTTTCATAAAAGTTGGTGTTTTAGGAGTTGTTGGTTGAATGCTATCCTTAACTATGGTGTCAACTTTTGCTTGAATCTCTTTTAATTCATTTTCTTTTATTTCTTGTGCGTTAACTAAATTAACTGTAAAAAAAACTGATAAAAGTAAAAGGGCTATGTTTGATTTATTCATTGATTTTTTCAATTTGTTCACTTATTTTTCCGAATCTTCGTTCTCGGTTTTGATAATCTATTATTGCTTCAAATAAATTTTCTTTTCTAAAATCTGGCCAAAGGGTATCTGAAAAATACATTTCGGCATAGGCTAATTGCCATAATAAAAAATTACTGATTCTTTTTTCTCCGCTTGTGCGAATCATAAAATCAACATCAGGCAAAGAAAACGTATATAAATGATTATTTATAATATTTTCATTAATTTCTTCAATCTTAATTTGATTATTAACAACTTTTTTTGATATATTTCTGATAACATTAACAATTTCGTCTCTTGAACCGTAGCTTAAAGCAAGCGTTAAAGTTAAAGTGGTGTTGTTTTTAGTTTTTTCAATTACCTCAGTAAGCTCAATTTTAACCTTTTCAGGTAAAAGATTAATATTACCGATGGTATTTAATTTGATATTGTTTTTTTGAAGTGTTTTTAATTCCTTTTTTAAAGATGAGACTAGTAAAGACATTAATGTTTTTACTTCTAAAGCGGGTCTATTCCAATTTTCTGTTGAAAATGCGTATAAGGTTAAATAATTTACTCCAATTTCGCCACAACCTTCAATAACTTCTCTAACAGCAGTAACTCCATTTTTATGTCCAAACACCCTTGGTTTCCCTTTCAATTTTGCCCAACGACCATTTCCATCCATAATAATGGCAATGTGATTTGGAACTTTGTTTTTGGCAATATATGATTTTATATCTTTCATTAATAAGGGGTTGCATAACAAGGAGGTCTTCCAAAAGTATATACAATAGATATGCCACTTAGCATATACCAATCGTTACTTTTTGGGTTTCCAAAGGTTAGCGTATTTATTTTAGAATTATTATAATCTATGTCATCAACAAATGTATATCTCGCTCTTAGTTCAAACGCTACAGCAAAATCTTGAAACAATTTAGTTTTATACCCTATCCCAAAAGGGATAGCAAAAGAAGTGTTAGAAGTATATTCGTAATTTTTTGGAGCGGTTTCTTTTGAAACAATATTGTAATTAAAAGCGGCAAACTCAATTAATAAATATGGAGTTTTACTTTTTCTGAAATCATCAATATTATATTCAAAAAAGTTAAATTCTAAACCAATAGCTAATTCTTTAATACTATTGTTAAATCCTATACCTCTGTAGTATCTTTGTTGGTTGGTAGAATTGGCATCATCGGCAGAAATATGAGCGTAAGTAAATGTACCTCTTAAAGCCATTCTTGGATTTATATTTTTTTTGTAAATAAGTCCTCCCATAAAATCATTCGGATTTATATAGTATTCAGATCCGATATCTCCAATGTAATTGCTACCACCTACAAAAACACCAATTTCATGAATTTGAGCTATTGAACTTGTTGTTATTGAGATGAATGCAAAAAATACAATTAGTTTTTTCATAAATAAAATAGCGTGCAAATATAATTAATTATAGTAGCTTTTAGAAGTTTAACAATGTCTTTTTTGATAAACTCTTAAATACTCAAAATATTGTTGTTGAAACAACTAACATTAATTGCGAGTATCTTGTCCCCAAAGTAATTTTTCTCTAAGAGTTTTGATAAAAGTTTGTTGATTAATTTGAATCATTTTAAGTTTAAAATTTGATTTTTCAACAAAAACTTCTGTATTGCTATTGATGGTAGTAATTCGAGAATCTAGTGATAAGAAAAATTTATTTTCTCTACCGCTTACTATAAACTTAACAGCTGTTTCATCAGGAATAACTAAAGGTCTGGCGTTTAAATTATGTGGAGCTATAGGGGTTAATACAAAGTTTTTTGCTTGGGGTGTAATTATTGGTCCTCCACAACTTAATGAATATCCAGTAGAACCTGTTGGAGTTGCTATAATTAATCCATCTGCCCAATACGATGTTAAGTATTCATTGTCTAAATAGGTTTCAATAGTAATCATTGAAGCGGTATTTTTTCTGCTTACAGAAACTTCATTTAAAGCAAAATTTAGAGAAGCTAAACTGTCTATTTTTGGAGAAGTTTTTACAGATAATAATGAACGTTCTTTAACAATATATTTTTTTGAAACCAGTAATTCTACTGCATTTGAAATTTCTTCTTTTTGTACTGTTGCCAAAAAACCTAGCCTACCAGTATTAATTCCTACAATGGGTATGTTGGAGTCTCTAATAAAAGTTACGGCTCTTAAAATAGTACCATCTCCACCCATGGTAAACATAAAATCAAATGAACTATTTAAGTCTTTGTGAGATTTAAAAGTGGTTACATTTTTAATAGTAACATGTTTTTTAAGTCCGTTATAATAATTTTGTTCAATAACAAACTCTATAGAATGTTGTTGTAACGCTTGAAGTAAATGTTCAATGTAAATTATGTCTTCAGATTTAAAATATTGTCCGTAAATAGCAACTTTCATTCTTAAATATTTAAGTATTTTTGAAGATATTCCGATCGTTCTTTTAAATCTTCAATGTAAAAATCTTCTTTATGTTTGGAAAGAACCTTGTAGTTGTATCTTCTAAAAGATTGAATAATTTCATTCACATCTTGTGAGTTAAATTTCAAAGTAATTTTAACAATTGCAGCATTGGCTTCAGAAATAAAAAGTCCTAAAACTTTACCGTTATTTGATTCAACAATTTGACAAACTTCACTAAAGGAATAATTGCGTTGTTCCTTTTCTAATAATAAAATAGTGCCTTCATTTTTTAAAAAAGGAGTACTGTTGTATAGGTGTAAAACATCTATTAAATCGTAATAGCCAACATATTCTTTTTTTTCATTTATTACTGGAATCAAATTAGTTTCATTGGCAGCAAATATTTTGATAAGTTCGAGTAAATTATGATTTATTTCGGCAAAAAACAGTTTAAATAGGTATTGAAAATCCCCTATTTCTTTTTCGTCATTTATAATTCCTTGCATATCTGTTTCAGATATCAAACCAATAAGTTGTTTGTTATCTACAATTGGAAAATGACAAAAAGTAGTTTCATTAAATAACGATTTTACATCTCTAGCTTTTGTTTGAGGTGTAAAAGCATTAAATTCTTTTAAAATGTAAGGGGTTGTTTCCATTACTATAACTTTTATAATACAAATTAATCAAAAATAAAACCAAAATCATATTCTTAGTTCGTAAATTTGCAAACTCAATTAAAATTTAAAGGTTTTTAGTATGACAAAGTTAAGCGTTAACGTTAATAAAATAGCAACATTACGAAATTCAAGAGGAGGAGATTATCCTAATGTAGTTAAGGTTTCTTCTGATATTGAGAGTTTTGGAGCCGAAGGAATTACTATTCATCCTAGACCAGATGAACGTCATATTCGATATCAAGATGCCTACGATTTAAAAAAAATTGTAACAACTGAATTTAATATTGAAGGAAATCCAATTCCAAAGTTTATGGACATGGTATTGGCTATAAAACCAACCCAAGTAACGTTGGTGCCAGATGCAATAGATGCAGTTACTTCAAATGCTGGCTGGGACACTATTAAACATCAATCGTTTTTAAAAGAAGTTATTTCAGAGTTTAAATCAAAAGGCATTAGAACTTCTATTTTTATAGATACCAATGCAAAATTAATTGAAGCTGCTGCAACAACTGGAGCTGATAGAATTGAGTTGTATACTGAAGATTTTGCTACAGAATACGCTAAAGGTAACACTCAAATAATTAAACCATACACCGAAAGTGCTATTTTAGCTCATAAATTGGAATTAGGTGTAAATGCGGGGCACGATTTAAGTTTGGATAATATTCAATTTTTTGCTCAAAACATTCCAAATTTATTAGAAGTTTCAATTGGACACGCATTAATAGCTGAATCGTTATATCTTGGTTTGGAAAATGTAATTAATATGTACAAACATAAGTTAAAAGGATAATTTTAACATGAAAATTTTACACGCTACAGTTTTAGGAAAAGGAGAACCATTGCTTATATTACATGGGTATTTTGGTATGAGCGATAACTGGAAAACTTTAGGTACAAAATTTTCTAACAATTTTGAAGTTCATTTAATTGATCAACGAAATCATGGTAGAAGCTTTCATTCTAGTGACTTTGATTATGAATTATTAGTTGAAGATTTATACCATTATATAACGTATAACAAATTAGAAAAAGTTAATCTGTTAGGGCATTCTATGGGAGGTAAAGTAGTAATGCTTTTTGCTGTAACGTACCCAGAGCATGTAAATAAATTAATTGTTGCTGATATAGCTCCAAAGTATTACGAGCCCCATCATCAGCATATTTTAGCTGCGTTAAATGCTGTTAATTTTTCAATACATACTTCAAGAAAACAAGTTGAAGACGTTTTAAAAATTTATATTCAAGAACAAGGGGTGCTACAATTTTTATTAAAAAATGTTTATTGGAAATCTAAAGGACAGTTAGCCTACAGATTTAATTTGCAAAGTTTAACAGAAAACAATAGCGAGGTAGGTGAGGCACTACCTTCTTTTACACATTTTGAAGGTAAAACCTTATTTTTAAAAGGAGAAAACTCTAAATATATTACCAAAAACGATATTTCTTTAATAACGGCTCATTTTGAAAATGCTAACGTAGTAACAGTAAAAAATGCAGGGCATTGGCTTCATGCTGAAAATCCAATACAATTTTATAATGAGGTTGTCAGTTTTTTAAGTTAATTGGTAAGTTGGCATAATTATAGTTAAATTTATATCTCATTATAAATTATAAACTATGAAATTAATATTAAAAATATTGTTAACAGCACTTGCGGTAGTTGTACTTGCAAAAATTTTACCAGGGGTTCAAATAACCAATTTTACCAATGCAATTATTGTTGCTGTAGTTTTAGGAATTTTAAGAGTCACGGTAAAACCCTTATTAATATTTTTTACATTACCAGCCACCATAGTCACTTTAGGATTGTTTTTATTGGTAATAAATGCAGTAATTATATTATTAGCCGATAAAATTGTGGATGGTTTTGCTGTTTCAGGTTTTTGGGTGGCACTGTTATTTAGTTTGTTACTGTCGATATTTCAATCTATTTTGTATTCATTAATAAAAGAAACCAAAGAAAATAGTTGAATTTGAACTAATTAAATATTTGAAAAGTGCATAAATAGTAGTACTTTTGCACCCAATTTTTAATGATTTTAAGTAAAATAGCATAAAATGAATATTACAAAAGAGAGTATTGATGCGTTAAATGCAGTGGTAAAGGTTGAAGTTTCAGCAGCAGATTACCAAGATAAAGTAGCACAAATTTTGCAAGATTACCGTAAAAAAGCTGATATCCCAGGTTTTAGAAAAGGTCATGTACCAATGGGAATGATAAAAAAACAGTATGGGAAATCTATAATGATTGATGAGGTTAATAAACTAATACAAGAATCATTAAATAAATTTTTAACTGAAGAAAAATTGGACATTTTAGGAAATCCATTGCCAAAAATTCAAGATGATTTTTCTTGGGATGCTGATGATTATTCTTTTGAATTTGAGTTAGGTTTAGCTCCAGAATTTGAGATAAATTTAGATGCAAAAAAGAAAATTACTCAATACAATATTGTAGCTGATAAAGATTTATTAGATAAAGAAGTTGAAAATATTCAAAAACGTTTTGGTAAACTAGTTTCAAAAGAAGCAGTTGAAGAAGGTGATAATATTACTGGAACCTTTGTTAATGAAGAAAAAGAGATTAATAAGAAATCTACCATTGAATTAGCTTCTATAAAAGGAAAAGTAAATCAAAAGAAATTTACAGGTGCTAAAGTAGGAGATGTGATTGAGTTGAAAACTAAAGGCTTATTTGATGACGATCATAAATTAATGGGAGCTTTAGGACTTACTCACGATGAAATTCATGAGTTAGAAATTCCTTTAACATTTACAGTTGAAGAAATAAATGTAACAGAGCTTGCAGAAGTTAATCAAGAATTGTTTGATAAAGTTTTTGGACCAGACGTAGTAAAATCTGAAGAAGAGTTAAGAGAGAAAATTAAAGAAGACGCTGAAAAACAATTTCAAACACAAGCAGATCAACAATTGTTGAATGCAGTTACAGAATATTTAGTAGAAAACACAAACTTTGATTTACCTGCTGAATTTTTGAAAAAATGGTTGGCTGTTGCTGGTGAAAAACCAATGACTCCTGAGCAAGCTGCTGAAGAATTTGAAAAATCTGAGAAAGGGTTACGTTACCAATTAATTGAAGGTAAAGTTTTAAAAGATAACGAATTGCAAATTAATTTTGAAGAGTTAAAAGACTTTACAAAAGGTTTTGTGAAAGCTCAAATGGCGCAATACGGACAATTAAATCCTGAAGAAAAAGATTTAGATGATATTGTTCAAAGAGTTTTAAGTAACCAAGATGAAGCTAAACGTTTACAAGAGCAATTAGTAAGTCAAAAATTATTAAACTTCTATAAAGAAAGCATTACTTTTAAAGTAAAAGAAGTTACCTATGAAGAGTTTGTAAAAGAAGTTTACAAATAGTAAATAGAAAACATAAGAAATTAAAAAAGCCTTAACTGAAAAAGTTAAGGCTTTTTTGTTAACAGATGTTTTTAAAAGTTTCGAACTATTTTTAAAGGCATCGAGTAAAATCTCATTTTTAATGTATTTACCGCCGATACTTTTTGATAATTTAATTTATTCATTACATACATAGAAACAAGTTCATTATTAGATTGTACATTTGTGATAATAATTTCACTGTTTTTGGTTAATACAAATTCAATTTTTGCATTAATTTCTTCTTCAACGTTGAAAGGTGCGTTTTCTAATAATTTTACTATTTGTTCTCTTAGTTGTTTTGTTTCAATTCTGTCAGTTGATGATGCAAAAAGAGTTGAACTTCCTAATGCTACCATTACAATAAATAAAGCTAATTTTTTCATGATTTTTTGTTTTTAGTTATGCAGCAAATTTATAAGATGGATTAAAAAATTAATAACTTAAAAGGTTATTATAAGGTATGATTTCTATTAATTTTAGGTTTTTATTTTAACTTTTAACATTATAAAAACATTGAGAAATATCCTTAAATATAGTCGTGTTTATTATAATGAATTAAAGAAAATACATCCTATCAATAGCAATTTGTCAACAGCGTTTTATTTTTAATAAAAAAATGAAAATAAAGATTAAATTGGAATGTTAACAGATGGTTTATAAATCGTTTTTTGAGAATTCTAGTTTGGGCAAAACCGCCATTTTTTTCTTTTGGATTAGTTGCATTTTACATAAAATTTTATCTAGCATTTTTACAGCTTTTTCAATATAAAATCCTTTATTTAGCATTACACATTCTACACGTTGAGACATGGCTGCATCGGTGATTTCGGCTCTTGTAGGAATTCCTTTTTTAGCCAAGTTTTCTAAAACTTGGGTTGCCCAGATATCAGGTAAATGTGCGGCTTCACAAATGCGTAAAATTTCTTCTTGAATAACCGCAAAATTTTTCCATCCAATTTCAATGGCCAAATCTCCACGAGCAATCATAACACCTATTGGATAATTCTCCATCGCTTTTAATAATATGCTTGGTAAGTTTTTAAAAGCCTTTTTGGTTTCAATTTTTACAATAATACCTAATGAAGCTTCTAATTTTTTAAATTCATGAAGTAAATCTTCAATATCACTTTTAGAATTTACAAAAGAAAAATTAACGGCGTCTGCATTTTTTGCTATAAACTTTAAATCTTCTTTGTCTTTTTCTGTAAGCCCACTAATTTTTAAATTACTGTTAGGTAAGTTTATTCCTTTATCTGCTTTTAGCTTACCACCTATTTTTTTTGCATTGGTAATTTCAATCAATAAAAAATTAGCAGTTACTTCTTTTATAATGCCTTCAATTTTTCCATCATCAAAATAAATTAATTCTCCCTTTTTAACATTGGAAAATATTTGAGGTAGTGTACAAGAAATATGAGCAGATTCTATTAGATTGCCTTTTTCGTCATACTTTGTGGGTTCACCTAAAATTGGATTTTTATTTAGCTTTAGGTAATCTCCTTCAAATAAAAAAATTACTTCTTCTAAAGGTAAAATCTCATGAACGGTATGTATCTCTGAAGTTGATTTTTTTTCTAAAAAAACAGTGAGTTGTGTTCCTGTAGTAACAAAAGCAGAATCAGTGCATGATGCAAGCCTTCCCAAACCATGTTTGTTCTCAATAGTAATTTTACATTTTTTATCTCTTGAATCTTTAAAAGTTATATAAGAGCCTTTTCTTGTTTTTTTTAACCACTTTTTATTTACTGGAATAATTGCGTCTACTTCCATATTTTCTGGAGGTAACATGCCAAATGGAGCCAGCCACACTTTTGCTGGAATAATTACTTGTCCCAAAGAATTTCGTTTTGGTTTTATATGAATGACCTTATGACCAGGTTTCATTTTACCAGTTCTTAATTTTGGGCCTCCTAAATCCATCATAATTTTACAATTTGGATTGGCTTCTTTGGTGTTTTTTATAATTTGATTCCAGATGATTTCGTTATCATGAACACAATTTAATCGTGCGCAATCCATTCCAAGTTCGGTAAGGCTTTTTGCAAAATTTTTATCTTCAGCAGCAATAGTGGGTTGTGTAACCATAATGCGCGTTCTTCGGTTTCTGTTAATTTCACCAAAAAGAGCATTGGTATGTTTTTTTAGTAGCTGCTTACTTTCGCTTTTAGAGATATAGGAGTGTTGAAAATCAGTTTCTTGAGTTTTTAATAAATGGTTGATAATTGTTTTGTATATAAGTATATTGTGCAGAACGCTACTTTCTGAACTCGAAGTATTAGGTAAGCCTAATTTGTTTAATTTGTCTTGAAAAACATCATTATCAAAACTTCTAAGTGCTAAATAATGAATTAAGTTTTTTGCACTTTCAGTATAATTTGGATGCACACTTGCAATTTGAGTTTTGTAAGAGTTTTCGTATTCCAAAATTTTCTCTAAAATCAAATCGATTTGGAGTCGTATTTCGTTAAGTTTTTCGGTTTCAAAAAGCATAGCTAAAAATTAGGCTTAAATTTACAATTATTAAGCATAATTATTGCTAGTTAAGATAGTAAAAATGTGTTAATTATTACTTTCTTTTTTGACCTCTTGTTTTAGGCTTTTTATATTTTTTTGCAATTTCTCTATGGTAAGACCCTCCTAAATTTATTTTTTTGTTTTTTTCTTTCTTTTCATGAAAAGCAGGTCCACTAGGCTCTGTAATGGTCGTATTTTTCCCAGTAATTTCGGGTGCTACTTTAGGCATTTCTTCATCAATTAATTTTGAAGAAATTTGAATGTTAGTTGGTAAGTCAGAAACATTAATTTCTTTATTCATTAATATTTCGATTTCAGCTAAATATTCAGCTTCATCTTCCGTAAAAAATGAAATAGCATTTCCTTCTTGCTCCGCACGACCAGTTCTACCAATTCTGTGAATATAATTTTCAGGCTCTTGAGGAATGTCAAAATTAATTACATGGCTTACATTTGTTAAATCTAAGCCACGAGCAATAATGTCTGTGGCTATTAGTACATTGAAAAAGCCCATTTCAAAATTTTTAACAGATCTAAGTCGGTAGTTTTGTGTTTTATTAGAATGAATGACATCTGCAATTCTAGGAGAAGCATTTTCTAACTCTTCAAACAAGATATTGGCTTGTTTTTTATTTTTTGCAAATACCAATACTTTTTTAAAAGTATCTTTATCTTGGAGTAAATGAATTAAAAAATTTACTTTAGTGTAAAAGTTTGGAACGGGATAGGCTAATTGATAAATAGTATCTAATGGACTTCCACTTGCCGCGATCTCAATTTTAATTGGCGATTTAAAAAAGTCATGAAGCAATTCATTTACTTCTTTAGTTAAAGTTGCAGAGAATAAAATATTTTGACGTTTTTTAGGTAATAAATCTAACAATGTAATTAATTGAGCTCTAAATCCTAAGTTCATCATTTCATCAACTTCATC
>Ga0193961_1000733_pt1 | contig 12297 bp, 11 predicted proteins | sample FB_4_MG_FD_140371 | JGI IMG/M metagenome (GOLD analysis project Ga0193961, IMG submission 140371) | Microbial mat bacterial communities from the Broadkill River, Lewes, Delaware, United States - FB_4_MG | ecosystem: Environmental > Aquatic > Freshwater > River > Microbial mats | place: USA...
CACAAATACTGATGCATCCAAGTATAGCACAACTGCCTAAAAATAATTTTCGCCACGCTATAAGCGGAAAAAAAGCCATGCAAACACACCAAAATAGGGGCAAACCAAAGCTATAAATTTTAATATCTAATACCGTACTCCATGTACGCCGATAAGGGGTTTCTTCAATCAAAAAATAGGTATCAATTAACCATTGTAATGCTTGGTTAGTACTAATCTCTACATTTTCTCTTTGAAAAAGCTGCTCAATCCCCCACCCTGCCGTATATTCAATATAAGGTAAGATAACAACAGGTAATGCATACCACCATATTGCTAAAAAACAAGGAAATAAGAAAAAAACTCTAACTGTATAAAAAACTAAAGGATTAAACACTTTGATTTGCATGATTACCTTGCTGCTGTGTTCGGATGCTAAATAACATCCACCCTATAAAGAGAAGTAACATATCTAATAAAATTAATCCCCGCCATAGGTATTCATGTACAAAAGTAAACCATTCGGCATAAAAAGCGAGAATATAATACAAACTAATAATACGTAAAATATTAAGCCCTTGTAAAATACATACCCCTAAAATAACACCATATAGTTTATGCTTAAAAGGTGCTGGAAAAATAAGAATTGCAGCAATAAGTAGTAATGTAGCCTCTAAAGCATTACATTCTTCTGTTACTTCAATATAACGCCCTGTAAATTGATGCAATAAAACAGCCCCTTGTTGCATAATTGAATCATCAAAAATTTGAATGCAAAACTTTGCACTGTAAGCAAGGGCTAAACTTAATAGGCTAGAAAAATCTGCTATCCAATCAGAACTTAATATAATTAATACTAAAATAACAGCTATACTATAACTGATAATAAATTTTTTCATAATATAATGATTATTTGTTTGTTAAACAATAAGTATAATTTTCTAAGGACAGTGAAAAAGATTTATTAAGCATGTGATTACTTTCTGCATAATAATTTTGAATATCTTGTTCAATTTGAGTATGCCATAAATATTTTTTTTGCTGTATCCATTGAAAATGCTCCATATACTCCAACCCTTGTATAATCTTTTGATATAAACGTGGCATAATCACTTTCTTAGGTAAAAAAGAACTGCCTCCATTTAAATGATTAGCATAACGCTTAAGGGCAATATAACTATCTGAGGGAGATTTATTAACTTGTTGCTGAAACTGATAGGCAATGGGCGTTGTTATACCAATAAATTCATTTAATAGATTTATAAATTGGAGGGGCTGTTGTTGGAATTGTTCATACAACATAACAGATACATTTTCCTTACCATACAATTGGCAATAGTAAGCGGCTAATTTATCATATTTAAAATTATCAAGGCGAAATAAAGGTAAACGTCCATCAACAGGTGGGTGCATATAATCATTTAATGTCACAATCCCCCCTGCCTTAATATATTGCTTGTAGTTGGATAAAATCATATCCACTTGATTACGTACTACAATGAGTATTTTAGCATGAGGAAAAAGTTGCTTTAAACGATTTGCAATTTCTTTACTATCAAATCCCCCAGAATGAGGGTTGCCTGATAACCGTTCAGAAGAAATAACGGGTATTTTATTAGCAGGAGCTGTAAATACAGTATTAAAATACTGCTGTGCATGATGTAAATCAAACTCTAAACCATGAGGCGATATGAGATGCTGCCACAGTTGCTCATACTCTATTGGATAATGAATATTAGGGTGCTGTGAAAAATATAGTGCTTGTAGCCATGAGGTAGCTGTTTTATGATAACCAATATGAATAAGCATAGTTAATAAAAAAGTGTTTTTACTTTTATATATAATTTTTTTAAAAAATGACGAGAATTTTTAGGACGATGGTTACTATCTATAAAGCTAAAATCACTGACCCCACATGCACCACATACGCCCTCTTTTTGCCACAATGATGAAGCATTATTTTTATTATTTTGGTAACGTTTTTTATCACGAAACTTTAAAACTTTAGCAGGATTGCCCCCAACTATTGCACAAGCAGGCACATCTTTTGTTACAACACTACCCATAGCAATAATAGCCCCTTCATTAATTGTAACGCCACTGCAAATTAAACTATTACGTCCAATCCAAACATTATCTTTAATTGTAATAGGGCGACGAATACGTAACTGATCATAAGGTAGTTGCTCACCTTCATAATTATGCTCAACACTCCATAATACACAAGAGAATGAAATAACTACATTATTCCCAATAGTTACCCCACCTGCTGCCTGTATTTCAGTATGTTTACCAATATGAATATTAACCCCTAAGTTTAATAATTCAGGTGAATAAATCTCACAAGGTGACTGAATACATACATTATTTGATTTATCATCCATATATAAAAATAGTAAGACTTTATTTTAGAGAGCAAAAAGGGGGCATTGCCCCCTTTTTTAACTTTTTTAATTTAAATTACAAGCCATTGTAGTTTAAATTATTTACCATCAGCACCACCAGGACGTAACATAAGAACAGATGAAATTTCACCATCCATAGTAATCATTTGGTAAACACCTTGTACATCATCATTAGGTGAAACAATGGTGAATATAGCTGAACCACGAGGGCGGCCATCTGTCCCATCTGCATTTTGGAATTTAGTTACTAACTGACTAGCATCAATTTGTAATACAGTCCCTTTTTTCAATACACCTTCAGTAATATTTGCATCAGTAATAACAGGTTTTGCACCACTATCACTTTGAATTTTAACTTTAAATTTTGCATCTTTACCATTTGGGTTTAAATGACTTAATAAAAAGCGACTTCTGAAGTAGTTTGGGTTAGTTGTGAAATAAGGCACTTCTAATGTTGTTCCATTATGTAATACGGCCCCAAGTGCAACATCTAAAGGAGATAATGTGTAGTTTGCTTGTGCAGTAGGAGATAACTTGGCAGTATAAGTTGCCTCTGGAATTTCAACAGTTGATTGACTGTTATCTGCAACAGCTGGTCGTAAACATAGTTTTTTAGCAGTAAATGCACCAGTACCTAAGCTGAAGGTTGCTTTTGCTTTATCCAGTGTTGTAAATTTATGGGCAGCAGTTGGTGCTGCTGTAGTGCAATCATCTGCAAGATAGATACGGTGATCAGTCGTTGTAGGAGCCGCTGGGAATGTATCAGCTTGTGGGGCTCCTGATGAGTCAACATTGATAAGTCCTGTCATATCCCCTGCCACTTCCAAAGTGGATGCTGAAAGTAAATCAGTTAGGGCAATATTGGAACCATCAAGTTTAGCAACATTATCAGCAACTTTATAAGTTAAGGTTGCTAAAGCACCACTGCTTGCATCAGGGGTAAATTTAACAAAGTTTTTCTCTACTTCAGCAGTTAGTGCATTATTAGGTAGAACTGTAAAATCTAAAGCAGGTGTAAACTTAATAAAGCTCAAACCAGTTAAAGACTTAACAACAGACCCACCACTGGTTAAGTTTTGCCCTGCACTTACTTCATTGGTATGTAATGAATAATTAACTTTTATATCTTGGGCTGTACTGCTGATTTTTACAACTTCCGCAGGATCTTCAAAATGAAAGCCAACAAATTCATCTTTTCCAATACTTTGGGCAATTTCATAAACAACGTAATGTGTTCCCACTCCTCCTAAGGAGTGACTGACATTACATATCATTGAACCAATAGAACTCCCTGTTCCAAAACATCCTTTGGGTACTTTATTAAAAACAGGGCGGGTTGCTGCATTAGTATCCCCATTATCAAGTTCAAAACGAACATAACGAGGAGCAGCTTGACTGATCTCTCCCCCTGTTTTGATATGAGTACTTAACACACCTGATGTAGTTGTAGCTGCACCACTACTGCCGAGTTTTTTTACATCAGCACCGGGTTTAGCATCAATTTCTTTTGCAAAAGCTTTTCCTGAACCAGCTTGTAAATCAATGGTAGAAGAAAAATTAATCGAAGCTGACGCTGAACCAGCTGCTAATAGTGCAATCGTAACAGAGATTGCTTGTGTTAAGATAGGTTTTCGTATTGTTAATCGCATGAAAAACACTCCAAATTCTTTTGAAACCAATAAACTATTAAGTAAAAATCTACTGTATGTAGATTATTGTCCATTACCACCACCCGGGCGCATTAATGGAATGCTTTGGGTCATGAAGCTAGATTGATTAACAGTTTGGTAAACCCCTTGGATTTTTTTGTTTGGTGCAGCAATCGTAAAACGGATTGCGCCACGTTTTTTAGTTGAGAATGCAGTAATTAAGTCAGCTGTTTGTAGAATAGTACTACTGTTTGCGGCTAAAGTACCTGTCGCAGCAGCCCCTGTCGTAATGGTACTACCATCATCTGTTACCATTACTGTGGTATATTTAGCATCAATATTACTATTGTTACTTAAATAAACACGACTAACATATCCTGCAGTTAAAGTAATGTAAGGGGTATCTAGAATAGTTCCATTTTGTTTAATTGCACCAACAGCCAAAATAGGATCTACATTGGCAACAGTGTACCCATCTTTAGGAACAGCTGTTAAACCAACGGAGTATTCCCCTTTTTCAATAGGAGTAACACCATTTGCATTAACACATAAGTATTGTGGTGAAGAAGGGGCTCCTGAGGTAGTAGTACTATCTGTTGTAGGCGTGGTTGAACCCACTTCAAAACTAACAGCATCAGCCGTAACAGTAGATGCAGCTATTGATGTTCCATTACAATCAGACTGTGTATTTAAAAATACACGAGGTTTAGCATTATTGTATGTACCTGTAGCTTGGTTGGAAACTACATCTTGTACCATTGAAAAATTACCTGCTATGTCAATTTTAGTTGTAGTGTTAACTAAATCAGCAAGTGTGACAGCCTTATTTCCAGTGGTATCATTAATTAGTTGGGTTGCACCAATAAAAGCACTACTACTTTGTAATGCTGTAGCACGAGGTTTTTTCAAGAAGTAGGCAATTTTAGTTAAAGAACCTTGTGTTACCCCTCCCTCAAAACGAGTGAAGTTTTCTTGTACATCTGCTGTTAATGGAGCAGGTTGTGCTTCGGCAGTAAATCCAATAGACGGTGAAAATTCAATATATTTTGCTGTTAATGTCAGAAGCTTTTCATTCCCTGATGCTCCTGTATCAGCACTGGCTTGGCTTTTATGTAGTGTATAAGTGACATTAATATCATTATCAGTATTAGCAATTTTAATACCAGCATTAGGTGTTACTGTTGCGTTGCTAGCAAAAGTGTTAGTCATAACACCTGTAGTAGTTTCTGTATAAGCTGAACCAAAGAAGAAGGTAACTGTATCCTCAGTTGTTGCGTTAACAGCACCTGTTGTAGCAACATATTCAAAAACAGCAAAACTACTACCTGTTCCACCACTTTTTAATTTGACTGTGTGCTCTTTCGCATTAGGTGTTCCAGCTCCATCGCTATGCAATTTACCATCTTTATCACGTGCATAAGCAAATGGGTTGGTTGAAAATGTTGCACCATTATCTAAATCTAGGCGTAAAAATTTAGATTCTCCTGCATTAATTAAGCCCCCTAGCTTTACTTTAATAGCTAATTTGCCATCAATTGCGATAGGTGCATTACCTGAAAAACTTGTTCCTGTTGGCTGAGTAGCTCCTGAAAATAATACAGAGTTTTTTTCTGCATTAATTTCCTTTGCCCAACGAGAAGGGTTTTGCTCACTTTTAGCCGCATCATTACTAGGGAAGTCAGTTGGCTCAGTTAAATCTACAACTGCAAAGGCAGGAGATATGCTTCCAGCCGAGATAATACCAGCAACCATACTGGCAAGGATTACATTCTTATGTTTCATAATTCGGAAACTCCAATTAATTTAGTATGCAGAGACCTTATAAAAGTCAGTATGTCTTTTAAAACATCCCTATACAGTGACCCCACTGTCAACCTATAGGCTTAAGTTTAACAAGCTTCTATTCTGCTGTCATCCCTTAAGTTTGATTAACGAGTAATTTTATATAAATTTTCTTCAATATAGCACTGGTAAGTAAAAAATTATATGCACTCATTACTTTTATTTAGTTTTTGTTATGATACCCGTTGTATCAATAGTTAATATATCCAACTGATCTTTAAATGAATCTGTGATTTCTTTAGCTTCCCGCCCATCATTAATAATATATGGTGTAATCAGCATGATCAACTCGCTGCGCTGTCCTGAACCACTGGTTGTTTTAAACAAATTACCAACAATAGGTAAATCACCTAGCAAAGGTACTTTGCTTTCACCATTAGTCCGTGACTTAGAAATCAGCCCTCCTAACAAAATTGCCTCACCATCTTCCAAAGTTAAATTAGTTTCAATACGACGGTTAAAAATAACAGGTGAGGAAATATCACTGACTTCATTTTTTTCTGCATTACTGGATTCTTGTGTGATTTCTAAATTAATACGATTACCAGAATGAACAACAGGTTTGACATTTAATAATACCCCTGTACGACGGTATTGTATCTGTTGAAAAATCCCTGTTTGCCCTGTAGTCGTCGTTGGTACTGTGCTTTGATTTTGGCTTGTGACAATAGGTACCTCTTGCCCTACATCAATTGTTGCTTGCTGCCCACTACGTACCATAACACGAGGTGTAGAAAGTACATTAACATTTGTATTACTTGTCAGCGCGCTAATTATTGCTAATGACCCAGATTTACTAACAGGAGAATATGTCAATCCACCTGTTTTTAATGCTAACCCTTTGTGTGTTCCTAAAGTTCCTTTAAAATCACCTATTCCTATATTATTCAATAACCATTCAATCCCAAGCTGGGACTGATCTGTTAATGTAATTTCTGCAATAGTAACTTCTAATAAAGTTTGCTTTTCAGGGATATCCATACGTTGTATAACAGGTAATAAACGCATCCAACTTTCCCGTGCCCCATAGAAAATTAGAGAATTTCTGACCTCATCAGCAATTAAATGTGCATTGGGAAAAATAGCTTGATTTTTTGTATTAACTTGTCTTTTTTTATTTTGACTTGATACAGAATACCCCATTAATTGTGTTAATATTGGTTCAATACTCTCTGCTGCTGTATGTTTCATCGTATAAAAAAAGAGGGCTTGATCAATTTTATCTTCTTTATTTTCATCCTCTTTTTTCTTCTCAGGCTTATCAAGTTGTAACGCCCAAGATTTTACATGATTTAATAAGTTTTTATCTGCACTAAAAACTAATATCATGTCCAATTTATTTAATGGCATGATAATTAATGATTCACTATCCCCTCCTGATTGACCTACTGAGTACCCTTCTGTTTTTAATATGTTTTTCAGGTTTGCAGCTAACTCACTAGCTGATAAGTAGGCAGGCTCAATTCGTATACTATAACGCCCTCGCATTAAGGGGCGATCTAAGGCTTTAACTGTTAAAACAGCTTGCTTAACAATATGTGGTGTACCTTTTAATATAATTGAGTTACGGTAGCTATCTTCTGAAATTTCTAAATTTTGCCCTTGATATAATGTACGCAACCACCCTGCTATATGAATGTTACGTACAATCTTTAATGGTACAAATTGGAATACAGGACGATTATTTTTAGGAATATTAGGGGCACTTTCCCCTGTTACAAGTAAAGGTACTGTGTCTGTTTTATTTGTATTATTACTTATAATAAAACGTATTAATTGATTTTGCTGAACAATACTAATGCCATAATTTTGCAATACTTGTTTTGTTGATAAATAAATATTAGTAGGTGTTTCTGGTTTAGTTATACGTAGTGTAATTAAATCTTTTTTATTTTTTAAATCAGGGCTAATCTCAAAAGATAACTGTAATAAATTACCAAATACTTCATTAATAAATGCTGGAATAGGTAAACTATCTACATTGATAGTAATAGCATCCCCTTTTAATTTTGGTAAATTTGTATCAATATTTTCTTTTTGCTCAGTAATACTTTCTTCTGGTAAGGAAGGTGTTGTATAAAACTTTGTTTTTTTAATGGATTTATATGGTTCACTTTCTTGTTGTGTTGTTAGTGCAGATTCTAATTTTATTGCTGTATTTGTTTGAGTTGGCACAACTTTATTTTTCTGCGCAATTTGTTTTTTTGGTACGAGTGGCGAGGGTAAAGATAGTTTTGTTACCCTCTCAGTACTGCAAGCACCAAAAGTAAAAGATAGAAATAAGATAAGAATAAATTTTTTCATAAATACAGTTTTATTGATATAAATACTTTTTGATTTCTTTACCTGATTCAGTAAAGATAATATGACTTTCACCAATGGCAGTAAGATGTCTAGCTTTTGTAAATACATCACCAACCTGATAACGTTCTACTTTATCTTGGTGAATTAGTGCATATTTTTTATTACCTTCATAAATAATACCAACAAAAAACCATTTTTTTTCTACAGGTAAAGGAGGTGGTGGTTTTTTTTTAACTTTCGTTATCTTCTTAATATTTTGTACGGCTCCCCATGGATCAATAATATCTAGTTGTAAATGGGTTTTTTTCAAGTTTTTTTTATCAATAACAATATTAGGAAGTTGTAAATCTATTTTTGTTTCTGTTGAGGAAGTAAAAGCTTTATTTTTTATAGAAAAACTTGATAGTGCAGAGATACTTGTACCTGCAACAATACATAGTCCTGTAATAATAAAAAATGTTGTATTAAATACCATAAGATTATATTTATTACTTTGTAGTGGATAAAAGTTGAAAATAAGTAGTTAATACTAAACTAAATCCAGATTGACTTTCAGTTTTTTGCATATTTAAACGCTCAATAATAACCCATTGAGGATGTAATGCTAGTGCTAATAATAAATCATTGATAGCTTTTATTTCTAGCTTACCTGATATTTTGGCAGAGACATACAAAAGTTTATAATCTTGCTTAAAATTTGATTCTATTGTAACTCTTGCCCCTACTATTTTAGCTGAGTGTAGCTGAGCATTTATCCATGCTTGAAAATTAGCTAATGCAATACCTTTATTATTTGCTACCCATAGTTTATCTTCGATGGCTATTTGCGTATCTTTAACTTGGTTGGCAAGCTCATTCCAATTTTTTTGATTAAGTATGGTTTTAGTTTTATTAAGGCGCAGTGTAGCAGCTGTAAAGTTTTTTTCTACTTTATGTTCATATTGTTGTAATAGCACTATTGCATAAGCTAAAAGAATAATTAAAATTAGCCATAAGCCTAAACGTAAACGTGTGTTAGTCTTTATTTCATCTAAAAATACTGAGGATTTCATGATAAGTTTATAAGAAAATATTTCTCACTTTAATTTAGTTGATACGTCTACTTGTTTTTTATTAATAGATACTTCTACATCCGTAAAAAAATTAATTTCTTGTAACTTATTTACATAAAAACGAGGATCTAAATCATTTGCTTTGAAACTAAAATTAAGCTGATTAGTATGATATGCCCAACTTGTTAAACGTATATTTTTCTTAATGAGCTTAATTGTCACTTCTTTCATAATATCTAATTGAAGTGGATAGGTATTTAAACTCTGTAGATGCTGTATTTTTTCTTGTCCCATAAGAACTTCATTACGAGCAACTAAAATTGGTTGTACTTTAGGTGTTAGTGTTTCTACTTCTTTTATTGCAGACTCTGTTGCCTGTTGCCATTTTTTTATGTAGATTACTTTCCAAGTTATTATACTTAGTAAGATAGAGATAATTAAAATACCCCACATCATTTCTTGACCTAGTAAGGCTAGAAGTAGTGCTATTTTATTATGCCCCCATGCTTTTTTTTCAAAATCAAAGGAAAGTATATTAATAGGGTTAGTATTTTGTATACGTTGTACACGTAAGTATTTATACCATACTGAAGTATTTGGAGAGGATGCCCACCAGCGGCTGCTTATTAATACTTTATTTTTCCAAACTTGAGCTTCAATACCATTTATACATTTTAAACTTTGTATACCTTCTTCATTAGGGCGAGAGTATAATACTGTCTCTGGGTAGAAACTTATATTTTTATTTTGCAGGCCATTAATTTCTAATGTTTTTTCTAATGTATTTTTTTCCCAAATCCAAACCATTGCTATATGTTGGTGCCAACATATATGAAAACCATAATTATTAAATGGGCTCCATTGTTTAATTTGTAATTGTATCACTACTTGGCGACGAGCCAAAGGAATATCACTAAGTGTAAATAATTTGTAATGGCAAAGTGCACGGGAAATAATAACTTCAATAGCACCTTTCCCTTCATTGATTAAATTTATTTCATTTTCATTATTATAAAAGTAACGTTGGGGTAAGAATAGTTTTTTATACATAATAATTATAAATGAGGAATATGTAAGGGGGATACAGTATTTTGCTTATACTTTTCTGTCATAGGAATATCATTCGTATATGCAATATACCATGGTTGCTTTTTGTTTGATGTTGGGGTAATTTTTATATGTATTTGGCGAACAAAATTTCCACCTTGATACCATAAAGAAATTCGTATAAATCTAGATGGATAGAAACCTACACTTGTACCATTTAAAATATCAGCCATATTTATACCTATTAATGCAGATAAGCTATCCATTGATGAAAATGGAGATTTATTACGAGATGTAATGATTTTTTGAGCAATTTCTGTATCAATACCTTCAAAAGACTTTAAGATAAATAAAGGGGCTGTATTTATATTTAATGCCCCTGAAAATGAAATTGTTGTTAATTGTCCCCATAAGTTATTTTGCCACAAATATTTTTGATTATCCCAATCCATTATATTATAAACTTCCATGGGATGAAATAAACGGCGATTAGCTGGAGGAGGGAGTGATTTTTTTTTATAATGATATTTTTCTGCACCATTAATTCTATGATTATCATCATCATCAATATAATCTTGTAATTTATCAAGTAACCCGTTACGGCTTTCTAGTGGAATTGTGAAATTTGCTAAAATACGACGAATAGGACGACGTGCTAATTCAGATTCATCAAATGAAGCTATATTAAGATTATAAAGCCCAGCCTTATCTTGTAGTGAAAAGTAAATACTTCCTTTTCCTTTATATGCACGATCATCAACTCGTACTTCTGTTCCTGTAGTATTTAAATTAAAGCTACCAATATCAAATTGATCATTGAGGTTTAAGTTTTCTGGTTTTTTTTGATACGTTGTGATGCCTGCAATATTTCGTTGCTGTGTGGATAATAAGTATAAAACAACAGCCTGCGTGCTATGCAAATCTATTAGGTTTTGCATATTGTCACGATTTTTTTTTGCATTTTCAATACTTTCATAAGTCCATTTTGCAAAAATACTGGCTACTATTGAAATAATGGCTAATAACCATAAAACAGTTAATAACACAAACCCAATATTTAGTTTATATTCAGTTTCTTTCATTATAAATCAAATGCTAATTTAAAATTATGTTGTGGTTCTTTGTGCCCGTTAATATTAGCTACTATAGTAATAGGTTTTTTATCACATAAACAGGTAAATAAAAGTGCATTTGGTAATTGCTTTTCTTCTTTACCAAACTTATTTGGTGGCCATGTTTCATACCACCTATTATTACTTGCTTTATATAAAAATTTTCCCTCACCTTTTTCCCATATCATAATATCCCAAAACACATCTTTATTTTCATTAAAATAATAACGCAATATATTTTTATTATGGTAATTTATAATTTTCCATTTAATAATAGTTGGTACTCCTATAGGCTTATCTAAAGCAGCTAAAGAAATACCTTTAAATTCTGAGCGATTACCGATAAAAGGAGTGGGGTAATCAATATTATCTGGGTGCAAAGCAGAGCTACTTTTCCTAAACCAAGATATCTGAAGTTGTTGTTGTTTTTGCTTTATTTGTAATTGTGCTGATCGCTCATTAATATTAAGTATAAATGAGAAAATTTGAAATACCATTGTTAGAATTAAAGAAAGTAAAATTAATACAACTAGTATTTCTAGCAACGTAAACCCTTTGTTATTAAATGATTTTTTATATGTTTTGTTCACGTACCTGCTTAAAACCAACTTGATTGATAGAAAATTGATAAATAAATTTAGTATTTATTAATATATTAATTTCAACACTATAGAGTGTTATTTCATACAGACCTGGATAACCATCTGATATTATAGCATCTTTTGCTGGTTCTATGGCATTAGCTTTCCATTTGAAAGTATAGTGCCCTACTTGCTCTTTGCCGCTTGGGTATTCTGTTAAATTAATAGCTTCTATAAAATCTAATGCATTTTTTATTGCATCATCCCGTTCATATGCTTTTTCAATTTTAGTAAGATTCAATAAATTATTATTTGCCCATGAAAGC
>Ga0193961_1000734_pt1 | contig 12295 bp, 10 predicted proteins | sample FB_4_MG_FD_140371 | JGI IMG/M metagenome (GOLD analysis project Ga0193961, IMG submission 140371) | Microbial mat bacterial communities from the Broadkill River, Lewes, Delaware, United States - FB_4_MG | ecosystem: Environmental > Aquatic > Freshwater > River > Microbial mats | place: USA...
CGGCGTTGATTTCTCACAAGCGATTGGCGGGACATCGGGTCTAACTGAAATAGCCGGTATTAAAACCATTGATACAGGTATCTTCGGTGCGATTATTATATCAGGTCTAGTGACTTGGATTCACAACCGCACGTTTGAGAAGCAACTTCCAGCTTACCTGGGTATTTTCCAAGGTGCATCATTTGTTGCGATGCTCGCTTTCTTCGCCATGTTACCAGCTGCTTGGTTAACACTATACGTCTGGCCATCTATTCAGCACGGCATCTTAGGTTTACAAACATTCTTCGTTGAATCTGGCGCATTTGGTGTGTGGCTATTCACCGCTCTTGAGCGAATCCTTATTCCTACTGGTCTGCATCACTTTATTTATACCCCGTTCCAATTTGGCAACGTTGTTACGCCAAACGGTATTACAGTGGACTGGTTTACTAACCTAGAAGCATTTACTCAATCTAGTCAAAGCATGAAAGAGTTGTTCCCAGCGGGTGGCTTTTCTCTACATGGCAACTCTAAAGTATTCGGTTGTACAGGTATTGCACTGGCGATGTACCACACAGCAAAACCAGAAAACCGTAAAAAGGTGGCTGCACTACTTATCCCTGCAACGTTTACCGCGGTGTTGGTGGGTATTACAGAGCCACTTGAATTTACCTTCCTATTTATTGCGCCATGGTTATTTGCGATTCATGCAGTACTAGCAGGAACGATGGCAATGGTGATGTACAGCTTTGGCGTTGTCGGCAACATGGGTGGTGGTCTGATTGAATTTGTCACCGGAAACTGGATTCCATTACTGGGCAACCATACCAGCATGGTGGTGACACAAATCGCGATAGGTCTATGTTTTACCGCAATTTACTACTTCACTTTTAAGTATCTGATTGTCAAATTTAATGTGCCAATTGCAGGGCGTGGTGATGCGGAAATGAAACTGCATACCAAAGATGACTTTAACAAGAAGCATGGCATTACCGGTAAAGGTGCACAAGGTACTAGCCCACTACAAATCCAAGCGATTGAAACCATTGAAGGGCTAGGCGGTGTCGAAAACCTTGAAGATTTAAGCAACTGTGCAACTCGTCTTCGTGTCACGGTGGTAGACCCAGATAAAGTTCAATCAGCAGAATACTTTATGAGTACAGGCGCGGTGAACTTAGTCAAGAATGGAAAAGCGGTGCAAGTCATTATTGGTCTGAGTGTCCCTCAGCTTCGAGAGCAGTGCGAGCAGATAGTCAGTGCTTACAAAGAACAACAAAAAGTCAATGAAGAAGAGCTAACATTCAGTACAGCGAGTTAGAGATTTGGATGTAAAAAATACAAAGGCTTAAACAAGATTTCGAAACACATAAATATTATTTAAACACAATTCACATACTAATTTATTGGGCGGCAATGGCGCCGCCCACATTAAGCGAGGCTTATTATGAAAAAAGAATTCTCAGTAGTTATTGCAGGCGGCGGCTCAACTTTCACTCCTGGTATCGTAATGATGCTATTGGAAAACCAAGATCGTTTTCCTATCCGCAAACTGAAATTCTATGACAACTTTGCTTCTCGTCAGGAGACAGTGGCTGAAGCTTGTAAAATTTTACTAAAAGAACGTGCACCACATATCGAGTTCTCATACACCACAGATCCTCAAGAAGCCTTTACTGACATTGATTTTTGTATGGCGCATATTCGTGCAGGGCTATACGCAATGCGTGAGCAAGATGAGAAAATCCCTCTACGCCATGGTTGCGTTGGTCAAGAAACATGTGGTGCAGGCGGCATGGCTTACGGTCTGCGCTCTATCCCAGCAGTAATCGAAATGATTGATTACATGGAAAAATACTCGCCAAATGCTTGGATGCTAAACTACTCAAACCCAGCAGCGATCGTCGCAGAAGCGTGCCGTGTAATGCGTCCTAACTCAAAAGTACTGAATATTTGTGATATGCCAATTGGTATTGAAACTCGTATTGCAGAAATCTTGGGCTACGAAGATCGTAAACAGTTCGACATTATGTACTACGGTCTAAACCACTTCGGTTGGTGGAAAGAGTTCAAGGATGCAAGCACTGGCGAAGATCTAATGCCACGCATTAAAGAGTACATCAAAGAGTTTGGTTACTTGCCACCAAGTGCAATGAATGGTGCACAACATACCGATGAATCTTGGAAAGAAACCTTCATCAAAGTGCGTGATGTGTATGCATTGGATCCAGAAACGATTCCAAACACATACCTAAAATACTACATGTACCCAGATTACGTAGTCGAGCACTCAAACAAAGAGTTCACTCGCGCCAATGAAGTAATGGAAGGTCGTGAGGCAGAAGTGTTTACTGAATGTCATCGCATTATCGCAGCAGGTACAGCGGCAGACACAACTATCGAAGTAGAAGAGCACGCATCGTACATTGTTGACTTAGCGACGGCTATCGCATTCAACACCAAAGAGCGCATGCTACTGATTGTTCCTAACAATGGCGCTATTAGTAACTTTGATCCAACAGCGATGGTTGAAATTCCATGTATCGTCGATAACACAGGTGCAAAACCGCTACAAATTGGCGAAATCCCTGAGTTCCAGAAAGGTATGATGAGCCAACAAGTTTCAGTAGAGAAGTTGGTTGTTCAAGCGCATGTTGAAAAGTCGAAGCAAAGACTATGGCAAGCACTAACACTGTCGGCAACGATTCCAAGTGCCTCAGTTGCCAAAGCAATTTTAGATGACCTAGTTGAAGCTAACAAAGAGTTCTGGGTAGAGATGAAATAGTCGATATTAACCATCAATGCCCTGCTAATGCAGGGCATTTTTCTATAGGTGAAAGGTAATGATTGATATCACAACGCTAGGCTATGTTGCGGCATTTTGTACAACCTGCTCGTTTGTACCGCAGGTTCTGCACATTCTCAAAACGGGTGATACTGCCTCTATCTCACTCGCGATGTACAGCCTGTTTGTTTTTGGTGTGTTTCTTTGGTTTGTGTATGGCGTTGCGATGGTTGATTGGCCAATTATTGTCGCTAACGCGATTACCTTGCTGCTGGCGAGCATGATTCTAATGCTTAAAATTCGTGATGTTTTCCGCACCAAGAAAAAACCAAAAGCGGCTATATAACCATAATGAAATTTATTTAAGTCATATATTTAGCTATTGGTTACGTGATGAGCGATAGCGACGGCTATTGACCAGCGCTAAAAATACGGAAGTTTACACTATGAAATTTAAACAGATTAAAGATATTAATGCATCAGCCGTAGGTTTTGGCTGCTGGGCTATTGGCGGTACATGGAATAATGTGACGGATGATGAGTCGATCCGTGCGGTCAAAACGGCAATTGAAGTTGGGATTAACTTTTTCGACGTAGCACCAGTATACGGCAAAGGTCATGCGGAAACGGTATTAGGTAAAGCGCTAAAAGATGAGCAGCGCGAATCAATCATTATTGCGACAAAATGTGGTTTGCCATGGTCTCAAGATGAGCGTAGAAAAACGCGTAAAGATCTCACCAAAGAGAGTATTTTTAAAGAGATTGATGACTCACTGACACGTCTTCAAACTGATTACATTGATCTATACCAAGTGCATTGGCCAGACCCAAATACACCTATTAGCGAAACGGCTGAAGCTCTGGCTGAGCTAAAAAAACAAGGCAAAATCCGCCATGTGGGTGTCTCTAACTACTCGTTAGAAATGACCCGTGAAATGATGGCGGGTGTGGAAGTGGCGACATTCCAAGGGTTATATAACCTGTTGGAGCAAAATCCAGAGCATTACCATAACATCCCACTGCAATATCGTGCTCGAAAAGAAGCACTGCCGTTTTGCCAAGAGCATGACATGAAATATTTGCCATACTCGCCAATGATGCAGGGTTTGCTAACCGGTACGTTAAAGCGTAGTGGCAATTGGGATGAAAATGATGATCGCCGCAACAACCCAAAACTGAATGGTGCAGCATTTGAACCTTACTTTGATTGTGTTGAACAGCTAAAAAGCTTAGCGAAAGAAGCGAATATTTCTTTAGCTCACTTAGCAATTCACTGGCTAGTTGCACAACAAGAAGTGGGACCAGTTATTGCTGGAGCTTATACACAACAGCAAGTGCGTGACAATGCGGCATTTGTACAATCCTCTGCTAGCGTTGAGCTCCTGAAACGTGCGGAAGAGATTGTGGCGAAATGGCAACTGAAATAGGAACCAATACAGCGCCTGATAACGATTAGTTTAATTGAAATCCCGTCATCCCCCCTGATGGGATTTTTTCGCTCTGAACGAATCAATAAGCTTTTAATCGGTTGCCGATTCTAGATCTAATAAAATTTCCAATGCTTTATCTGGACCACCGCTACAGATAGCCTCATCGCTATCAAACGCCGAGCAGACTTTTGGGCGATCCGGCTGACCAAAAATCTTGCACAGATTATGCTCATTTAGCTGAATACAGCGAACGCCAGCAGGTTTGCCATTGGGCATTCCAGGAATTGGCGAGCTAATAGAAGGGGCAATACAACACGCGCCGCAACCTCGGCTCAAAGTGGCAGAGATACAAGGGGACCAATCGGAAACTTCGATAGCTGAAACTTCGATAGTAGTGGCGGTCATGTTTTCCTCTCTCAGGTAGCCAAACGTGCAGGCATTAAGTTAGACAATGGATTTTCAAGAGGGGCGATTCTAGAGGATTGTGTGGTTGGTTGCCAGCATCGTGCGAGAAGTAATAATAAAGCCCCAAGAGAGGGGCTTAGGGATTTTAAGCGTTAGCTGCGAATAAACCGGTTGTATAAGAAGAGCAAAACAAACGCACCCAACGTGGCGGTAACAATGCTACCGATATTTACACCGTCAGCACTACCAAAGCCAAGTAAGCCACCTAGAAAGCCACCGACAAACGCGCCAGCAATGCCTAGAACCATTGTCGCGATCCACCCGCCGCCGTCTTCACCCGGCATTAACCATTTCGCAAGTGCTCCTGCTATCAAGCCAAGAATGATCCACGAAATTACGCCCATGTGTACTCCTTAGTTGAAGTGTCAATGACGTATTAAGAATAGAACATTCAGAGAAAAGCGCTTATTGATGTTTGAGACTTGCACTTATGAGTTGAGAGCGGTATAAATCGCACCCTGTTTTGAATCGAAGTATGAGTCTATGAGCGAACAATTTTGGCAAATTAAATCCCTAGAACAAATGAGCGACCAAGAATGGGAAGCGCTTTGTGATGGTTGTGGCAAGTGCTGCCTGCATAAACTCATGGATGAAGATACCGACGAAATTTACTACACCAATGTGGCTTGTAGTTGGTTAAATACCAAAACGTGTTCATGTAAAGATTACGCGAATCGTTTTACCTCAGACGAAGACTGCACCAAGCTAACTCGCGAAGACATTGAAGACTTCGAGTGGCTTCCGCATACTTGTGCGTACCGATTATTGGCAAGAAATGAACCTCTGCCTGAATGGCACCCACTAATTACCGGCTCAAAATCGGCAATGCACAAAGCTGGAGAAAGCGTACGTAACAAGGTCGTTTACGAAATTGAAGTAGTGGATTGGCAAAACCATATTCAAAACCTACCGGACTGGGCTAAAAAAGCTTAAACCGTGGTTAATAAGTTATTGGACGTTTTTGAAAGGCTTACAGAGTAAGCCTTTCTTGTTTCTAACGTTGATTATCCGGCTCAATTAACTGCTTACTTCAACCCAAGTCGTTTGAGTAAGCGATGTAAGTTAGCAGGGTAAACTCCCAGTTTCTTGGCGGTAACCGAAAGTTTCTGGTCGTTTTCAAAGTAGGCTTGTTGGACAAACTCTAGTTTAAATTTGTCGGTGGCCTCTTTTAACGTTAAATCGTTATAGCCAGTTAGCGTTGGCTCTTCTTCACTTATTTGCATTGTAGCGCTTGTGTTTAGCGTATCGCCAAATTGAAAATGGTGTTTGCGTAAAATGAGATGAGGTTGATTGGTTTCTGCTTTCGCTATTACCGCCGCACGATTTATCGCGTGCTCTAATTCCCGGACATTACCATTCCACGGGTGTTGCAGTAACTGCGAGTGAATGCTGCCATCGAGCTGTATGCTCGATACATTGAGCTTATGCTGGCAAAGTTCAGCGAAAAAACCCGCCAGTAAAATGACATCGTGAGCACGTTCTCTCAAAGGTGGAACAAAAATCGGGAAGACACTGAGCCGATGATAAAGGTCGGCGCGAAATCGTCCGGCTTTCACTTCTTCATGTAATTGGCGATTAGTAGCAGCAATGATCCTCACATCAACTTTGATTTGTCGATCATCACCCACACGCTGGATGTCGCCATATTGCAAAGCTCGCAGCAGTTTTGCTTGTAGAGCCAGTGACAGTTCACCTACCTCATCAAGAAATAGAGTACCTTTATCAGCCAGTTCGAACTTGCCTTTGCGGTTACTTATTGCACCAGTAAATGCCCCTTTGATATGACCAAAGAGCTCACTTTCTGCAACAGACTCAGGAAGCGCTGCACAGTTTAAATAGACGAATGGGTTGTCGTGGCGCTCTGACTGGGCATAGATTGAGTGTGCAACCAGTTCTTTACCCACCCCTGTTTCACCCATTACCAATACTGATAAGTCAGTTTTTGCGACCGCTTCAATATGAGATTTTAACTCAAGCATGCTGGAGGACTGCCCGATAATGCCATGTTTGTCTGAGCTGAATCTCTTGCTCTTGGTTGAGTTTGAGCTGAATTCGGCACCTTTTTCCAGTTTTTCCACTAGTAGGGCGGTATGCAGGCTATTTGAAGCCAATGCGCTGATCAGCCTGAGGTTGTTGTCATCAAATTGCTCAAACTGTTTTGGGTCAAATGCATCAATCGTCACCGCACCAATTAGACGTTCGTTGTGTAGCAGAGGCAGACCAATACAAGCGTGTACTTCTAGGTTGCCATCATGATTTGGGATCAAACCATCGTACGGGTCTGGCAGTTCACTGTCGGTGGGGAATCGTACAATATCGCCAGCACGTGCAATGGCTTCAAATCGAGGGTGTTGTTCGACAGCAAAACGTCTTCCGAGTACATCTTGGCTTAAGCCATTGATGGCAAGAGGGATAAAGTTTTGCTCTTGGTAAAGCAATAGTGCTGAAGCATCGCATTTCAGCATGTTACGCACCGTAGCCAGTAAGCGCTCAAACCGATCTTGTTCTGAAATGCCAGATGTAATATCCAACGCGACTTGTAGCCATTCGTTACGAAAGTGTCCCATCGTGTTTCCTGCCCCAACTAAAATCTTTATCTACAGGATAATTTATTATCTCTATGATATAAATTAAAACCTATCAAAAAGATAATATTACCTGCGGTCTATACCTTAAGTTATTGATAGTAAATGAATAACTTAATTGGCACGTTCTTGGCAATATAAAGAGCAGTATTTTAGTTTTCCAGATTATTTAATTGCAAAGAATAGCAGGTAGTACGATGACCATTCATGTAAAAAACAACATTCACTGGGTAGGACAACGCGATTGGGAAGTTCAAGATTTCCATGGTACTGAATATAAAATCACCAAAGGTACCAGTTACAATAGCTATCTTATTCGCGAAGAGAAAACCGTATTGATTGATACGGTTGATCATCGATTCAGTCATCAGTTTATTCAAAATTTAGAGATGGAAATCGATCTTAATTCGATTGATTACATAATTATTAACCACGCTGAGGAAGATCATTCAGGTGCATTGTCTGATTTGATGGCTCGAATTCCCAACACGCCAATTTACTGCACCGAAGCGGCGATTGACTCTATTGTTGGTCACCACCACCACCCTGAATGGAATTTTAAAACGGTTAAAACCGGTGATTCTTTAGATATTGGTAACGGCAAACAACTGATATTTGTTGAAGCGCCGATGCTGCATTGGCCAGACAGCATGATGACTTACCTAACTGGCGATGCTGTATTGTTCAGCAATGATGCGTTTGGTCAGCACTATTGCGATGAGCGCTTGTTCAATGACGAAGTAGACCAAGCAGAGTTGATGGATCAATGTCTGCGTTATTACTCAAATATTCTAACGCCATTTAGCAGCTTAGTGACTGCGAAGATTCATGAAGTACTGAGTTTTAATCTTCCTGTCGATATGATCGCGACTTCGCACGGTATTGTCTGGCGAGACAACCCAGCACAAATTATTGAGAAATACTTAGAATGGGCCAATAGCTACCAAGAAGACCGTATTACTGTTTTCTATGATTCTATGTCTAACAACACCCGCATGATGGCGGATGCGATTGCTCAAGGTATTCATGATGTCGATCCTGGCGTGGCGGTGAAGGTATTTAATGTGTCTCGCCATGACAAAAATGAAATTTTAGCCAATGTATTCCGCTCGAAAGGTGTGTTGGTGGGCTCATCCACCATGAACAACGTTATGATGCCAAAAATTGCTGGCATGCTTGAAGAAATCACCGGTTTACGTTTTAAAGAGAAAAAAGCCGGTGCTTTCGGTAGTTACGGTTGGAATGGTGGGGCTGTTGACCGTATCCACTCGCGTTTAACCGATGCGGGTTTCCAAATGGTGGAAGGGCTAAAAGCGAAATGGAAGCCGGACGGCAATGCACTTAAGCTTTGCCGTGAACATGGTCAGCGCATTGCCAAATTGTGGGCGCTAGGTGAGTTGAATGTTGAGCCAATGCTGGCATCAAATACTCAACCAACAATAGAGCCTAAGGCGCTAGAGGTTGAAGTAGCGGCAACGGTAAAAGTAAAGCAAGAGCATGGACCGGATTGCCAATGTATGATTTGCACCGTTTGTAACTGGGTTTATGATCCGCAAATAGGTGAGCCAAACCAAGGTGTCGAAGTGGGTACACCTTGGTCTGAAGTTCCGGACTATTTCCTATGCCCTGAATGTAATTTAGGTAAAGACGTGTTTGTTCCCCATAACAAAGAGGATGTGGCGTAATGTCTGATCCGATTGTTATCATTGGTAGCGGCTTTGCCGCTTACCAATTGGTCAAAGCGATTCGCCGCCAAGATGCTAATGCACATTTGTGTGTGATTACTGCCGATGATGGGCATGATTATAATAAACCGGATCTAAGCCATGTTTTCAGCAAAGCTCAGAATAAGGATGATCTGGTATTGGCAACTGGGGAAGAGTTTGCCCAGCAGCATCAGTTGACACTACTGAGTGGTTCGAAGGTAGACAGTATCGATGCGCAATCGCATTGTGTGAGGGTTAATGGCGAGCGAATTCATTATTCGAAGTTAGTGTTGGCTACCGGTGCAAGTCCATATATTCCGCTTATTGAGGGCAACGGTGTTGAGCGAGTACGTACACTTAATAGTTTGGATGAATTTGCAGAGCACCATGATGCGCTGAATGATGCACAAAGTGTCATGGTATTGGGTGGTGGTCTGATAGGTGTAGAAATTGCGTTAGATTTAGCGAATGCGGGCAAAAACGTAGTGTTAGTAGAGCCGGCTCCGACGCTAATGGTTAATCAGTTGCCAGAATTGGTTGGGTTAAAATTGCAGCAGCACCTGCGAGGTCAAGGTATCGATATTCATACCAATGCGAAAGTAGAACAGCTTAACCAGTTAGGTAATAAACAATCCGCGAGGTTAAATAACGACCTGGTCTTAGAAGTGGATGAGGTTGTCGTTTGTGCTGGCTTACGAGCGAACACTGAGCTGGCTCTGTCTACTGGGGCGCTGGTCAATAAAGGTATTGTTGTAGACCAAACCATGCAAACAACCTTGGTTGATATCTATGCACTTGGCGATTGTGCTGAGTTTATGGGTGAAGTACGTGCATATCTACAACCTATTTTGTTGAGTGCGAATGCGTTAGCGAAAACCCTATTGGGCACGCCAACGGAGGTAGTTTTACCGACCATGATGGTGAAAGTAAAAACGCCAAGTTACCCCATTCAACTGGCTGGAGTCACCTCTGGCTCAGAGATTGAACGTTGGCAGATTGATGCTCAGTCGCACGGAATGGTGGCAAAAGCTTATAATAGTGACAATCAACCCATTGGCTTTATTGCAACTGATCAAATGGCTAGCCAAGCATTTGCATTATTACGCGAGTTAGCCACTAAGTATTAGATGGTTATTGTTTTGGTTATGCATAAAAAAGCTTACTTTGGTAAGCTTTTTTATGCTGTCGATATAAGGTATTAATTGCCCACTTTCTCTATTGGGTCGCTGTTCACATTTCACATCAGAACTACACTTATATTTAACTATTTTCTGATGCAGCACCTCTATTTTGCTGCTAGGCTCGCATTGATAGCTTTGTAAGTGAGGTTTGTATGTCTTTCATGTTTAGCAAGAATTTCTATCTTGCTCTTGTCATTAGCTTGTTTTCTTTTACCGCTTCGGCTCAACCGGAAAACGCAGTTCCTCAGCCTTCGAAAACGGAACTCGCGATAGAATCCATTAATCAAGATATTGTCGACCTTTCAAAAAGCTTGGCCTCTGCTACAGGCGATGATCGTGATGCGATTCAACTGCAGTTATTCCAAAAAAATGAAGATCTACGTAGCCAATTAGCCATTGCTGTTAACCATAATGGCTTAAGTCCGCCAGTTTTACTCAAACAAATTAAGCAGCAGATAGCGCATTCTCAAGGTGCAAGGAAATATCTTGATGAGAAAATACAGCAGCTTAATGTACAAATTAATGAGGCGAAAACCGAAGATAAGCTAGCACTGCTCAATCAATACCGAGAGCTTCAGCATTATCTCGACTCTACCTATCAAGCGAGTTGGCAAAACCTGACTTGGCTAAAACAACTAGATAAGCCCAATCCAAAGCTGGAAGAATCATTACGTGATGCTACTAATACACGTTTGCGCTTACTATCGGCATCGGTCGAATACCTTAGTCAACAAAGTGAATTAACCGCGACTCAACTTGCAACTAGCCCTGAATCAGAAAAAGCGACCATACAGCTCAATCAACTGATCATTAAACAGCGTTTAAATAGCGCGACAGAAAGTATGCGGGATTTGATTACTATTGGTGATCATCTTGGTTTGGAAACCTCAGAATATAAACGCTTGGCCTTTGAGGTGACTGGCAACATCACCCATGACTTACTCAATACACAGGTTATCTTAGCCATTATCACTAGTTGGTCGACGAATGCGCTGGATTGGCTGGTGGATAACGCACCGCAACACCTTTTTGAACTGATGATTTTCGTGATTATTCTACTCATAGCCAAAGGGCTAGCGAGTGTTGCGCGTAAGATTGTAACGAAAACCGTGTCGTCAAAAAATCTTAAGATGTCTCAGTTGATGCAAGACTTCTTTGTCTCTATGTCGGGCAAAGCGGTTTGGGTGGTTGGTATTATGGTGGGGTTGTCGCAAATAGGTTTGAATCTTGCGCCAATCCTCACTGGTTTCGGTATTGCTGGTGTGATCATCGGTTTTGCTTTGCAAGATACATTATCTAACTTTGCTGCCGGGATGATGCTACTGATTTATCGTCCGTTTGATGTGGGGGACTTTGTTTACGCTGGTGGGGTAGACGGTAAAGTGAGCCACATGAGCTTGGTGAACACCACGATTCGCACCTTTGATAATCAGATCATTATCGTGCCAAACAGTAAGATTTGGGGAGACGTGATTAAGAACGTGACTCATGAGCGTATTCGTCGTGTTGATATGGTGTTTGGTATTGGCTATAGCGACGATTTACTGCATGCGGAGTCGGTGTTATTAGACATAATTACTTCACATCCCGCGGTACTACGTGCGCCTGAACCGATGATAAAAGTGCATACATTGAACACCTCTTCTATCGACTTTATTGTTCGTCCTTGGGTAAAAACCGATGACTATTGGGATGTTTATTGGGATGTGACCAAAGAAGTGAAGCTTCGTTTTGACCGTGAAGGTATCTCTATTCCTTTCCCACAACAAGATGTGCATTTGCATATGGTGGATAATAAAGAAGCTTAACGTCGGTAAATCGTGAGACAAAAAAGCGCCTTGATCAGGCATCAGAGGCGCTTTGCTTTTTGAGTAACCTATTACTTCACTTGCGTCATTAGGTAATCACCTAATTCTGAATGGTGCATGATTTTTGAAACGGGCAGAATTTTCTCTGCAGGACCCCATGCAAAGACGTTGACTGGTGTATGCGTGTGAGTACCCGTGCCCCAAACTGTGTTTTGCAAGGTGGCTTGCTCACGAGCAAGGAGGTTGCCGCGGTCGTTGTATGGGAAGAAAGCATCGAAATCGTTGATGGCAGGAACTTCCTTGGCATCTAGGTATTTGTGGTTGGCGACACGATAAGGGTTTGGCTTACTTTTTAGCAC
>Ga0193961_1000737_pt1 | contig 12282 bp, 14 predicted proteins | sample FB_4_MG_FD_140371 | JGI IMG/M metagenome (GOLD analysis project Ga0193961, IMG submission 140371) | Microbial mat bacterial communities from the Broadkill River, Lewes, Delaware, United States - FB_4_MG | ecosystem: Environmental > Aquatic > Freshwater > River > Microbial mats | place: USA...
CGCAGTTCGCGCGGCAATTGATCGTAGGCCTGCATGGGGTCTTCCTTTCGTTTGCGGCGTTTTAGCTTGGTTTCCCCAATGTTCCTAATGCGGCGGCTGTGGTGGGCGATCTGTGTCATGCTATCTATTGTTATGATATATCATTCATGGGTTGGTAGCAATTTCGGCTCCTGTTCACAAGAGAGTTCGCAGGGTAAGTGCTTCCTCACAGGGTCTGCCAATATGGGCGAGGTTGCGCTTGTTGTTCCATGGCAGTTAGGGAAGGGTACCTGAAATTTTGCCCCCCCTATTGCGAAGTAGGTGATTTCCAAAGCGAGCTGCGATCCATGACCGATCTCCTTAATAGCGCGACATTCCAAAACAGATTCAATCAAGCACAGCGCTTTATTGCGCCAACCCTGCGTCAGGCCGGTCTGGACCTCAGCAAAATGCGAGCGCTGGAAATCGGATGTGGCGAGGGGGCGAAAGTCTGCGCTTTGGCGCCGTTGTTTGAGACCTATGTGGGTATCGATCTGGATCCCCATGAACTGGCTGTTGGGCGGGCCAATGTTGAGGCCCGCGGGATCCAGAATGCAGAGCTGCGGTTGCAGGCGGCCAATGACCTGCCGCAGCTTTTGGCACAAGAGAGTTTTGACGTAATTTTCCTCTATGCGGTCATTGAACATCTGACGATCGAGGAACGGCTCAACACATTGAAAATCTGTTGGGACGCCCTTCCGCCCCATGGGTTGTTGTATATCGGTGAGGCCCCAAACCGGATCGCGCCAATCGATTACCATTCGTCCAAAATGCCCTACTACAACCTGCTCCCCCGCGAGTTGGCCATCAAACTGGTTGATCGATCCGGCCATGAAAAATGGCGTCAAAGGGTTTGGGCACAGGAAACCACCGAACTTGGGCTGTATCGCAATGGCCAACACGTCGGGTTTGAAGACTTTGATCTTGGGCTGATGCCGATGGACCAATTCGAACGCCATCTGATCGTTGACAACTGGTCAGAGGCGATGATGAATCTCTATCCCCTGCGCTGGTTCGAGCCGCGTAATTTGGAGGATTTTGAGTTTTTCGCCGCCTCTGGTACGTCAGAGTATCCAATCCCCCAAATGTTTGGGCGCTATTGGATCGAAGGAATACTGGCAAAGACGCCCACGGCGAAACCTTTGCCCAGTGTACGGTTCCTACAGTTGTCCGGGGTGGATCAAAAGCGCATTCACCGGGATCGTCTGGGGGTGCCAATTCATGGGGTTCATTTCAACTCCACCGCGCGGGTCACAGTGGCACCCGAAGCGCGTGAACTGTCCTTAGGCATCTCAGACAAAAGCTATGGCCGGTTCCAGCTGCTTTGGGGAGAAGAGGTGATCGGAGATTATGCCGTGGAGGATATCCGGGCGGCTAACCTCGGCATCTGGACCTTGCAATCCTGGAAGACCGTAAGGTTGCCACAATCGGCGGAAGGCAAAGCGGTTGAGGTGACAATCCGGCCCACAGAAGGTTCCTGGCTTGGGTTGTGTCCGCCATTTACGCGCTAGTCCTGCAAGCGGCGGGTGTTTCACAAAAAACGCCCGCTCAAACCTGAGCGGGCGTTGATAATCCAAAAGGATTGGTATTCTTAGCGACGGATGCCAAGGCGTTTGATCAGGTCCTGGTAGCGGGCCACATCTTTGCCTTTGGTGTAGTCCAGAAGCTTACGACGCAGAGCAACCATTTTCAAAAGGCCACGACGACCGTGGTTGTCTTTCTTGTGGGTTTTGAAGTGCTCGGTCAGGGTGTTGATACGCGAGGTGAGGATCGCAACCTGTACTTCGGGCGAACCGGTGTCGCCTTCTTTGGTTGCGAATTCTTTCATCAGGCGTGCTTTTTCTTCAGCTGTGATCGACATCGGGGTCTCCTTTAAAAGGTTAGAGTGATGGCACAGGCCGGGATGTCGTCCAGCGCAGGCCCATGGAGGAAATCCGCCGCGAATCTGTACAGGACCCAAGGCAGATGCGGGCGTATAGGCGGTAACGAGAGAAAAGGCAAAGGAGAACTGCAGAGCAGGCCTCTTTCTTGCCTCTAGGGCGCGATGCCAGTCTGCGCATCGACTAGCGCGATATCCGCAACGCTCAATCCTTCGGCACCGGTGAGGCGCAGTACTTCGTTGCCATTGACACGGATGACTTGTTGGTTGGGGCTGTTGCTGTCGGTTTCAATCGTGATTTCGGGTTCGGCCTCGGTATCGGGGTTCCAGAACACCACCAGTTGATCTTCGGAACTGTCAAAATCCATCAGTTGCACGGCCTCTCCGCTGCCAGATAGATCCTCAGCCCAGATCTCGTCGGCCCCCTCGCCAGAAGTTACGATATCTCCTGCGCCAGCCACCAAGGTGTCATCCCCATCGCCCCCATTCAGGTAGTCGACCTCGGTGCCGTCATCTGCCCCCCAGACAAGATCATTTCCGGTTCCACCAAACAGGCTGTCCTGCCCGCTACCGCCCTGTAGGCTGTCGTTGCCGTCATTGCCATGGAGGGCGTCATTCCCAGCCCCACCATTGAGGGAATCATCGCCCTGACCACCGTGCCCCTGGTCGTCCCCCGCTCCGCCAAGCAGGGTGTCGGCGCCAAAATGGCCAAATAGGCTATCGTCGCCTGCGTCGCCTGACAGGTTGTCATCACCATATTCACCATGCAGCAGGTCAATGCCGCTGCCACCGATCAAACTGTCGTCGCCGCTGCCACCGTGCAACTGATCATCGCCTGTTCCACCCACAACGGAATCATCGCCAGCATAGCCGTTGAGCTGGTCGTCGCCTTCCAGGCCGGTGATATGGTCGCCAATCTCCGTTCCGATGAGAATATCTGCTTGATCCGTGCCGGTGACCTGATCTCCATCAAACAGCACAGGCTCTCCTAGGTCACTGGTGCCGAGGCCGGTGTTTTCGCCGGTCTCGCCGCTGTCTGTGTCGATAAAGTCGCAAATTTCCAGCCCTTGATCCGTGCCGCTGGTCGCGCCGTCTAAAAATTCGTCGGCAGGAATCACAGGGGTGTCGTCAGGGGCGCTGGGATCGCCGCTACCGCTGGCTGGCGACTCATCAGCTGGCAGATCGTCGCCAAAATCCAGCAGAGCAGCCCCGCCGATCCCCATGAGGCCCAAAAGACCTGCTATCCACAACATGGCATTTCTCCAAAACCAGCCTGATGCAAAGGGCAATCAGTCCGCCAATTGGTGATCAGTGTGCCATATTTTGCTTAATTGTCTCCAAACAAATCAAGAACACCGGCTAACGCGACTTTCAGCTCGGACTTCAATGGTTTGAGTTTTGTTTCGCGATTCTTCGGCCGTAAAAAATGCGTTAAGTCCACAATAAAGGGCGCTGGCTATAGGCAATATAAAGCGGATGTTTGGGGTGGCCGTGTTTGCTGAGGCCAAGATGATGCAGAGGTTTCCCTGTCTCGCGCAACAGGGCTTCAATACTGCGCCCTTGGTCGCGATGGGCCCCATGGGTGCCCCAGGCGCAGATCACCATATCCGCCCAGTCCAGCCCTGCACGGATTGCCACTTTGTTATCGGGCCCCTCCGGATCGACGGCCTGGCGCATCACCCTTGGGTCGGTGGCGCGAATGCCAAAGATATTGGTGGCCTGAAAGCCACCAAATCCCAGCGCGCGGGCACGGCGCTCGCAGCGCTCAATCGTGGGGTCATTCTGTACTTCGGTGGCCTTAGATGGATTGAGCATCACAAACATCACCCGCTTACCTGCCGGATCCCACACCCGGGTCAGGCTATAGCGAAAGGTTTCACAGTCGGAATAGACGGCAGTGGAGGGCGCGTCGCCCTTGGTATGGCTGCGAGTAATCATCGCTTTGTCCTGCCAGCCCCGCTGACATCTTGCAAGCTCAGTCGCAACAAGAAGACCTTCCAAGCCACCGCTCAATCAGGCTGTATAAAGACCCGGCTGGGGTGCAGTTCACCCGCTTTGTAGATACCAACGGCGACGGCCTTGCCATCCAGCGACGCCCAGGCTTCATCGCCGTATTCCACATCTGCGGCCAGAACCATGCCAGGGTTGCCATTGCGTAGACGGGTGGCGCCTTCGGGGGTGCACTTTAGCTCCGGCAAATCGGCCAGACCCTGTTCCAGTGGGCACAAATGAGTATCGAGCTCAGGCGTGCGCTCCATGCGCAGCACATCCTCGAGGCTCAGCCCATCGGCGGCGTCAAAGGGCCCGGACCAGATACGGCGTAGCACTTTTACATGGCCATGGCAGCCCAAAGCAGCGCCTAGATCACGGGCGATGGAGCGCACATAACCGCCTTTGCCACAGGTCATTTCCAGCACCACATGATCGGCATCGGGACGATCTAGCAGAACCAGTTCCTCGACCCAAAGGGGGCGGGCGGCGATTTCAAAATCTTCATCGCCATCGCGGGCCAGTTTATAGGCGCGTTGTCCGTCGATCTTAACAGCTGAAAACTTGGGCGGGATCTGTTGGATATCGCCAATGAACTGCGACAGCGCGTCTTTGATCTCGTCGTCCGTGGGGCGTAGATCGCTGGTAGCAATGATCTCACCCTCTGCATCATCTGTATTGGTTGCCTGCCCAAGCCGGACGGTGAAGGTATAGGCCTTCAGTGCGTCGGTAATATAGGGAACGGTCTTGGTGGCTTCGCCCAGTGCAATGGCCAATACGCCAGTAGCTTCGGGATCCAGGGTACCGGCATGGCCGGCCTTTTTGGCCTCCAGCGCCCAGCGCACCTTGTTCACGACAGCCGTAGAAGTTAGCCCGGCGGGTTTGTCCACCACCAGCCAACCAGAAATATCGCGGCCTTTGCGTTTGCGTGCCATGCCTGTTCCCCAAATCCAAGTGAGGCGCGCGGCGTATCCCAAGGAACAAGCCCTGTCAATTCTGCTCTAGGGGTCTGTGATAGACCCATTCATGGACATTGGACGGTTACTCGATCACACCGACAACCGGACCCATCATGAAACCAGCATCTGAGCGCCCGATCTGTGGCGCATGTAAGCGCGAGATATTGCCGTCAAAATAGAGAGCGTTGGGCAGCTTCAGGTGGTCGCGAAACAGGCTGCCAAATTGATGGAAGGTGACAGCGTTGCGTGAGATGGCAAAGACGACACGGGTGCCATCGGCTGAGGTGCCAACACCATTGCGAATGTAATAGGAGGTTGAATCGGGCAGAAACCTTGGATGTAATTCACCATTGATCACCAGCATCGGTCCCGATTGTGTAGCAGAGGTGCAGCGGATGCCCGCATCGCGAAAGCTCAGCGTTTCAAACACATCGGCGCGGCCTTCTCGCAGGCAGAACACCCCATTGGGCAGCAGGCCAAAATTGCCGGGGCCTGCGTTGGGGACCAATCTCATCTCTTCCTTACCGTCTTCGATATATAGGCCAACTGGGGCGCGATTGGCGTGATACATCCCGGCATTGGTGGCAAAAACCAGCTCTTTGCCCTGGCTCTTGAGAGCCTTCTCGATAGTTGAGAAATGGCCAAAGACCTGCTCTTTGTCATCGCGCAGGAACAGCTTTAACTGCGCCCGCGCCGCATCGACCTCACAGATCGTATAGCGATTTTCCTGGTAGCTGAGGTCAGAGCAGCTGACGGCACCGGAACCGGACCCAACCGCTGGCAGGGCCCAGAGGGCTGCCAGCAGTATGAGGGCCCGCCGGATCAATCCTCGATGTCGCGGCGCACCGCGTCCTGTTCCAGCATGCGCCGGGTGGCGTCCATCTGGTCATAGGTGAGATCCAGTTGGAACCGTAGGTCGGGGGTGTATTTCATCCCCAGTTTCTTGCCGGCAAGGGTGCGCAGCTCCCATTTGTTGCGGCCCAGCAGTTTCAGCAGGTCGTCCTGCCCCTTGCCGCCGAGGGGCAGCACATAGGCGGTTGCGATGCGCAAATCAGGGGTGACCCGGACTTCGCCGACTGTGATGGACATGCGGTTCAGCTCTGGGTCATGCAGTTCCCCACGTGAAAGCACTTCGGACAGGGTCCGGCGGATCAGCTCGCCGACGCGCAGCTGCCGTTGGGAGGGGGCGCGCCCCTCAGGAGATTTGTTCTTTGCCATATCTTGGATCTAAGCCGAAACCAGCCCTTTGCCAAGTCACCGCCAAGAGGGTAGGAGAAAACCAGCAGAGATTTTTACGCTCCATCCATGTAAAGGCGAGGACCACCGCAATGACCCAGACACCAGGTATCGTGATTACGGGGGCTTCTGGCCGTATGGGGCAGATGCTTATCAAGACGGTATTGGAGAGCGACAAGGCACGGCTGGTTGGCGTGGTGGAGCGTGCTGGACACCCCTGGGTTGGTCAGGATCTTGGGACGGCCATGGGCGGGGCCGCGATTGGCGTAGTGGTGACGGATGATCCGCTGGAGGCCTTTTCCAAGGCGCAGGCGGTGATTGATTTTACCTCTCCCGAGGCGACGCTGGCGTTTTCAAAACTAGCGGCGCAGGCCCGGGCGGTGCATGTGATTGGCACAACTGGCATGTCCGAGGCACAGATCGCCCAGCTGGAACCCGCAGCGCGCCATGCGGTTCTGATCCGGGCGGGCAATATGAGCCTTGGTGTAAACCTGTTGGTGCAATTGACCAAAAAGGTTGCTGCAGCTTTGGATGAGGATTTTGATATCGAGGTGATCGAGGCGCATCACCACCACAAGGTTGATGCGCCTTCGGGCACTGCGTTGATGCTGGGAGAGGCCGCCGCCGAGGGGCGTGGTGTGACGCTGGCAGAGGTCTCGGATGCTGGCCGCGATGGGATCACGGGGGCCCGCAAGCGAGGCGACATCGGATTTAGCGCCATCCGCGGTGGCGATATCGTCGGCGAGCATGACGTCTTGTTTGCTGCGGCTGGCGAGCGCATCGTGCTGCGCCATATGGCGACAGACCGCGCCATCTTTGCCCGCGGAGCGCTAAAGGCGGCCCTCTGGGGGCAAGACAAGGCACCCGGCGAATACGACATGCTGGATGTATTGGGGCTTTGAAGCCCTAGGGCGCCCCGTTGGGGCGCCGCATGTTCTTGGGCGGCAAAGCCGCCTGTGTGCCTCCGGCGGGAATATTTATGGAAAGATGATGAGCAAGGGGCTTTAGGGAGCCCGTTGCTGAACGCTGCTGTCAGAGATCGGGAGTTTCTCTGAATCCTTCAAAACCCTTGGTGGTTTCCACAACGGAGGCCTCGAAATGGGCGATCAGCGGCATCACCAGAGGCTCGACCTCCTGCGCCCAGACGGGGCCGTCGTAAAAGGCCTGTTTGATCTCCTCGCGTTGTTCCAGGCTTTCGAAGGCGCGGAACCAATGGACTTTGTCTGGGTCATCAAGATCGCGCATTGGGCCAAAGACCAACATTCCTGCCGCGCGTAGCGCCGCGCGGTTCACCTCTTCAAAGAAGTCTATAAAGGTCTCGCGCTGGCCGGGGTGTAGGGTGTAGCGGCGTATTTCCAGAATCATCTTAGGTCCTCAACGCAGAAGGGCTGTAGTCTGCTGTTTTACCTGCAGTTGGCTTGACTATGCTTTAGCAGGGCCTTGGCAGTTTCGCGGGCTCGGTCTTCGGATGCGACTGCAAACCGGACCAGGGTAGGGAACTCCAAACTGCCAAGTGTCAGGGTGTCGCGCGCGGCTGTCTCCGCGTTGTAGATCAGATTGAAACTATAGCCGACAAGTGTTGAATCGGCTTCAACGGCCGTTACAAAGTCAAAGAGGGCCGGGGCATCCTCATGGGGTTGAATGTCTACCCTGGCCTGTCCCGGTTCTGTGTCGGGGAGAGATGCTCTGAGCTGAAAGGTGAGTTTCCCATTTGGCTGCTCCAGGAGGCGGCGCAGATCGGTCTTTGGCCAATGGCCTGCCTGCCCGGGTGGGAGAGGGTTGTTCTCCGTAACCCTGCCGTCATTATGGAACATCGTCAGGGTATGGCCCGTTTTGTCTCGCATACTGGGTGGAATTTTGGACAAAAGCCTTTGAGCCAATCCAAGCTGCTGATCCGAAATTGGTTTGGGTATTAAGGAGAGGATCGCGCGTCCATCGTTGATCGGTAGGATATTTACGGTGTCCTTGCGGAAGTCGGAGAGATCCGTGACCAAACGGGATCGACGCAGCCCAGTGCCGTTAGGTTGAACCTGCCTGATGGAAATTTCCAATCGGCAGGCGTCCAGCCGAATGTCCACATCTGCGCCCTCAGCAGCCCATTGGGCATCCCGGAGGGTATCCAGCGCCAGTTCCTGTGGGCTTTTTAGAGTGAAGAGGTAGTAAACAGCGACAGCTGCGAGAAGAACGCAGGCAACACCAATAATATTGCCGATTTTCAAAGTGAATATCCTAACATTGAAGCAACCAACCACGCGATCACACGCCGAAAAAAGCGCGATGTTCCGCGATCCAAAAGGCGCAAACGGCTCAGAAGTCGATTGCGATGCCTTTTTTCTCCCAGTCACCATAGCGGGCCGGGTCCAAGCCGTCGCGGCCTCCTAGTTCCACCGGCGGTTTGGCTTTGGCATCGGCTGCCTTGCGACGTTCAGCTGCTTCGGCCAGGGCGCGCTGCGCGGCGGGGGGCAGATCGGGATTGATCTGTGGTTCAGCCTCTTTGGGGCCTGGGGTTTCGTCGCTCATGGCGGGTTCCTTTATGCTGTGGTCATGATATACGCCCCTTTTTGGTGGGGACAAGCCACCAGAGGCGTCGGCGCATTGGCAAGCGGGGCGCGTGTCTATGCCAAGGAGAGCAGCAATGTCCGATGGAACGCAGGCCCGCCGCACGGCGATCTATCTACTGGATCAGGTTCTGGGGGAGGGACGTTTGCTGGCTGAGTGCTATGCGGCAGGCGCTTTGGAGCGTCTGACCCCTGAGGATCGCGCGCGGGCTCAACGGCTAACCCTTCAGACCCTGCGCAGCCTGGAACGCGCAGATCGCGTGCTGCAAAAACACCTAAAGAAGGCAACGCCGCTGACGGTGCAAAATGTCCTGCGTTTGGGTGCGGTGGAGCTGTGTCACGGTGCTGCGGCCCATGGGGTGGTCAATGATATGGTGGCAATCATTTCCAAACACCGCCGTCATGGGAAGCTCAAAGGGTTGGTCAACGCGGTCTTGCGCAAAGTGGCTGAGCAAGGTCCGGCGGAATGGGCAAAGCTGCGCGTGCCGCGCTTGCCCAAATGGCTGCGTAAGCCTCTGGTTGAGGCTTGGGGCGCCGAGGCCATGCTAGAGATTGAAGCCGCGCATTATGAAGGTGCACCCCTGGATATCACAGGCAAACCAGGGGCAGATCTGACTGCTTTGGGAGGCGTGACACTGCCCACAGGGTCGCATCGTTTGAAAAATGCGGGACAGGTTTCGGCCCTGGCTGGATATGAGGTTGGCGACTGGTGGGTGCAGGATGCTGCTGCGGCGCTGCCTGCGCAGATGCTCCAGGCCCAAAGCGGCGAGCGCATACTTGATCTCTGCGCCGCACCTGGTGGCAAGACCATGCAGATGGCGGCGAGCGGTGCCAGTGTGACGGCGGTGGATACTTCGGCCTCCCGGATGGAACGGTTGCAGGAAAACCTGACCCGGGCTGGGCTGACAGCGGATCTGGTGGTGGGTGACGCTTTGGAACAGAGGGGGCAGTTTGACGCGGTTTTGCTGGATGCGCCTTGTTCCGCGACTGGCACCATTCGCCGCCACCCAGATCTACCCCATGCCAAGGACGGTAGCGCATTTGGTGCGTTGATTGAGCTGCAAGCGCAGATGCTGGCCCATGCCTGGAGCCTGGTCAAACCGGGGGCGCGCATGGTGTTTTGCACCTGTTCATTGCTGCCAGACGAGGGCGAATGCCAAGTCGAGGAAGCTCTGGAAATGTTTCCTGATATGTCCGTGGATTGCGATGTCTTAGCTGCGCTGGGGGTTGATTCCGCCTGGATCACGGAGGAGGGCGGGCTGCGGTTGCGCCCGGACTATTGGGTCGAGCAAGGCGGAATGGATGGGTTTTATATGGCGCTTTTGCGCAAATCTGCCTAGCGCTGCGCTCTGAGGTCGCATTCATCGGTGACTTGACGCCTTAAGGCGGTTATCCTTTTGCCAAAACGCCGGCACTCCATAGCCCAAAGGCGTGAGGCAGAGAGCATGTCCAGATACGACAGAGTAGCGAGTCGCGGGACTCGCATGATGAATAGGCTATACGCCTGGCGCGCCCACAAGCAGCCAGCGGCAACTGGGTTTGTGTCGCAGCCCGAACCGCGAACCATTGGCAGTTTTGCCCGTGGGCGCCAGCTGGTGGCAGGGAATCTGTTGTTTGCTGGCTTTCTCGTCGAATCGGAAACCACTGGTCTGTGGGATGTTAATGCGCCGGATGCCGCCTTCGATGCCGAGCGCCAAGGCTTTGGTTGGTTGGACGATCTGGCCGCAGTTGGCGATATCAAGGCACGGGTCAAGGCGCAGAAATGGGTTTGGGGTTGGATCAAAACCCATGGATCAGGGGTCGGGCGGGGATCGGCTTTGGCCTGGTCGCCAGATCTGACAGGGCGACGGGTGATCCGCTGGATTAACCATGCTCTGTTCCTGCTGAGCAGCAAAGACCGGGCTGAGACCGAAGCCTTTTACCAGTCTTTATCGCAGCAGACCTGGTTCCTATCCCAGCGCTGGCAAGGGGCATCGCCGGGATTGCCTCGGTTTGAAGCCCTCACCGGGCTGATTTATGCCGGTCTGGCTCTGCAGGGGCGCGAGGAGCTGGCGGATCCAGCGATCCGAGCTCTGGCCCTGGAGTGCGAAGCCCAGATTGATGCTGAGGGCGGCGTGCCCACACGCAATCCCGAAGAGTTGCTGGAAGTCTTTACTCTGTTGACCTGGGCCGCTGCAGCCCTGCATGAGGCGGGCCGCACGGTGCCTGCGGCACAGACGGCGGCGATTGAACGGATCGCCCCGGCGCTGCGTACGCTGCGCCATGCCGACGGTGGATTAGCAAGGTTTCATGGAGGGGGACGGGGCCTAGAGGGCTGGCTGGATCACGCTTTGGCGGCCAGTCATGTCGCGGGCGATCACCGTGACGGGCTGGCCATGGGCTATGCGCGCCTGGCGGCGCGCCGCACTTCGGTGGTGATTGATGCCGCAGTACCGCCAAAGGGGGCGGCCTCGAGCAATGGTCATGCCTCGACGCTGGCCTTTGAGCTGACTTCCGGGCGCCGGCCGTTGATTGTCAATTGCGGCTCTGGTGAGACTTTTGGTCTGGAATGGCGCCGTGCGGGGCGGGCAACACCCTCCCATTCGACCCTGTGTCTCGCAGGCCATTCCAGTGCTCGGCTGGCCACGCCTGATCGCACCACAGGGCAAGAGATGCTGGTGGATGGTCCCAAGGAGGTTCAGGTGGCCCTGGATGATTTGGCCGATGGCCGGCGTTTTCAGGGCGGGCATGATGGGTATCTGCGTGATTTCGGTCTCACCCATGCGCGAACCCTCGAATTGTCCGATGATGGGCGTGGGTTATCAGGTGAAGATCTCTTGGTAGCCATCGAAGACCCAGCCAAGAGGGCGTTTTCGAAGGTCCTGGATCGCTCCGGCACCAAGGGAGTTGAGTTTGAACTGCGGCTGCATCTCCATCCTGAGGTAGATTCTGCATTGGATCTGGGGGGCGCGGCAGTGTCGATGGCGCTGAAGAGCGGCGAGATTTGGGTGTTTCGCCACGATGGAAGCTGCGAATTGAAGCTGGAACCCAGTGTTTATCTGGAAAAAACGCGATTAAAGCCTCGTGCGGCAAAGCAGATCGTTTTATCTGGGCGCGCAATCGAGTATGCGACACGCGTCCGGTGGACGCTCAGCAAGGCGCAGGAGACTGCCATTGCCGTGCGCGACCTGAATCGGGATGAGCCCGAAATTTTTGAATGAGCCTCTTGAGAGCCTACAAAGGACCGCCCTGCCATGACCGACCTTCACCCTGTACGCCGCGCGCTGCTTTCCGTTTCCGATAAAACCGGCCTGATTGATCTGGGCAAGGCGCTGGCTGCGCGTGGTGTTGAATTGCTGTCAACCGGCGGTTCTGCCAAAACACTGCGCGACGCAGGTCTAACCGTGAAGGATGTCGCCGAGGTGACTGGGTTTCCAGAAATGATGGATGGCCGTGTCAAGACACTGCACCCGATGGTCCATGGTGGCTTGTTGGCACTGCGCGACAATGACACCCATGTTGCTGCCATGACTGAACACGGCATTGGCGCTATCGACTTGTTGGTGGTGAATCTCTACCCCTTCGAGGCCGCCCTGGCCCGTGGGGCCGGATATGACGAGATGATCGAGAACATCGACATTGGCGGCCCGGCGATGATCCGTGC
>Ga0193961_1000739_pt1 | contig 12236 bp, 9 predicted proteins | sample FB_4_MG_FD_140371 | JGI IMG/M metagenome (GOLD analysis project Ga0193961, IMG submission 140371) | Microbial mat bacterial communities from the Broadkill River, Lewes, Delaware, United States - FB_4_MG | ecosystem: Environmental > Aquatic > Freshwater > River > Microbial mats | place: USA...
ATTTAAACTTAAGGTCTTATCCTGTTTAAAATTAACTAAATTTAACTCTACCCAGATAACACTAGGCGTTCTAGCATTGGCAAAATAATATATATTGTCCATTTGATTTGCTATAGTCGACCAGATGGTACTACTTACATCAGGTGAATCAATATCTCCTATAAAGCCTAGTGGAACAGAAGCATTCATAACAACAGATTTTGACTGAAATAATGATTCATTCATATCTGCTGGACTCTCTAACTGATTATAATAGAGTGTTGCTTTCTCAAATCTATCTGATGCTATAGGACTTCCAGGCATTGTTTTTGTTCTATTTTTATTTTTTACATTCCACTGCCAATTCCAAAACTCCATAAGCTCTAGCTGCTCTTTATATCCAGGGTCATTAGTCATGATATTTGTTGTTTCGCCTTCAAAGAAACTAGCTAATCCATCAATAATCTCAATAATTGCAGAATTACCATATTTATCAGATATTGATAAATGTAAAGTCGCTGGTTTAGCAGCAGGTCCAGGCACAACAGCATCTACAATTTTGACAGATTTATCTATATTTATGGATTTATCTAACTCTTTTACTGCGACACTTACCTTACCATATTTATCTAAAATATATTGAACTAAACGAAGAACACTAAGTTCATCATCTTTTCCTTTTTGCTTATTGTATGTTGAATTATTATCATAAAGTGTATTTACTACTAGTCCATTAGAATTTATTCCATCCCCAGCTGCATAGCTTGAACTATCCCCTACCATTGCAACTACACTTTTATATTCTGATTTCCATTTTAAACCTTTATTGTTATCTAGACCACTTTTGTTTAAACCACTATCAAAGGCATAGAGGGTAGTTCTAAGTTGTTCCATCCAATCCATATTCCTTGCAGTTGATAAATAGTTTTTATTCTTGTTATTGTAAACTCTTGTACACATTTTTCTTTCCTTTTTTTTAAATACAAAAAAAGTATATATGAAAGTTTTGTCAACTTTTGGCAAAACATATATTTAGTAAAATTTATAATTGAGATTCTATTTTATATCCATATTTGAAACAGCATTTAATAAAATCTTTTGATGTTTTTTTTCTGATTCGTTTTACTAAAGTAAAAATTGCATCTTGAGAAAAGTCAGAATACTCATAAACAGCATAGTGTATATCTGTATAAGAGACTTCTTGGTTTAGTTTTAAGATTAGACACTCTATAAATTTACTCTCATAGCTAGAGAGTTCTATTTGCTTATCTTCTACATGTAAACTTTTTGTTTGCATATTCCATAAGTAACCATTATTCAAATAAACATAGCTATATGTCGATAGATTATCAATAGCCTGTAAAACTGTTTCTTTTAGCTGTTGCATTTGAATTGGTTTTACTAAATAACTAACTAAGTTTAATGGAATTACTTTTAAAAAATCTTCTGTATTTGTATATGCTGAGAGTATAATAATCTGACTAATCTTATCCGTCTTTCTAATCTCATTTACAAACTCTATACCCGTTAATTCTGGCATATTTATATCTGTAAAAATAATATTAGGAAGATGTTTTTTATACAGAGCTAAAGCTTCTTTACCATTTGTAGCTTGATGAATATTATCACAGAATATAGATAGATATTTTACCAGTCTATTTAACAAACTAAGTTCATCTTCTACAACCAATATTGAAATATTTTTCATATATACCCCCCCCCTACTTTCTAAATGATAATATTAAACTTTGCACCAGTTCTTGTATTTTCCACTGCTAAACTACCATTCATGCTATTTTGTATGATATTATTAGAGATGTAAAGCCCTAAACCCACACCTTTACTTTCATGTTTTGTTGTAAAGTAAGGTTCAAATACTTTTGATAAGTATTCATCTTTTATACCGCCTGCTGTATCCTCTATTTCTAATACTACACTGTCTTGAAAGTATTTAGAAGTTATATATATTTTTCTTATTTTTTTATCTTTCAAAGCATATACGGCATTGGAAATAATAGATATTAACACCTGTACATACTCCTCTTTTAATCCAAATATTTTATTTTCTTTGTTGACCTTAATAATAGTCTCAATATTGTTTTTGTACAGAGTATTTCCCATGATTAATAAAGCCTTATTTACAGCTTCTAAAATATAAAAATTTTCTTTTATTTTGTTAGGTCTAAAGTATGTTAAAAAATCATCTATAGTTTGTGACATGTGTGAGATATTTGAATCTATATGATTTAGTTCTTCTTCAAAGTCTTTATTTGATAGTCTATTTAAAAATTTTCTCTCTCTTAATATCCCTGATGAAATACCAATTGTAGTAAGTGGCTGTCTCCATTGATGTGCAATATTTGCTACCATTTCACCCATATCTGCCATTTTTGACTTTTCTAGCAACAGCAGCTGAGACTCTTTTTTTTCTCGTTCTATTATTTTAAACTTGTATGATACTAAGTACGAAAGCATCAAAGCTTCAATCATTATACCTATCCCTATACCATGGTAAGCTATATATGAAAATTCTACAATCCCCATGTAAAATAGAAGAGTATAAACATTAAAAATAATATAAAATATATGTGCATAAAGAAATATTTTAACAATTTTATTTCCCTTTTTATAGATGCTGATACTAATCCATAAAAATGTCACAAGAGTATAGTTTAATTCTAAAGATAAAAGTTGCAGTGCGTGATTAAAGTCAACTAGTCCATATATAAAGTTTGTAGACAATATTGCTATCATGATATTTAAGAACTTATGTTCTGTTTTATAAAATATTTTTGTATCAAAAATACTCTGAACAAAAAGTGCTAAAAATATTGGTATAAACATCAAAGCAAAGTTAAACCTAAAAGGTATCTCTCCATATATGTGAAAATAATGTGCTAAAGAACCATACATATAAAATATCCAAATAGTAGCTGAGAAAAGGTATAAAGAGTAGTATAAATACTCTTTATATCTTGAAGATAAATATATAAATAGATTGTATATAGCCAATGCCAATAATAAACCAACAAACAGTATTCCATCTACTTTTTCATATATTAGATAATCGGTAGACTCTTTTTGAGAAAATATAGAAAAGTTATAAAAATGGTAAGCATTGGTTTTTTGATATACATATATTGTTTTTGCTTCTTTTGGAGCCAGTGAAAACTCATATATAGCATCTGCCCCATACATTTGCTCTTTCGCATTAGGAGAAGATATATCTATCTTTTTTTTATTTAGAAGATTATTCTTATTATCAACTTCGTAATACTCTATATTTAAAAATGTATATGCCAAATCTTGATGTAGAAAGAGAATTTGTTTATTTTCAGTGCTATTAAAAAGTTCTATTTTTACCCAAGTGTCTGTTATATTTGCACCCAAAGTAGCACTATTTTTACTCTCAATAAACTTGATAGACTTAATATCTTCAAATTTTAACTTCTTTGTACTATCTATATAATAGCCTATTTTAAAATCTGTAAAATTTGATGAACTAGAATCTATATCCATCATTGCTTGTGTAAATGTAAAGGAAAAGGTTAAAATAAATAATACTACAGATTTCATATATTTGCCATTGTTTAAAAACTAAATAATTGTATCGAAATACTGATAAGTTGGTTATAATATTTTAATATAACCCAAGTTAGTTGTTACATAGGCAATTTATATTACTTTTTAAATATCACATGTCAATGCATGTTCGACCATTTGAATTGCAACTTCTTTATGTTCATACACAAAAGATCTTATACGTTTATCTTGAATAAGAATAGAGTCTTCTTTTCTGCTTGATACTATGATATTTACTGTAGTTGATATATGAAAAACTGATTCAATCAAATGAATAGTATCTTCATCATTTTCAACAGCAATAATAACTGCCGTAGCATCTTTAAGATTTGCATTTAGAAGAATATGTTCTTGCATAGCATTACCAAGAATAAAAGGATCTGAGTTTTCTTGACTTATACTTACTAATTTACGCTTATTGTCAATAGCAATATAATACAGTTCTTTCATCTTTAAATTTTTACATATTTGTTGTCCAAGACTTCCATAGCCCAATACAACAATGTGGTTTTCTATTCCTGTGCTTGAAAATGGTTCTTTTAAATGTTCATTTGAACGCAATATTTTTTCAACAATTACTTGAATATTTTTAAGAATAAATGGTGTTAAAATCATTGAAAAGACTACAGCAATAATCAAAGTTTGATTAATATCTTTAGATGTTATCTCATTAATACGAGCAAGTTCAAGTACTACAAAAGAAAATTCCCCCACTTGAGATAAAGTGATTGCACTTTTTAATGAATTTGAAGCTGGTGTAAAATATATAAGTATCATAAAAATTATAACTGCTTTTAAAATCATTATCACTGACATTATTGATAATATCTCAAATATATGAGATGTTAAAAACCCTATGCTAACCTGCATTCCTACCGTAACAAAAAATACACCAAGAAGTAAATCTCTAAATGGTGTTAAATCTGCTTCTATTTGGTGCTTAAAAGGTGTTTCAGCTAATAGCATTCCACCAATAAAAGCACCTAATGAGTAAGAAAAACCAAAATGGTATGCAATATAAGATGCACTAATTGCTATTAAAAGAACTGAACCGATAAAAAGTTCATGAGAGTGTGAATCAAAAACAAAATTTAAAAAAGGAGTAAGAAGATATCTACCCGCTATATATAATATTACAAGTACTATTATTGCACTTGTTATGGTGTTTAAAAACATAGTTTCTAATGCAACGCCAGTTGTACTAAAAAATGATATCATCAACAATATAGGAATTACCGCTAAGTCCTGAAAAAGTAAAATTCCAAGAACTATACGTCCGTAATCCTTTTTAATATCACGATTTTCATTTAAAATTTTCAGAACTATAGCCGTAGAAGAAAGAGCTAAGGCACAGCCTATAACTATTGATGTTTTAGGAGCTAAATCAAATAAGTAAAAAGAAACTGCACTAAAAATAGCTGTACTGAGTATTACTTGAAGTGTTCCAAAAAGAAGCACTTCTTTTTTAAGCTTTTTAAAATTTGCTATTGAAAATTCAAGACCAATTGTAAACATCAAAAAAGCAATACCAAATTCTGATATCTCATGTAGGGTATGAAGACTGCTATCCCTCAAAGAAAAAGCGTAGGTTATAAATGCACCAGAAACTATATAGCCAATTATTGGTGGAAAATCATACTTTTTTAAAACAGTATTTATTACAATAGATAGCAGAGCTGTTATTATAAGTAGTTGTAGAATCGGTTCCATTGCATATCTTTCATTTAAGGTTATTTTATCATACCAATAACACTATAGAATGTTAAATCAAGAGCTTAAAAGCTGATAGAACTGTAAAAAAACTCTGCTGTATTAGGCTATCGTACTTAATTTTTTAATTAACATATTTAAAATATTATTAGAACTAGCTATCTAAGAGAGTCTCTTGAAACTTCAAAAAGCTCACCATTTTCATCTTCAACTAGTGCAGTTGACTTTCCATTTTCTGTAAAAACAGTAATAATTTTAACTTCTCTGTCTTCATAAGTGTATGTTTCTTCCATCATACTATTTAATACTTTGGGGGTTAAAGTAGTTGTATTATTTACTTGAAGCATATTTTAATCCTTTAATATTTGCCATATAATCACACAATTTTTTTAGATTTTGAAAATATCTTTCAATTTGCAAAGATTCTTATAGCAAATGATATTCCAAATAACTTTATCACATTTTTGTAGTTTCAATATACCTCAATCTTACTATTATTTATTCTTATTCATATAAAGTTGAACAATTAAGCATACAATAAAGTATAATAATTTTTATCAAAAAAATATTATACTAGGAAATAATTATGAATAACTTTTGGAGTAAGCTAAAAATAAGCACTAAACTACAATTTGTAATTATGAATATAATATTTGCAAGTGTCGTTGTTGGTTCTTTTTCTTTTCAAGAAATTATTAAAGAGTTAACCATAAAAGAGGTAACTAAAAAAGGTATAGCTGTAGCACAAAGCTCTATTGGTGGGCTTAACATGTTAATGCTTACAGGTGCTATTAGTGACCCGCAAAACAGGGAGTTATTTTTTGAGAAAATATCTGATACTAACAATGTAATATCTTTTTACGCTTTTAGATCTCAACATGTCAACTCTCAATATGGTTCAGGACTCGATATTGAACAGCCTCATGATGAGCTAGATAAAAAGGTTATCTCTACAAAAGAGATTCAAACTGAGTATATAGAAAGAGGCGACAGTTCATCTTTAAGAGTCGTTGTCCCTTATATAGCTTCAAAAAACTTTCAAGGGACAGATTGCTTGCAGTGCCATGATGTAAACGAGGGCGATATTCTGGGAGCTGCAAGTGTTACACTTGATATATCTGATAGTATTCACAATAAAAACGAAATAATTACCAAACTACTAATTGCCTCTGCTCTTTTTATAGTTTTTCTGCATTTTGCAACACTATATGCTTCAAAATTTGTAGTATCTAATCCACTCCACAGATTTATTAATGAAGTCAGAGGCATAGGTACAGACCTAACTAAGCGTGTCTCTATAAACTCAAAAGATGAAATAGGCGAAGTTGCAAAGTTTATGAATATGTTTTTAGAAACTACAGCTACAGTTATCTCAACTGTAAAGGAAACATCTAATCAAAATGCAAAAGTTTCATCCCAACTCTCAGATATATCCATAAATGAGAAAAAACAGACTGATAAGAGCTGTCTGCTAGTAAACGAGATGCTCACAAACATACATAGCATAAGGGATACTGTAAACAATGGTTTTAAAGATACCGAAGAATCATTTGTTAAGATAGATGAAACCAATCATGCTCTTCAAGATGTAAAAGATGATAGTAGAGAAGTTTTTAATAAAATAGATAATATCTCGCAACGAAGTTCAGATTTTTCTCAAAGAGTTGACGGTCTAAAATCACAGGTCAGTGATATTAAAGATATTTTGGTTGTAATATCAGACATTGCTGAGCAGACAAATCTTCTCGCACTCAATGCGGCTATAGAGGCTGCACGTGCTGGAGAGCATGGACGGGGTTTTGCAGTTGTTGCAGATGAAGTGAGAAAACTAGCTGAGAGAACTCAAAACTCTCTAAAATCAAGTGACATGACGATAAATGCACTCTCTCAAACAATTATGGAGACCGTAGATGAGATATCTCTTCAAGCCGACTCCATGAATGAGATTAATGAGATTAACGAAAGTATAGGTCAAAAAATTGAGCATACAGCTCTTAGAATATCCGATGCAAAAGATATTTCTGAAAAGTCATTTAATGAGAGCAAGAAAATGGTTAAGATGATTTCTATAATGGTTGATGAGACTACAGATGTAGAGTGTATTTCAAAGGGTTCAAATACTTCTATGATAAAACTAACTCAAATGGCTCAGGAACTAAATGATATGACAGAGTCATTAAACCAAAAACTTGACGAGTTTAAGGTTTAGTCCTCTTAAACTCTTTCTTTGTATTATCTACGCTTTATGGGTATAATTTCATTTAAAGCCCGTGTTCTAGTACAAGTTTATCTTACTAGCCAAAATCAACAGCTATTTACAATTTAAAAACTAAATCTTTTAGATACAAATCGCAATCATATTTACTCAAAGGAGTATAAGTGTCATCATCAAACAACTTAATCAAGCGTCATTATCACCGTGTTCATCCATGTGAAAGTGATAGAAAACTAGAGATATTAAAATATCTGCTTACTCAAAATACACAAAAAAGTATACTCATAGTCACAGAAGATGATTTAGAAGAGCTAAAAGATATAGATACAGATGAAAATGTAACCTTGCTTAGTGATATATCCCTGAGCGAAAGAGCGGAACTCACATGTGATATTTTAATCAGTTACAATCTTCCAAGTGTAGCCGGAGTCTACCTAAAGCGGCTTTCACATGTAAAGACGCACGCTATTATCTTACTAGATATTAAAGAACAAAAACGTCTATACCCTATAGAGACTCTCCTAGGAAGAACAATAATGCAAGAGAGCCTAAAGGGCTTTGAGACAGATATAGAAAAAGAGACTCAACTCAAAAAAGAAAAAACACTTAAAGCAAAAAGTGAGAAAAAAGAGGATAACCCCCGCAGTAAAAAACCATATCCAAAAGATAGAAATAAAAAAGATAACAATTCTGACAAGTGGGCAAAAAAAGATAAAAAACCGTCAAAATATTTAGGAAAAGATGAAAATGGAAAGTCTATCTTTTCAGGAAAAACTGGTGATAGAAATCATCGTTATGATGGTACTCCAAAAACCACGGGAAGAAAAATTAACATTAAATCTCTAAAAGAGAAAAAAAACAAAGAAGATAAATAAACCTATATGAACGATAAACACTTCACCTACTTACTCATTTTAGCTATGCTACTATGGGGTGGAGGCTGGAGTGCTCTTAAAATTTTAACTCCCACTCTAAGCATGGAAATCATCGTCTTTTGGCGATTTTTTATTATGAGCATATCATTTTTACCAATACTCTTTTTTGTAAAAGAACCTATAATTATAAATAAGACAAATATAAAATTCATACTAAGCAGTTCTATTTTAAACATCGCGTTTATGATCTCATCTTTTTTTGGTGTAAAGTATGGGCTTGCTGGAAGTGGAGGGGTTATCATTACTACACTTAGTCCCGTTATGACTTTTTTATTAATGGTTTTATTTTTTAAAAAGAGACTCTTTGCTATTCAATATATTGGTCTTTTTATAGGGATTATAGGTGGTTTTATAATGCTTGAGCTTAACTCTTTAGAACTATTTTTTAACGGCTCAAACATCTACTTTTTGCTCTGTGCAATCATCTGGGCTGGTGTAACTATACTTTCTCAATATTCACATGTGCATATTCATCCTATACACTACAGTTTTTTTATCTCTATAGTCTCAACAATTGTAATCTTTTTTTACTCCTTTAGTAGTGATTTAATGAGTGTATTTAATCAAGGTGCAGAGTTCTGGATAGCTATGATTTACTTAGCTGTTCTTGGACAGAGTGTAGCCACCACAATCTTCTTTATGGCCTCTGGAAAACTTGGAAGTCAAAAGAGTAGCTCTTTTATGTTTTTAGTCCCCGTTTTTGCTCTTTTAATCGCTTGGTTGATTCTAAATGAAGATATACAAGCACACATACTCATTGGTGGAACACTCAGCCTGATAGCTGTATATTTTATAAATAAAAAAGGCTCCCCTAAAAACCAAACTACTACTTGAAATTAATAGGATTTTAACATCCTATAGTGTACTATAATTTTTTATTAACATAGAGGGTTTTTATATGAAAAATATTACTATTTTAGGTGGTGGATTTGCAGGCTTAGAAGCTGCTATATTCCTAAAAAAAGCAAATTACAATGTAACCCTTGTTAGTGATAGAGACTACTTCTACATATACCCTACATCTATCTGGATACCAACTGGAGAACGTAAGTTTAAAGATATTTGTATAGATTTAAATGAACTAAAAGATGTACATGGGTTTGAACTTATAGTTGACTCAGTATCACAAATAAATGCAAAAGAGAGTTTCGTAACTCTTCAAAGCGGCAAAGTTTTAAACGACTATGACTATCTAATTCTTGCAATGGGTTCATCTAAGATGAAACATAAGGGAATTGAAAACACACTTTCAATTTGTGGCAAACCAGAAGTATCTATGGAGATAAAAGACAAGTTAGATGAACTTATCAAACGTGGAAGCGGAGAAATCTGTTTTGGTTTTGGTGGTAACCCAAAGGATACATCAGCGGTTCGCGGTGGTCCAGGATTTGAGTTACTTTTTAATGTTCACAATCTTTTAAAGAAAAAAGGTATCAGAGATAACTACAAACTGACTTTTTTCGCACCAATGGCAGAACCTGGTAAAAGGATGGGTCCAAAAGCACTTAAGATGATGGATGTTTTCTTTAAAAAATTAAATATTCATCAGCATTTTGGTAAAAAAATCAAAGCATTTCAAAAACACTCTGTAGTATTTGAAGATGATAGTGAAATAAAGTCTGACTTTACTATGTTCATACCTGCTGGAGATGGTCATGAAGTTATTAAAACCTCTGATATACCTACAAATGAAGCTGGTTTTGTAAAGATTGATAACTTCTGTAATGTAATATTTGAAGATGAGAATATGCCTTCTAATATTTACGCAGTTGGAGATATTGCAGCTTTAGAAGGTGCAGATTGGAGGGCAAAACAGGGTCATATAGCTGAAGTTATGTCAAGAAATGTTGTAGAAAATATAATTGAAAAAGATAGAGGTGGTTCAAACTTTAAAAGCTATGTAGAGCACCTAAGTATTCTATGTGTTATGGATAGTGGAGATGGGGCAGCATTTGTATACAGAGACTCAAAAAAATCTATGATGCTTCCTATGCCAGTCGTTGGACACTGGATTAAAAAAGGGTGGGGGAATTACTGTAGATACTCGAAACTAGGAAAAATTCCTAGAATCCCAGGGATGTAGAGCTAAGCTTTTAAGTCTCTACTCTTTCTCTTTTGCTTCATTTTGAGCTTTGCAAGCTCACGCATATCTTCTGTGCTATCGCTCTCATCAACTATCTCAACACCTAATATAGTCTCAACACAATCTTCTAAAGTTACAATACCCTCAGTTTGGTCATAATTATCCATTACTAAGAACATGTGGTCTTTCTTTGAGATAAATAAATCTAGTGCTTTTGAAACAGGTATATTCTCATTAATAGAAAAAATATCCTTTTTAATAGAACCTATACTTACACTGTCATCTTCAAGAGCTTGTTGAAAAATCTTTTTTGTCAGCACTATTCCTGTTACATCTTCTATAGACCCATTATATACTGGTATACGTGAAAATTTAAATATATCCTCTTTCTCTGCAATAACCTCTTTTAGACTCATGCTCTGCTCAATTCCAAAAACAACACTTCTTGGAGTGAGGACCTCACCTACTTTGATGTTGTCAAGATTTAAAATATTCTCAATTACATCTGACTCTTTTTCATCTATAACACCGTCATCTTCACTAAGAAGCATACTCTCTAAGAGTTCCTCTTTTGTAAGAGTATTTGCATCACCTTTATCTTTTGATATTCTATCAGTTACAAAAAGTGTGATTATAATAATAGGATAAGTTATCCAGATAAATAGCCTGATAACATGTGCCGACATTGGAGCTAACTGCTTCCAATAAAGTGCACCTATAGTTTTTGGAATAATTTCTGATAAAAATAGTATTGCGAATGTCATAACTACAGAGATAATTACAACAGCGTCATTTCCAAATAAAATAGCTGCTTGTGCACCTACAGCAGCAGCTCCTAGTGTATGAGCAATAGTGTTTAAAATTAGTATTGATGCGATTGATTTGCTGATTTCTACTTTTTGAAGTCTAAGTAGTTTCCCAATTCTGGGACTCTCTTTTTCCAATAATGATATATATGACATGTTAACTGACAAGAGGACAGCCTCAAGTATTGAACATAAAAATGATATTCCAACTGCTAGAGCGAAATATAGTACTAGTAAATCCATTTAGGTTTAATTATCCTTTTATAATAAAATATATGTTGCCAGACCCAAAAAGCTAAAAAAGCCTATCACATCTGTAACCGTTGTTAAAATAACCGTGCTTCCAATAGCTGGGTCTATATCTATTCTCTTTAAAAACAGAGGGATTGTAGCACCGAAAAAACCGGCCATAAAGAGGTTTATAATCATTGAGAGTGCTATAACAACACCTAACATTCCCATGTTAAACCATATCGAAGCAATAATTCCCATAATTATAGCGAATAAGATGCCATTACCCAATGAAATAGCCACCTCTTTTTTTATAATCCGCATCGCGTCACCTTGAGAAATATCTCCAAGTGCTAACTGTCTCACGACAACCGTAAGTGTTTGAGTACCTGCATTACCACCCATAGAGGCTACTATTGGCATTAAAACTGCAAGTGCGACCATACTCTCTAAGGTATCGGCAAAAAGAGCTATAACTAAAGATGCCACAATAGCTGTCAAGAGATTTAGTCCAAGCCAAGTGGCTCTTTTTTTACCAGCTTTAATTATCTCATCATCTTCTTCTGCTTCATCATCAACACCAGCTAGATTATACATCTGCTCAGTTGCATGTTCATTTATAATATCATAGATATCATCACTTGTTATACGACCAACGAGTACACCGTAGTCATTTACAACTGGCATAACCGATA
>Ga0193961_1000741_pt1 | contig 12218 bp, 13 predicted proteins | sample FB_4_MG_FD_140371 | JGI IMG/M metagenome (GOLD analysis project Ga0193961, IMG submission 140371) | Microbial mat bacterial communities from the Broadkill River, Lewes, Delaware, United States - FB_4_MG | ecosystem: Environmental > Aquatic > Freshwater > River > Microbial mats | place: USA...
AAGATATGGGAGAGTTAGAAAAAGCACTTGAGTATCAAAAGAAAGCTTTAGAATTACAAGAAGAGGTTCTAGGAGATAAACATCCTAATTTAGCTTCAAGCTACAATAATATCTCTACGATTTATCAAAATATGGGAGAGTTAGAAAAAGCACTTGAGTATCAAAAAAAAGCTTTAGAATTAACACAAGAGGTTCTAGGAGATAAACATCCAGATTTAGCTATCTCTTATGCAAATATTTCAATAATCTATTTTTTAAATTCAAATATAGCTGAGGCTAAAGAGTATATAGATAGGGCTGAAAATATATACAGACATTTATTTCCAAATGGTCATCCGAACCTTGATAGTATTGTGCGAACTAGAGAGTATATCTATAAAAACAGTTAAAACAACAAAGTAGTAAAAAATGAAAAACCCAAACCCCAAAACAGTCTCAAAACTAGAAGACCTCCCAAACATCGGTAAAAAGATGGCAGGCTATCTGGAGCTTGCAGATATTACAACTCCTCACTCTTTGATTGGTCAAGATGCTTTTGACATGTACAACAGACTCTGCGAAAAAACAGGTAAGAAGTTTGACCCTTGCGTTATAGATGTATTTATGTCGGTTATTGACTTTATGGAGGGTGGTGAGGCTCGTGAGTGGTGGAAGTTTACATGTGAGAGAAAAAAAACCTTACTTGATAGCCAAGAGAAGAAGTCTACTTAGTAAACTCCCTCTCAATCTCTTCAAGCATAACTACTGGTGGATTTGGAAGTTGCGGATAGGCATTTCTTACCGCATCTGTTACCCACTGAGGGTAGATTCTAAAGTTTAGTTTTACAACTGCTTTTAGAGGGTACTTTAAATCTTGTGGGTTTGACATGTCATAAGTCTCTACTCTTCTCTCTCCAGATGGAATTCTCGTGTCACTTATAAGTTTTTTGTATCTCCAAAAGAGCAGTCCAACTGGTTTTAAATCTTCATCTCCAAAAACTTTCATAAAAGGTCTAGCATCAAGACCTAGGTTACCATCTTCTTTAAGCTTACCACTGCTAAAGACTACATGTGAATCTCTATCTGTTACGGTAATGTCAAGCCATAACTCTCTAAAGTCAGAGACACCAGTAGGCAGATGATGACCAGCTCCCACATTTTTCACACCAACCATGATTTTTCCATCTTTCATATCTACATCTATCTCAGCAGATGTTCGAAGAAGTTGTATGGTTTGGTCCTTATGGGTTTTATTTTTAAGACCTGAGAGAAAATGGTTTGAACCTGCGAAGTAGTGAACTTTTACGTCATCTTTTACTTTTCCGCCTGTTGTAGAAGTCCCCTTTAGAGGTGAGTGTTTGTTGTCTTTAAGATATGTCATGTGACAATCAACACAGCTTTTATGTTTAGTCTTATCTTTAGGGTTATTAAATCTTGATTTCTCCCACTCTTTGAAAGTAGATACTACCTCTTTTTTGCTATCAGGCAGAAACTCATCATGGCATGAGGCACAATAAGCACTTGTTTTATATATATCATTTGAGTAACTCTCTTTGTGGGCTATCGGATTTGAGTTGATGAACTTTTCACTCAGCCACTGTCCAACTTTATTATTTGTATCTTCAAAAACATACTTTTTTCTATTTGTTAAGTCTAGCGAGTAAGAGCTGTTTCCTTTAGAATCCGCTTTTGTTATTCTATGACATGCTATACATGAAACACCTTGTTCAAGCCTAGAATTTCCATGGCTTTTAAGCTCATTTATCAAAGTTTTTGAACCACTCTCAAAAAGTATGTTTGGCATACTATCTCCATCCATATCGTGCGTAGATTTTCTCTGCTTAGTTGTTACAGCACTTGGATTATGACATCCCATACACCACTGTCTAAACTCTTCTCCCATATCTGCACCGGCTAAGTTTTCCATCACCATATAGTATGGGTTTGTTCCTGTTAAATGTCTATGATTTGAGTCCGCCCACTGGTTAAATATCTCCTCGTGACAAGATTTACATTTAGCAGAGTTTGTCCAATCTTCGTTATGGTATCTGTTCACACCAGATTCTAGTTTTATATTTGTAAGTTTTTCACTATCTTGAGAGTACGATGTGCTTGGATAAGATATACCAAAAATCAGAGCTATAACTACCAAAGGTCTCCTGCTTGGATCTACTTTTTTCTTCGCATGTAAAAAAAGAAAAAAGAGTAAAATGAATGAGCCGTATAGATGAATATTAAAAGAGTATATTCCTAAAGTATCTGCTCCTGGATTTCCAACTAAAAAAAGGTAAAACCCACTAGCAGTTATCATAAAAAGTAAAATTCCCAACAACACACCACTTGTGCTTTTAGCTTTTTTTACAATCATATATTCATAAGTGTGTAGATTCACATAAGGTATAAGAAGAAAAATAGCTACGAATGCAGAACTTATTATATGCACGGCTTGAATTATTCTAAAATACTCCCAACTTATGTTAAAGATACTAAGTTGAAAAATCCCACTGACAAACATCAATATAATATATATCTTCATATATGCATTTTTCATAGCTTATCCTTATCTAAAATTTTATAATCAACTATATCACCCTCTAGAGATTCTAAAAATGCAACTATTTCATCTATCTGTTCATCTGTAAGATTCATACCAAGCTGATATTTACCCATAATAAAAACAGCCTCTCTTATCTTCTGTATTGAGCCATTATGAAAATATGGTGAAGTTTTCGTGACATTACGCAAAATCGGCACTCTGAACAACTGTTCACCATCTTTACCCATAAATTTACCCTCATTTTCAAATGGGTATGGATGGTACATGTTAAAGTTAAAACCAACACTACTAACCTCTCTGCCCTTATCTTGAAAAGAGTTTGTTACATCTATAAAACTGTTGTAATCACGAAGGGGAAACTTCTGTATGCTTTGTCCTCCAACGCTTATACCCGTATGACACCCTTTACAGCCAAAGTTTATAAAGTTTGCCAAACCTTTCTTTGCTTTTGGACTCATTGCACTGTCATCGCCGTCTAAAAATCTATCATAATCACTACGAGTCAAGAGTGTTCTCAAATATGCCCCAATAGCTTTTTGTATATTTTCAAAAGTAACTGTTTTTTCGTCGCTTATAGAACTATCTTTAAATGCAAGATTAAATTTTTCTACATAATCACTACTGGCTCTCAATCTCTGTATCGCCTCAGCTTCTGAGAGGCTCATCTTAAAGGGGTCTTTTATTGAATTACCTGATTGTTCTTCTACAGTCTCAACTTCTCCGTTCCATGATTGATACTTCGCCAATGCAGCATTCAAGGTTGTCAACGTATTTAGATGAAATGGATTTTCCTGAGCTTCATGTCCAACTGCAGTCGTGCGTCTGTCTGTTCCGCTTTGATCGCTTAAATGACACACTACACAATCTGTTTGTTTGTTTGTTTTTGATGTAACAAGATTTAAGAATACTTTTTTATCGCTTTGATCTTTACTTATCATATGACATGTCGAACAACTTATATCTCTGTTTTTAGATAGATTAGTATCAAAATAGAGATCTCTTCCTAAATCAATTTTTTCTCTGCTTAATCTGTTTTGTGGAGTATCTACTAACTTTAAAAACTCTTCATATCTGCTTGGAATGCTCGACATATTTCTAGAAAGAGCTGTCTCTCTTAGCTCTTTATCACTATATACTTGCTTCTCTTTTTTTGGCAAAAGTTTAGAAACACCAAAAAGAACCAACATTAAAGCAAGACTCGCACTGATAAATATTTTCATGGCAATCTCCAAGGTTTAATACTTAAAATTATAATTTTCACTTATTTATTGCCAAGGAGTATATCATATCATCTAAGTACATAAATAGACTTATATCAATAGCTACTTATCTCCAAACAAGTTCTATATCGTTAGATAAAAGGCTTTTATCAAAAGAGTTTTGGGCTTGTCCTACATTGCCTATATTAGTTCCAGTATCTAAAAAACTTTGAAGATAATATTTGCCGCCATAGCCTCTCTTTTTTAAATCTCTGATAATGGAGTTAATATCTTTTTCATTTAACATGTCAGCATGAACAGTTGTTCTTACCTCAAAATCTACATCTCCGTTTATTAGGTATTTTAGAGACTTTGAGAACTCATCGAACTTGCTTGATTTTGTAATCTCTTGGTATTTATACACAGGTGCTTTATAGTCAAGTGCTACAAAGTCTAAAAGGTCTGCTTCGTATAGTGATTGAAAGTTTTTGAAGTTTGTACCGTTTGTGTCGAGCTTTATTAAAAAGCCCATTTTTTTAATCTCACGGCAGAACTCCAGTAGTTCATAAGAGGAGGCTTCTCCGCCTGATAGCACTACAGCATCTAACATGTCAACTCTGCTTCTCAAAAAATCAAGCACATCAAAAAGCGTATAGTTACCGCTTTTTTCATAAACAATATCGCTGTTATAACAGTAGTTACATCTCATATTGCAACCGCTAAACCAGACTATACACGAGAGATGGTCTGGATAGTCAAGATGTGAAAACTTTGTTATGTCATAAACAATTTTACTGTTCAATAAACTGACACCTCTGTTTATGCTCACCAGTTTTTCCCACGTTAAAACTCTCTACAGGTCTATGATAACCCATAACTCTTGTGTAGACTATACACTTTTGTCTTTTTTCTTTTAGTTGTTCTAAAACTTCGTCTCTTTTCATCTTAAATCCTTTGTTTTTTATTTTATGAAACTTCCAGTTTCAAACTCTCTTGTTCTGCTAAAAGCTCTTCATCACACTTTGGACAGTACTCATGTTCACCTGCGATATATCCATGTTTTGGGCAGACTGAAAAGAGTGGTGTAACGGTAATGTATGGAAGTCTGAAGTTAGAGATAACACTTTTGACTAACTTTCTACACGCCTCGGTTGAGCTGACCTGCTCTTGCATGTAGAGATGAAGAACTGTACCGCCTGTATATTTTGTCTGCAAATCATCTTGAAGCGTAAGTGCTTCAAAAGGGTCGTTTGTCAAATCAACTGGAATCTGTGAAGAGTTTGTGTAGTAGATGTTGTCATCCATCCCTGCTTGGATTATAGAATCGCCATAACGTTTTTTGTCTTCTTTGGCAAATCTATATGTAGTACCCTCGGCAGGTGTAGCTTCTAGATTGTAAAGATTACCTGTCTGCTCTTGAAACTCAACCATTTTATCACGCATGTGATTTAAAATCTCAGTTGCAAACTCTATACCCTGCTGGCTACTTATATCGTAACCATCATCACTAAAGTTTCTAATCATCTCATTGATTCCATTTACCCCGATAGTAGAAAAATGGTTTTTAAATCCTGGCAGGTATCTTTGAGTATATGGAAAGAGTCCTCTGTCATACATCTCTTGAATGAATACTCTTTTTTTCTCTAGAGTCGATTTTGCATGATTCATAAGCTGGTCTATTCTTCTCATAAGAGCCTCTTTATTGCCCTTATATAAAAAGCCTAATCTAGCCATATTTAACGTTACTACGCCTATGCTCCCCGTCATTTCAGCACTTCCAAAAAGCCCGCCGCCACGCTTTAATAGCTCTCTTAAATCAAGTTGCAACCTGCAACACATACTTCTGACATGTCCAGGTTTGTAAGCCTCTTCATTTTCAACTAAGTTTCCACTCTCATCTCTTTTATACTGAGAGCCTATAAAGTTTTGAAAATATGAAGAGCCGACTTTGGCGGTATTTTCAAAAAGCAAGTCTGTGTTTTCTCCATACCAGTCAAAATCTTCGGTTATATTTACGGTTGGAATAGGAAAAGTAAAGGGCTGTCCTGTTTTATCACCCTCGGTCATAATCTCATAATATGCCTTGTTTATCTGGTTCATCTCACGTTGAAAGTGTTTATATGTCATATCTATCAGGGTATTACAACCTCTGTTGTGAGCTTCAAGTTCTAGCTCATGGTCTATGATGTATTTAAATATATGACTCTGTTTACATGTAGGAATCTGCTCTTTTAAATCCTCAGGAACTGTCCAATCAATTGTAATATTTGTAAATGGAGATTGACCCCAGCGAGCTGGAACATTTAGGTTATAAACAAAACTTCTGATTGCTTTTTTTATCTCAGAAAATGATAGTTTATCTCTAAAAACATAAGGAGCCAGATATGTATCAAACGATGAAAATGCCTGAGCACCAGCCCACTCACTTTGGAGTATTCCTAAAAAATTCGCCATCTGACCAAGAGCTTCACGGAAGTGTTTTGGAGCATCACTCTCAACTCTTCCTCTAACACCGTTAAAACCCTCATCAAGAAGTGCCCGCAGACTCCAACCAGCACAATATCCAGTCAAACAGTCTAAATCGTGAATGTGATAATCACCGTTTCTATGAGCATAACCCTCCTCTTTAGAGTAGATTTTATCTAGCCAGTAGTTCGCTATGACTTTTCCAGCTGTGTTGTTTACAAGTCCTGCGTTAGAGTAGCCCGTATTTGAGTTTGCTTTGATTCTCCAATCGCTTCCGTTGATATACTCTTCTATGGTCTGGGTTGAATTTATGTAAGTGGTATCGTCTTCTACAAGATTCTCTCTTTGCATCTTGTGCATGTGGCGATAAAGCATAAAAGATCGCATAACATCAAAGTATCTGGCTTTGTAAAGCTCTTGTTCAATCGAATCTTGAATATCCTCAACTGCTACAACTCTTTTGTCTTTTAATCTATCTAAAACATTTGAAAGTATAACACTGTCATAGTTGACATGTTCACTTTTAAAAGCTTTTTTTATAGCATCCTCAATCTTAAATGCTTTAAACTCTTTATATGACCCATCTCTTTTTAAAATATTTTCTACCATTTGATGTTCCTAAACTATTTGAAGTAGTTTATATCAACATCAATTAAAGGTTTATAACAAATTTTGTCACACTTTGGTCACTATTTTTTTAACAGATTGTACTCTTTACACCCCTCATCAACTCCATCATCACACGCTTTTAAGAAGAGTTCTTTAGCGACACTTTTACTCTGTTTGACACCTTTTCCTCTTAGGTAAGCAATCCCCAAATTATAACACCCTGAGGTATCTCCGCTATCACACGCCTTAGAGTATAACTTTGCAGCTTTTTTGTCACTTTGTCTTACTCCCTCTCCGCTAGCATATAATTTTCCTAGATTTATACAAGCGTAAATATGCTCGCCGTTGCAAGCTTTTGTATAGAATTTAGCAGCATTTTTATAGTTTTTGATTTGACTATAATAATCTCCAAGATTGTTACAGCTGATTATACTTCCGCCCTCACATGCTTTTTTATAATAGATTGCGGCTTTTTTCTTGTTCTGCTTAACGCCCTCCCCGTTAGCATAGGAAAATGCCAGATTATAACACCCTGCACTATCTCCCCACTTACAAGCTTTGGCATAGAGTCTATTTGCCTTTGTCATATCTAACTCTATACTCTGTCCGCTTGCATAAAAATCACCAAGGTATCTACATCCACTGCCAATACCAGAAGCACAAGCCTCTTTGTAGGATTTCATCGCTTTTTTAAAATCGCACTTTTTTTCAGCTTGCAATCCACTACCAATTAAATTGGCTGATAAGCTCACCCCAAACAGTAAAAATAGACTTATCAATATTTTTCTCATAACAACTTCCTTACTGCAATCTACTTAGACTCTTTGTGTGTAGCTCTATTTTTTAAGACTTCTGCACGTTTAGTCTGTCTATCTCTATTTTTTTGAACTCTTGATTTTTGTTTTGCTGCTCTGTCTTGTGTTTTTTTAGACTCTCTTGTAACTATTGCTTGGCTAATCTCTTTTTGTCTCTTTGTTTTTAAAAGAGCCTGCTCTTCTTTTTTAGCTGCTCTTTTGTTTAATTTTTGTGCTTTTTGCTCACTAATCTCTTTTTGTTTTAATGTTCTTTTTCCTTTTTTATCAGCCCTAGTTTTTAGTTTCTCTGCTTTTGTTTTTGCAACTTTTTCCTGATTTTCCAGCCTTGTTTTTTGGTAAGATGTTCTATCTCTTTCCTTATCCGCTTCTCTTTTGAGAATAGCTTGAGTAATCTCTTCTCTCTTGCTCGCTCTTTTTATAGCCTGCTCTTTTTTCTTTTGAACTCTTTTATCTATCTTATCTTGCCTATTTTGAGCCTGCTGCATTCTCTCTTGTACTTTTTTATCTTTTTTGCTTAAAGCCTCTTTATCATCGAGAAGATTTTGAGCTGTACTTTGTGCATACAAACATGATAAACCTAGCAATATTAACAATACTTTTTTCATTTAAGGATTCCTTTTGTTTTAATAATATTCCATTATATCTTAAATCTAAAAATTTGTTTGTATATTAAAATAGTTAGTTACAATAGTTGTGCTAAAATTCCGTTTATGAAATTAAAAGTACTAATATCTATACTTTTTATCGTTGCTACAACTTTTACGGCTATCCATGAACTAGAGCATATTGAACATCATGACAGTTCAACATGTCAAGTATGTATAGTTGATGATCACTCAGTTTCTGCTGACATTGTTGATGACTTTAAAGAGTTAGAAATTCTAAACTCTGCAAAACTAATACCTACTAATGTAATTTCATACATCCACATAAAAAGATACGCAAACTCATCTCGAGCACCTCCTAAACTATCCTAACTACCAAAATAAAACGAAAACTTTACAAATACAATATATTAATTAGGATAATTATGCAAAAAATAATACTTTTTAGTGCACTTTGTGCAACTATCGCCTTTGGTGGAGCAAAAGTGCTTCCAGTTGAAAAAAGAACTTTTTCTCAGTCAAAATTTATACCAGACATCTCTCTTGTAATGGATGCTTCTTTTGTTAATAGAAGTGCTGATAGAGATGAAGTAGCTCACTTTGAAATTCCTGGTGTTGCTCATGGACTTCTTGGTTCTCACTCTCACGATGGAGATTCACACTCTAGCTACAATGCAAATGAGGGTTTCAACCTCAACTACGCAGAGCTTGTGTTATCAAGTTCTGTTGACCCTATGTTTAGTATGGATGGTATCTTTCACTACTCAGAACACGGTGTTGAAATCGAAGAGCTTTACTTTACAACTACAGCTTTAGGAAATGGAGCAAGAGTAAAAGCAGGTAAGTTCAACTCAAACTTTGGTTACTTAAATGAACAGCACCATCATGCATGGAACTTTGGAGACATGCCACTGGTTTATGAAGCATTTTTAGGTATGCACGGTATAAATGAAAAGGGTGCACAGCTTCAGTGGATTGCTCCAACTTCTACTTACCTGATGATAGGTGCAGAGGTTTTACAGGGCGAAAATGAACAGATGTTTGCAAATGCGACAATAGGTGATCCAGAGAGTCCAATCTCAAAGTATGAAGATGCTCCCTCACTCTATATAGGTTATATTAAAACATCTTTTGATGTTGAGGACACTACTGTTTTAGCTGGTCTCTCTTATGCAAAAGGTAGTTCAAGAATAGATCATAGCGATGATGATGAAGAAGCTCATGCATTTAGCGGTGACTCTACACTTATGGGAGTTGATTTAACTATAAAACACTACTTTGATTCATACAGTTTTTTAACTCTGCAAAGTGAGCTTTTAAAAAGAGAGATGGATGGCACTTACTATGGTGACTTTGATACAACTGTTTCATCTAAAGCTATGATAAAAGAGCAAAGTGGTATCTACTCTCAACTTATTTACGGTGTCAATAAGAATTGGCAGATGGGTATAAGATATGACTCAATCTACCAAAATGATATAAAGGTTAACGGTAGTTTAAAAAATATGCCTGATGACTTTAAAAGGTACTCAGCAATGATAGAGTACCACACTAGCGAGTTTGCAAGATTCAGACTACAGTATAATCGTAACAATGCTCTATACAATGAAGATGGAGCACAAGAAAAAATAGATACAATTATGCTTCAGGCAAATATATCCATAGGAGCTCACGGAGCTCACTCATTTTAATGTCGCAGATAAGGAAAACAGATGTATAAACTGTTTGTACTATTACTTTTACCATTAAGTCTTTTTGCACACCTTAATATTGCTGTTAGTTATCCATATATTGGAGCGATAACAAAAAGTATAGGGGCAAAACACATAAACACGGTAGTTTTAGCTAAAGGTAACTGGGATCCACACTTTGTGGTCCCACGCCCATCGCTAATATCAAAAGTAAGAAATGCCGATGCAATTATAATAAACGGTGCACAGTTAGAGATTGGCTGGTTGCCCGCTCTGCTTCGCAGAGCTTCTAACCCTAAAACACAAACAGGCTCAAGTACTTTCTTAAACCTTTCTCATCATATAGAGCTTATAGAAAAACCAAAGAGTGTCGATCGCTCAGGCGGAGATGTCCATCCTGATGGTAATCCGCATTTTCACCTAGACCCAAATAATATTCTGATTCTTGCCAAAACTATAAAAAAGTTTTTAATCTCTATAGACTCTGAGCACAAAGAAGTGTATGAGAATAACTATAAAGAGTTTTCTGACATGTGGAGAGAGAAGATTAACATGTTAGAAAAGAAGATGCAAAGCAGAAAAGGCTTAAAAGTTATACAGTTTCATAACAATCTCGCCTACTTTAACAGAGTTTACGGTCTTGTAAATATAGGTACCATTGAGCCTCTTCCAGGAATTCCACCTAGTTCTAGACACACTATAAACCTAATAAAACTCATAAAAGATGAGAAGCCGTGCTGTATTTTGCATGATGTTTATCACTCTACAAAAACAGCTGATTTTATATCGAGTAAAACAGGTATAAAAGTTGTTTTGATGCCCCACGATATAGGTGCACTAGAGAGCATAGAAGATTTAGCTTCACTGTTTGAATACCTGACGGATGCTATAAAATGATGGATATACTGCTGACACCCATAGCACTGGTCATTGTTCTAGTAATGATGCACTCATGGTTTGGAATCAGAATACTAAAAAAAGGAATAATCTTTACAGACCTAGCCATAGCACAGTTTGCAGCCCTAGGTTCTGCTATTAGTCTTGGCTACTTTCATGAAGAGTATTTTTATCTCTTGACTCTCTCATTTGCTATGTTTAGTGCTCTGCTTATAGCCATAGCATCTCAAAGAGAGATAAAACTTGAGGCTTTTATCGGGCTTTTATATGTACTAGGTGCTAGCGGTATCATGATGGTTCTCTCACACTCGGCTGAGGGTATGGAGCATTTTAAATCACTGCTTGCAAGTGATATACTATTTACACCTCCGAGTGATGTATTAAAAAGCACTATTATATACGCTTTTATCGCTTTGATACTTTGGAAGATATATCCAAAACTCAAAGGCTTTTTTAGAGAGCTGCTATTTTTCTCTCTTTTAGCTTTAACTGTAACTTCATCAGTACAATTAGCAGGAGTTTTAGTCGTTTTTGTACTTCTTATTGCACCTGCTCTTGTAGTTGTGTCACTTCAGATCAAAAAACCATTAATATCTAGTTTTTTCTTCGGATGGTTTTTTAGTATTATAGCTATAATCATCTCATACTACTATGATTTACCAACTGGCTACTCTATAGTATTTTTAGGTGCTCTTCTTAGTTCACTTATAGTTCTATTTAGTTCTAAAAAAGCTTAAGGACTACTATGAACTACCCTGATGAATGGACTCAAAAAGAGTTTTTACAAAATAAAATGAAACTTGAAAAAGAGGGGGTAAAAGTTCTTTTAGTAGATACTATTCTCTCTCCTATAGATAAAGCCGACACAATTACATATAATCCCTATGAACTTCAAAATGAACCTGAGGGAAGTGTGTTTGTATTTTACTGCGACACTGGAAAAGCTACACTAGATAGACTCTCAGAGTACAAAAAGAAGTTTCCAAAACATCACTGCATATCCCTAAAAGGCGGAAGAGGCTACTGGCGAAAAAATATGATGATTCTAGAAAGTGAATAGTCTAAGCATTAACTAAATATAATTTCAAAAAAACAAGGCATTAATATGAAAAAAATAGTAATAAGCACACTTGTAGTTAGTTCACTCCTATTAGCATCTGATGCTAATAAATTTGTCACACATACAGAACTAGGTTATATTCAAACTAGTGGTAATACAGATACAAAAACATTTAATCTTGATGCAAAAGCAAAAAAAGCTTTTGATTTACACTCACTATCTCTAACACTCGATGCACAATACGCTAAAGATACAAATGTAGAGACTAAAAATAAATTTGCCACTGAGTTAGGCTATAGCTATAAATTTAGTGATAAACTCTCTTTTGGTTATCTAGCTG
>Ga0193961_1000743_pt1 | contig 12209 bp, 7 predicted proteins | sample FB_4_MG_FD_140371 | JGI IMG/M metagenome (GOLD analysis project Ga0193961, IMG submission 140371) | Microbial mat bacterial communities from the Broadkill River, Lewes, Delaware, United States - FB_4_MG | ecosystem: Environmental > Aquatic > Freshwater > River > Microbial mats | place: USA...
AGGTTGCGGATAGAAATTAGTGGTGCAGTCATGATTATTTATCTCCGCTCCAAAGTGCATTTTGTGGTGGTAGTTCAGGCTCGCGCTCTTTCTTTTCTTGCTCAGCAAGTTTCTTCCAGCGTTTCATACCTTTGTGTGAACGAAGTTGCGGGTTAGCAATTTCATCTACCGCGAAGTTAAGCAGTGCAAGACCAGTCATCAGTAGGATGAGGGCAATACAAGGTGCTAACAGTTCCCACCACGCGCCGATTAGCATTGATGATGACGTCTGTACGTTGTAAAGCATGATGCCCCAGCTCACTGTGTTCGGGTCTCCAAGACCGAGGAACGAGATAGTGGCTTCCATCATAATCGCGTACATAACAGAACCGATGAAGCTTGCACCTACGATAGGGATCAGGTTAGGCAAAATCTCAACAAAGATGATGCGCCATGAAGATTCACCCAATACTTCAGCTGCTTTGACAAACTCTTTTTCACGTAGAGCCATGGTTTGGGAGCGTATAACGCGCGCACCCCACGCCCAGGCGGTGAAACCGATGATTAAGGCAATGGTGAGAGGACCTGCCTCACCAATAAATGCGGCGAGTACGAACAGCAATGGATACTGAGGTATTACCAACATAATGTTCATCGCGGCGGTGAGAATGTCATCGATACGACCACCAAAGTAACCTGCTGAAATACCGATTACAGTAGCAAGAAAACAAACCGTAATACCCGCGCCAAAACCAACTGCTAGGGATACACGAGCACCGTGGACGAACTGTGACCAAATATCACGACCCATGCGGCTAGTACCCATAACGTGCTCAGCTTTCTTAGACATAATCAGCGTACGACGGTCATCTGCTAAGTTTGTTGCAATCCAGCCATCCGGATTTGCTTGTGCCGCTTTAACCACCATAGAAGGGTATTCGTGCGGATTACCCGAGCGTTTGTCTGGAGCATGCTTTGCAAGTAGCGGTGCAAATATCGCGATAAAGAGAAAGGCAGACAAAATTATACTACCGACAAGAGCCATCGGGTTACCGACAACGAGTTTAAGGAAACCTTTCATAATTATTTGCCTCCCTTACGTAGGCGAGGATCAAGTACAACGTAAAGCATGTCAGCCAGTAAGTTAAAGAACAGCATGAATAGAGTCATGATCAGTAGCTGACCTTGAAGAACTTGGTAATCACGGGCTTTGATGGCGTTAAACAGTACCGAACCAAGACCTGGATAGTTGAAGATGATTTCAATGATAAGTTGGCCACCAATCGCCATACCTAAAGCCATTGAAAGAGCCGTTACACTTGGTAGCATCGCGTTACGTGCAGCGTAGTTGAAGACAATACGCTTCTCGTTAAGACCCTTACCTTTCGCCATTGTGATGTAGTCTTCTGCTAGCAAGTTAATCATGTTGTTACGCATGTTAACTAAGAAGCCACCAATCTGGACGATAGTTGCACAGAAAAGAGGGAGTACAGCGTGATAGCCGACGTCTTTAATGAATTCCCAGCTTGTCCAGTCAGGCATTGTACCTGCCGTATAGGCGTAACCAGTTGGGAACCACTTAAGACCAATCGCAAAGGTAAACAGTGCAATCATCGCGATTACAACTTGTGGTACCGCTTGGATAACCAGCATACCAGGAGTAATGAATGCGTCGTATTTGCTACCACGTTTCCAAGCTGCATAAATACCTAGAATTGAGCCTAAAGAGAAAGAAAGAACTACTGCAGTACCTGCAAGGAACAGCGACCAACCAAAAGCGCCACCTAATAATTCATTTACAGATAGTGGGTAAAACTGAATTGAAGTACCTAACTCCCAGCTAAGAATATTCTTCATGTAGGCAAAGTACTGCATCCAAATAGGACCATCGACAAAACCAAGTAGTTGTTTCATTGCTTCAATACGTTCCGGTGTTACCTGAACAGAAGCGTTAGCAAACATCATGGTAACTGGATCACCAGGCATTGCTCGCGGAATAATAAAGTTCAATGTTGCCGCAACTAAAAGAGCGACAAAATAAAATGACAAACGTCTTAAAAAATAACCCATAACTTACACCTTACTAACCCAGATTTTCCCTGTTCCTGGAGTCAGGTCGCTCATAGCGAAACTACAAATTTGAGCGTAAAAATCCCCTGACGCGAAGCGCCATACCTTTAATAATATCTAGGAGGGGGGATGTGCGGCGCACGGAAAGTACGCCGCTAGATTGCTTGTCTATTACTTAACTGGTTTTAGGTCCAGTACGTGTAGTAGACGCTCAGGGATACCGTCCCAAATGTTTGGACGACCTTGAGGATTTTCTTCATTCCACCAACCAGTAAATCGAGTTGTGTTGTACTGGAACATGTATGCGCCAGACATCACAGGGATGGTTACTTGGTCAGCTGCAATGATTTTTTGGATACCGTGTGCGATATCTAGCTGTTCTTGCTTATCAGCTGTTTTGTAGAAGCTGTTTAGTAGCTTGTCTAGCTCTGCATTTTGGTAGTAGTGCATTGCGAAACGAGGCATACCATCGCCAGATTGAAGCTTCGAGTTATAACCGCTATCCCAGTACAAGTGTGGATCTGCACCGTGGAAGTAGTTGGTGTACGCTACGTCGTATGTTGCTTCAAGCATTGCTTGGTTATACACAGAGAAATCTGGTGTACGTGCTTTTGCTTTGATGCCGACTTCTGCTAACTGCTCAACAGCAAGTTGAACCGTGTTGTTGAAGTCAGTCCAACCGTTTGGAGATTGGATCATCAGTTCGAAAGATTTACCAGATGGTGTATCAACGAAGCCATCTTTGTTGACATCTTTAAAGCCAGCTTTCGCTAGAAGCTCTTTCGCGCCTTCAACGTTGTAAGTGTTAAAACCTTGGTACTTCTTATGTGTCTCTTCGTCAGACCAAGTCTTAAATGCGTAACCTAGACCTGATGCGAAGTCATTTACAGTACCGCCACCGTAGAATGCGATGTCGATGATAGTTTGACGGTCAAGTGCCATAGAGAATGCACGACGGAAGTCAACGTTAGTTAGCGCTTCATTTTTTACAGCATCTGGGTGTTTGAAGTTTACCAAGAATGCTTGAGTACCCGCTGGCGGATACCAGTAGTGATGCTTAGGACTTGCCGCTGCGTAAGTGCGGTCGATGTCTGGAATGAATGAAGAAGTCCAGTCCATTTCGCCATTAACAACTTTACCTAAGAATTGGTCATTGTTCGCGATTTGCGGAACACGTAGACAGTCAACATCTAGGTTGTCAGCATCCCAGTAGTTAGGGTTTTCACATTGAACGTAAAGCTGTGGGGTAAAAGTGGCGATTTCAGTAAATGGACCAGTACCGACAGGGTTTTCGTTAGTGAAAGTTGAAGGATCGTCAATTTTGCTCCAAATGTGCTCTGGCACGATTGGCAGTTTAACGATTTCGTAAGGCGCGTTTGAGTTTGCTTCAGTAATGTTAAACTTTACTTGGTAGTCGTTCAATTTTTCAACGCTAGATACCCAAGAGTTAGTACCCGCTTGGTCTAGTTCAGGTTTTTCCTTAACTAGGTTGAAAGAGTAAATAACATCATCAGCATTAAATGTTTCGCCGTCAGACCACTTCACACCTTTACGGATGTCAAATACAACGCTTAGTAGGTCGTCAGCAATGGTGTAGTTCTCTGCTAGACGAAATACTGGCGTGTTACCGTGCATCTCGTTAAATACAACTAGTGGCTCGTACATGAAGTCACGAGTTGTGTGAAGGTTTGTTGCACCTAAATACGGGTTAAAGTTACGAACGAAAGTCGTATACTCTTTAGGGTGTACAGTTAGTTCGCTGCGCTCAGCGGCTGTAGCTACTGATGCAAAACCAGTAGTTGCAGTTGCGATAATCGCGGTTGCTAGTGCAGTTTTTTTTATGTTGGCAAGCATAGCTGTTCCTTACTATTTGCTTTCATTTCACTAAATGGATTCGAATGTTCTCAATTGATGAACACTCACTAAGGCCTACCTCTATAATTCATTGACGTCGGAGGGGGTCAATCAATCTGAGTGGCCTGTAGACCTTGTGCCCGGTTAAGAAAACACCGAAATTGATTGTTTAGCAATTTAGATTCCCGTTAAAAACGTCAAAAATAGCCATTGTTACGTCAATAACGTTAATGTCGATAGAGAATTGCTTAATGACGCTGCTTTTTTGACCTTGAACTCGCTCGCAAAAGTCGCTAGGTGATATCGTTATTGTAAGTGGTTACTTACTTGCTATCCACTCTTGTTATTGTAGTTGTTCTTATTTCTTGTTCTTTGAGATCTTTATCACCATGCTCTCTAAAGGTTATTTTCACTCGCTAATTTAAAACTGCCGAATTGTTGTGATTGGTCTCTCAAATACGTCGCTTAGTTGCTTTTAACCTGATCAAATAGCCGATTTCATCGCCTGAGCGAGGAGGATTACAGCGTTTTTGACGGTAGAGAAGGAGTTGTTTTTTAACGTGTAAAAACTGGGTATCGACATTGTTTTGGGTAAAAAAAAGCTCACCGATAAAGGTGAGCTTGTTGTCTTTATCATGTCTATGTCGTTAATAGATGCTGCAGCTGATCTCGTAATTCTTCAATTTTACTGCGCTCGTTGTTCGTGTTAGAGCAGTTAGCTAAGATGTATTCCAGCGAATTGAGCACCGTTCTCCAACGAGGTGTTTTGGGCAGTGTTTCGATACGTAAGTACTTATCGAGTGTACGAGTCTGTAATGTACTTCGATCAAGATAGACCCGCCACAAGCCACTTTGCTCGGCGAAAGTAAACTTACTATGTCCAGTTGAGCTTTCCCAGTAATCGAGCGCTGTTGTCATGGCATCAACTAAGACTTCACGCATCAAATCTTGCTTAGATTTTTGTTCACCTGTTACTCGGTCTGCGATACGGGTAAATTCACCACCCAGCTCTTTGAGTTGCTGTAATTTAGCTTTATCGCCATCAAAGGCATAGCTTGATAGTGCGTCAACGGCCGTTTCGAGGTTGTTGATTCGATGAGTGTTGATACCACCACCATTATCGAAGATATACATCGACTTTAAGCCAGATGCGTCAGGTAGGCGCAGAATATCAGCCTCAATGCTCTGACGTGTATCTTCAATATAAATATCTACTTTGCCGCAGTAGTGATCTTGCCCAATATCAATAAAACGTGGTGCGAGAATTTCTTCTGCTGATGAGCGTTTTAGCTGTTCTACTGAACGCTTAAACAGTCTTGCCGCTGCTTCGTTAGCGAAGCGAATACGGCTGTCTTCCCGAGTGCAGACGATAGCTTCAGGAGCCGATTCTAATTGTTCAAGTAAGCGCCCTTGAGTTTCTATCAGGCTCGCTTCTACCGCTGCACGTTGACGCAACTCATCTTGTAGAGCTTGGTTTTCTAAACGACGTTTCTCAGCTTGGCTGGCAGAGAGGTGTACCAGAATTCGCGCTGCTAATTCCTGTTTGTTGAAAGGTTTCGAAAGATAATCGTTGGCACCTGAATTGAAGCCTCGAATCCGGTCGTCAGCTTGATTGAGCGCGGTCAACATAATCACTGGCAGTTCGATGTTGTCATAGGTATTACGAATTTTTTCACACACTTGGTAACCACTTAACCCAGGCATCATCACATCAAGCAGTACCAACTCTGGTTTTTCATCTTCAATACATTGCAAAGCTTCATAACCATCTTTAGCTGTGCGGACGCGGTAGCCCGCCAGTTTTAAGAAGCTATCAAGTACTCTTAGGTTAACCGGTTCATCATCGACAACTAACAACAGCTCTCCGTCTGGATTCTCCGATAGGCTAACTATTTCAGCTTCTTCGATTTCATAGTTTTCTGGTGCTTTAAAGTGAATGCTGTCGTTATGGCTTGCTTGAGTGATTTGATCCTCACTGGCTAACGGCAAGGTAAAACTAAACGTTGTCCCAACCATTGGTTGGCTGCTGACATAAAGCGAACCGCCCATCAATTCGACCAGTTGTCGGCTAATGGACAGACCAAGCCCAGCCCCTTGACGGTAGCGACTGGTATCATTTCCTGCTTGAATCAATGGTTCAAAAATGTGTTCCAGTTGATCGGCAGGAATACCTTGCCCAGTGTCCACAACTTGGACGCGCATTTTCGCATCGACAATATTGGCAGAGATGACGATCTTGCCTTCGCGGGTGTATTTAATCGCATTACCGACTAAGTTATAAAGCACTTGCTCTAGACGTTGAGGGTCAGCGGCAACCCATACAGGCTCTGACGGTACTTGGTTAATAATACGAATGGGTTTATTACCCAGTAGGTGAGATGAGAGCTCTAACACTAATCGTGTCGCACTGGACAAATCGACCGCATTGGTATCGATATCCATATTGCCATAACGCATCTTGTGGTAATCGAGTAGATCATCAACCAGTGTCGCCAAGCGTTGACCACTACTAATGATAATGTCTAACTGGTACTTATGTTCTGAGCGGATAGGACCATTAGCGCCTGAGACTAAGGCTTCTGCGATACCTACCATACCGTGCAATGGAGTACGTAGCTCATGGGATGTTGTTGCCAAGAATTCATCTTTGAGTTTATTGGCGAGCTGTAACTCTTCATTCTTTTTCTGAATCAACTTAATGTTGTTTTCAAGTTCTTCATTTTGCTCTTTGATGAGCTGCATTTTCTCTCGAATAGAACGTTGCATTCGCTCGAAGGCAATCGCAAGCCGACCTATTTCGTCTTTACGTTCAGTATTGATTTCTGCATTAAGATCGCCCGCTGAAGCCTTTTCTGCAGACCAGGTTAATTTAAGCAGCGGAGCAGTAATAAAGTTCGACAGATAATGAGAAGCCATGATAACAAGTACGATAGCGCACAACATGGCGAATACGAATAGTGTTTCTAATTGCTTGATACGTGCGAATGCTTCTTTCTCTGGTACCTCGACCACGAGTGCCCAATCTAATCCTTTAGTTTGAATGTGGCTGTGAGCGGCAATGATCTCTTCACCAAGTGAGTTTATAAACGTTCCGACTGCGCTAGGTTGGGTGAAGGCGCGATCGATAATCGATTGACTGTTGTCTACGTCTTTTTGCTCATAGGATAAGGTGCGCAGTTTTTGGTCTTTGCCTACTAGCAATGTTTTGGTCGACCAGACATTGCTATTGTCGGCTATTAGCTTAGTTAAGCTGTTGTTTGGTAGCCTAAACATGGCATAACTGTGCAGATAACCCTGCTGAATAATCGGAGCGCCAATCCAAGCGTAGTTTTTGTCTTGGTCGTTTTCGAAATCAGAAAAAACCACAGGTGTGTAGTCCTGGCTGGATTTTCGATTCTCCATGACCTCATCGCGCAGGTTTTGAAAAGCAAGACCTAGGTTATCTTGTTGATACTTTCCGTCGAGTAAGTTAGTACCGAAATAGGCGTGCTTGAAAATTGAGTAGGTCACATTGCCGTTGATATCGACCAGCAAAATATCGTCAAAATCCGAACGCGTTAACAGTTCTAGAAAGGCTCTGTGGTAGCGTTTGTGGAGCAGACGATAACGCTCGGTGCCATTAAACACGGGGGACTCAGGTAAAATTGACGTTTTTATCTGATCGCCGGAACCTTGAATGTAGCGTTTTTGCGCGAATTCTCTGGCTTGATCGATATCGAGACCGAGGCTTTGAAATGCATTGACCAGACCATAGAAACGACCACCACTCGCATAAGCAAGTTCAGAGCGCACAAAGCCCATGACTTCGGACTCTCGTGCATTAAGGTAATCGGTGATTTGTTGGTGCTTACTGTCACGCACGGAAATAAGATAAGAAGTGCTTTGCTCTTGCAAATCTTGGCTGTGAGAGTGTAAGAAAAAAAGTGCTGTTACCGTTAATGGCGTAATACTCAACGCTAAAAACGCTGCCATTAAGGTATTTTGAAGACGCTTAAATCTCTGCTTTCTATACAACTTAAACATAATAAGAGTATGACTTTCCATGAAAACCGGATAGAAAAACACCGGCGTTAAAAATGTAGATATTCCCTAAATGACAAAATTAACGAGTTTTTTTACTTTGACAAGTAAGTCAGACTTAAAGCGTGGTAAGTAGCGCAGAAATTTATGTGAGAGCGGTAAATTACCCAGAAAACATTGGCTCTCTGGGTGTTTTTATCATTTTTTAGCGTAGTAAATGGCGAATTTACTGGTCTTATTTAGAGTGTCGCAATTTCCAAATGCTTGCTCAATAATGGGCGGGTATTTTAAGAAACTGTTGGCGACGATCAGCAGTTCACCGGATGAACTAAGTTGCTTTGGTGCGTGCGCTAATAGCATTTCAGTCGCGCTGTAGCTGGTATCCAAGCCGGAATGAAATGGTGGGTTGCTAATGATAAATTGGTAATCTTGAGCACAATCAGAGTACACATCAGAGGCAAAAACACGACCTTGCAGGTTGTTTGCCGCTAAGGTTGCTTTTGATGATTCAATCGCCAGCGCACTGATATCACACATTTCAAGTTCAATGCCAGGGTTTAAAATGGCCATTACGCTACCAATTACGCCGGCACCGCAGCCAAAATCGAGCACTTTATCTTGTAAGTTTGGCAGGGTATCAAGCAATAACTGACTACCAATATCAAATTCGCCATGGCTAAATACGCCCGGTAGGCTTTTGATGGTTAAATTATGTTGTTGGTAACTAACGTTATAGGTTTTGAACCAGTCTTGTAAGTTGAATGGTTCGACAGTCTGGGTACATTGCCCCCAATAAAATGAACAGCGGCGAGCTGAATCATATTTATTGATCAGACCGTAAGCCTTAAACATTTTCTCAACGCTTTTTACACCCGAGCGATTTTCACCAACCACCACGATCTCAGTGCCGTTGCCTAGCTTCGCCATTAGCATCGATAATAAATATTCAGCTTCGGCTTTCGCTTTTGGCCAATATAGCAATAACAGATCTGCTTGAGTGGGTTGATCAAATTCTGCACCAAACACTGAAGCAATACTTGAGTTTGCTTGCAGCTGTCGGTAGTAACCGTAGTTAGTGGTAAATACAGTGACAGATTCACAATGCTTTGATAGCTCAACCGGGAATAGATCTTCGGCTTCGCCAGCGACTAGTACATGCTTACCTTCGAAGTAAGCAAGCTGACGTTGTGCAATCTGACTGGGTGCAATATAGGCAGACATGGTGTTGCTCGACTGAATGAAAAAAGAGGGAGGATTCTCTCATAATCCTCCCGTGCGTGCTAACTCTTATCTTGTTGGTCTAAGAAGTCAGAGAACTCTTCTTCATAGATATAGAAAAGCACCATGGTAACGGCAAAAATGATCGGACCATAAATTAAACCGATTAAACCAAATAAATGCAAACCACCTAACAATGAGAAGAATATCATCAGTGTATTCATGCCAGCGCTGCCTTGCATCAGCAGTGGTCGTAACAAGTTATCGATTGATCCCACAATCGCTATGCTCCACACCAATAGGAATATCGCCCATGAAGTCTCACCAATAATAAATAGATAAAGGGTGGCAGGAATCCAAATTAATGCTGTACCGACAACGGGAATGAATGAAGCAAAGCCCATCATGGTACCCCAAAATAGCCCTGGGAACCCCGCTAGCCACATACCAAAACCACCTGCGAGACCTTGTGCAATCGCGGTAAGGAATGAACCCATGACCGCTGATTTTGCCACTTTTTCTACTTCGTTAAGTAGTTTGTCTTCTTGGCTTCTCGATAGTGGCAAGATATGGCGCATCGCTGAGATGATTTTATCGTGGTCACGCAGCAAGAAAAACAGCACAAATAGCATTAAGAAGAATGACATTAAGAAGCTCGTGGCATCTCCCAACACCTTGGCGCTAAAGCCAACAATGTTAGTGCCAAAAGTCGTTGCAAATTGAGCTACGCGCTGGGCTATTTCTTGTGGTTTTATCTCTTCAAATGGTAAATAGGTATTGATGACAGAGAGTCCTTTGACTACCCAAGGATGAGCAAATACTTCTTGAATACCACCATGGGTTACCCAGTAATAGACATTCTGAGAAAATAGAGTGCCTTGCTGGACAATGGCGGCGAAAACAAACAGTAATGGGATCACAATAATAAAAGTGAGTACGATGCATGACAGCAGCGAAACGATGTTTTTGTGATTTGGTAGTTTGCTCTCAATCCACTCATGGATAGGGAACATCAATAGTGACAGGATAAATGCCATCACAATTGAGTTGATGTAAGGCTCAACTAATAAAAAACAGGCGAAAGCAGCGGCAAGCAGTGATGCGACCAAAACCCAGTGCCCTGAGGTGATTTTAATTTTTTCTGACACAATGTCGTCCAATTGGTAACCAAGATATAGAGTATAATGGCTTGATAGCCAAGTGACTTCAAGATATTGGATTGAGAGTTATTCATTCATTTCAGTTTCAGGAAAACGATGATGTGTAATAGCAACCTATTTCACAGTCGTTTGACACCAAAGTCAGCGTATTATCTATGATGCTAATATTTCTCGCTGAGCCAAATATCTTGAGGTTACTTGAGTATGCGAGAGTCTTATAACGGAGAGTTAAATTGATGGGGTGTTGCAATAACGACAAGTGTACTGGAGAGGCAAACAAGCCCGCTAAAAAACGCATACCATGGTTTGCACTAATATTGATTGTGATAGGGCTTTTAGTGGTCGTAAATTGGCAGTAAAAAGGCTGCCGAAGCAGCCTTTTTATTACGTTTGTTGTGCTTAAGCCTCTTGAGCTAAGATCTCAAAACAGCGATCGGCTGCATTGAGTGTCGCTTCAATTTCTTTGCTGCCGTGAGCGAGAGAGGTAAAGCTAGCTTCAAACGCTGAAGGTGCGAGGTAAACGCCATTTTTCAGCATTAGGTGGAAGAAACGCTTAAAACGCTCAACGTCACACTTAGTTACGTCGTCGTAGCAAGTTACGCTTTCTTGTTCAGTGAAGAAGAAACCAAACATGCCGCCAACTTGGTTCACCACTAGCGGGATACCGTGTTTGTCTGCTAGCTGCTTGAAGCCTTTTGCAAGTTGCTTGGTGATCAGTGCTAAACGTTCTTCGTTGCCTTCAGCACGAAGTACATTCAAGCAGGCGTAGCCCGCAGCCATCGCTACTGGGTTACCAGAAAGTGTACCCGCTTGATAAACTGGACCAGTAGGGGCGATGTATTGCATCACTTCCTTACGGCCACCAAATGCTCCTACTGGCATACCGCCACCGATCACTTTACCGAGAGTGGTTAGATCAGGTTTGATGTTGTAGTGAGCTTGCGCGCCACCTAGAGCAACGCGGAAGCCAGTCATTACTTCATCAAAAATCAGTAGCGCGCCTTCTTGATCGCAGATTTCGCGTAGACCTTGATGGAAGCCTTCTACTGGTGGAATGCAGTTCATGTTGCCAGCGACTGGCTCAACAATGATACAGGCGATTTCACCTTTGTTCGCAGCAAATAGCTCACGTACTGAATCAAGATCGTTGAACGTTGCTGTTAGTGTGTATTTTGCAAAATCGGCTGGTACACCTGGAGAGCTAGGTTGGCCTAGAGTAAGTGCGCCAGAACCAGCTTTTACGAGTAAGCTGTCTGCGTGACCATGGTAACAGCCTTCAAATTTCATGATTTTGTCACGACCAGTGAAGCCACGTGCTAAGCGGATAGCACTCATGGTTGCTTCAGTGCCTGAGCTCACCATACGAACTTGTTCCATTGAAGGTACGAGTTCACTAACAAGCTCAGCCATGTTGATTTCTAATTCAGTTGGTGCACCAAAGCTTAAACCACGCTGTGCAGCATCAATAACCGCTTCGCGGATCAATGCGTGGTTGTGACCTAGGATCATTGGTCCCCAAGAACCGACGTAGTCGATATAAGCTTTGCCGTCGGCATCAAAAATAAGAGGGCCATCAGCGCGCTCAACAAAAATGGGAGCACCACCAACACCGTTAAAAGCACGAACGGGAGAATTGACTCCTCCAGGAATGGTTTTTTGCGCTTTTTCATACAGGTCTGCTGATTTGGTCATTGATATATCCTCTTTATGATTGCTCGGACCAATTTAGGAACGCATTGTACCTGCCAAATAAGCCATGAAAAACGTTTTCCCACATATTCTGGGCAAAATTAGACCAAAGTGGCGTAATGATGGCGAAGATAGTAGGTTGTAATAGTCTGAAATCATTCATTCGGTGGTGAATACTTGAACGCTGCACTCAGGTATTAGATAATCATCTAATCAATA
>Ga0193961_1000744_pt1 | contig 12206 bp, 12 predicted proteins | sample FB_4_MG_FD_140371 | JGI IMG/M metagenome (GOLD analysis project Ga0193961, IMG submission 140371) | Microbial mat bacterial communities from the Broadkill River, Lewes, Delaware, United States - FB_4_MG | ecosystem: Environmental > Aquatic > Freshwater > River > Microbial mats | place: USA...
CTATCTGAAGCATGAACTAAATTATAGGTATCATCTAATGAATATTGTCCTCTTATTGAACCTAATTCTGCAACTCTAAAATTTTTATCCCCATTTATTTTCCTTATAATATCTATAACATCTTCACCTTCTAAAATCATCAATAAGATTGGACCTTCTTGTATATACGCAATTAAATCTTCATAAAAAACCTTTCCCTTATGTTCTTCATAATGTTTTTCTAATTTACTTCTATCTGCATTTTCCATTTTAATATTTGTTATTAATATGTTTTTTTTCTCATAAATTGAAATAATATTTCCAATTAACTTTCTTTTAACACCATCTGGTTTTATAAATACTAACGATCTCTGCCACATAAAATCACATCCTTTTAATTTTTTTACCCAAAATTATAAAAATATTAACATAATCATTACTTTCTTTTTAAAAATTCTGAACTATTTAAAGATGCAATTTTATCAATTTCATCATTTGAAAAACAATTATAACTATTTAAATACTTTGATAATGTCATCCTAAATGGGGAAGCTAAAATATTAAAAATATAGTCAGTACCGAACATCAATCTATTTTTTAAAATATCATTTTCTCTCATAATATCTCTAACCTCTGCTAAATCATCTTCACTATTATAGCAAGATACATCTGCGTAAATTCTATTTTCATCCAATTCCATCATTTTTAAAATTTCTACTCTCCACTCATTACTAAAAGCTCCAAAATGTGCAAAATTTAATTTTAATTTTCGGTAATTTTTATCTAAAATTAGATCACTAAATAATTTGGGATTACAAAACTCTTTATATCCCCATTTACTTGGCGGAAATCCATCTTCCGCGCAATGCATCGTTATTGGAATATCAAATTTTATACAATAATCATATAATTCAAGCATTTGATAGCATATCGGATTAAATCCAAATCTAGGATAAATCTTAATGCCAATAAATTTTCCATTTGGCCAAATATTTTTTTTAATAATTTCCATAAAATTTTTACGCCTTGGATCAATTCCTAAAAACGGCTTAATATAATTATATCTATTAGCCATTTTCTTTAACACTTCTATTTGTCTATTAAACCCTAAACTATTTTCTAATATCTCACTTTCATTAAATATTTCAACATCTATACATTCTTTAATCTTTATTAAAGCCATATTATAATCTTTTTTTGAACATGAAATTTTCATAAAATCGTCATATTCATTAGAAGTAAGGGGCATCGCAAATATATAAAAGAAATCTACCATCAAAGGACAAATTATTACTTCATCAGTATCAAAATATGCTTTAAGTTTTCGCCTTAGATGCCTTCTTTGCATATTTTCAGAACCTATCCCAATTCTAACTAATTCAAAAAAAGCAATAATTATAGATTCAATACATAAATCATTGTCCAGCATAGTAAAATTTCTATTATTTGAACCTTTTAATGGATATTTATTAGAGATAATACTAGCAACAATGCTAACTAATTCTTCAATTACTGTTGTAGAACTTAAAAAATGACTATGTACATCAATTATTTTATTCATACTAAATTTCCCCCTAAATATTTTAGTCAAAGTAAAAAGTTTTTATTTTCTGAAAATTGATTTCTTTGTTTCATTTTTTTTCTTCCATCTTTCATATTATATTTTATAAATATCTATTTTTCAACATCTATTAATGAATACCGTTTTTTTCTTCTTGCATAATTAAATAATATGAATTTGACTATTTTTTAACATGCGTATTGTACTTTTTTTTTCATTTATCTTCTACAACGTATAAAATTAAGGCTTTTCTTTTTTCTATTTCGTGATATACTGTTGTCAACAAAGAGATTGTATTTTATTTAACATACAGGAGGTTTTTTTATGAAATCAGGAATAACTTTTATCGGCAGTGGAAATATGGCTTTATCTATGCTAAAAGGAATCATTAATAAAAATTTATGGGACACAAAAGAAATAACTATGTGCGACCCAATTAAAGAAAGATTAATCCAATTACAACATGAGTACAATATAAATATAAAAACTGATAACGTTAAGGCTTCAAGAACTTCTCAATATATTATACTTGCTGTTAAACCAAATATTCTTCCATTAGTTCTTGATGAAATCAAATCAGAACTTTCAGAAGATAGCATATTAGTTAGTATCGCTGCTGGTGTTAAGATGCAAACAATTGAAACTATAGTAGGAAAAAACATTAAAATAATTCGTGCAATGCCAAATATGCCAGCATTAGTTTCTGAAGGTATGACAAGTTTAACTCATAATCAATTTGTATCTGATGATGAATACCATAAAATATATGCTCTATTTCAATCATTAGGTCGCGTTGAGAATATTCCAGAACATCTTTTTGATGTTACTACTGCAACTGCTAGTTCTTCACCAGCGATTGCATATATGTTTATTGAAGCAATTGCTGACGGTTCAGTATTAAGAGGTTTGCCTCGTAAATTAGCATATGAAATGGCTTCTCAAGCAGTTTTAGGTGCTGCTAAAATGGTATTAGAATCAGGAAAACACCCTTCACAATTAATTGATGAAGTCTGTTCACCAGGCGGAACAACTATTGAAGCTGTATATTTACTTGAAAAACGTGGTTTTAAAGGCTCTATTATTGAATCCACTCAACTTTGCATAGATAAAGCTGAAAAATTAGGTAAAGCTACAAAAATTAATCGTTTATCAAAAAGTGCTTCTTAGAAATTTTTAAAGCACCCATGCTAGTGGGTGCTTTTTTTATAATTGAGTTAATATTTCTTTTAATAATTCATCTGCTTTATCGTTTGGCAATTGACAAGTTCCAGCATTTTTATGTCCCCCACCACCGTATTTAAGCATTATTTCACCTATATTAGTATCTGATTCTCTATTTACTATAGATTTTCCTACAGTTAAAACCGTATTTTGCTTTCTAAGTCCCCAAATCACTTGAATAGAAATTTTGCATTCTGGATACATAGCATATTTCATAAAACGATTTCCAGGAAAAATTTGTTCTTCATTTCTTAAATCAATAACAACAATATCCCCATATACATTTGCATTTTTTCGAATTTGATTTTTAAACTTTTCTTCATATTTATTATATAAAGCAACTCTTTCTTTAACATCTTCAAGTTCTAATATTTCATCTATAGAATGTGCTCTACAATAAGATATTAAATCCATCATTAATTGATAATTAGATATTCTAAACTGTCTATATCTGCCTAATCCAGTTCTTGCATCCATAAGGAAATTTAGTAAAGTCCATCCAGTAGGGTTCAATATTTCTTGCTCTGAATATTGTGCTGAATCTGCTTTATCAACAGCCTCCATAATTTCATTGCTTATTGTTTTCAATTTACTTGCTCCACCATAATAATCATAGACAACTCTAGCAGCCGATGGAGCCTTTGGGTCAATGATATGATTGTCAAACTTACCAACCCTAATTGTTTCACTTAAGTGATGATCAAAAGCTAAATACACACCTTCTACATATGGTAAATTAGTTGTAATATCCTTTTCTGTAACCTCAATAAGTCCATCTTGCATATCTTTAGGATGAACAAATAATATATCATCTATTAGTTCTAACTCTTCTAATATTGCTGCACAAACTAACCCATCAAAATCACTACGAGTAATTAGTCTATATTTTTTTTCCATAAAAACACCTCCATTATCTTTATACCATAAATTTTATATTAACAAACATTATATCATAATTGTACCATATAGCTAATACTTATAAAAATCAATTGCCATTTATAAAAAAACAACTATTGAAATAAAATATTTCCAATAGTTGTCCTTATTATTTATAATTTAATAAATATATTATATTATTTTAAATGTCTTAACTAATTCTTCTAGATTTCCAGAATGCTCATTAAGAACCTCAATCATTGAATTTATTTGCTGCAACTGAGATATTTGTTCTTCCGTTGATGCAGCAACTTCTTCTGAATTAGCTGCTGATTGCTGTGCAATATCTTCTATTTTTTCAATTTCAACTATTATTTTTTCAGAATCTTTTTCTAAATCTCTAGATTGATATGCGATTTTTTCTAAATGTTTAACAGTTTTCTCTGTCGTATCCAATATTTTTTGAAATGCATTAACGGCTTCCGTTAAAACATTTTCTCCTTTTTCTGTTTCTTTTCCACTTATTTCAATTGTTTCTAATGCTTTATTAGCGCCATTTTGTGTTTCAATTATTAATTCTCTAATACCAGATGCTGATTTACTTGATTCCTCCGCTAAATTTCTAATTTCATCTGCAACAACTGCAAATCCTTTTCCAGCTTCTCCTGCTCTCGCAGCTTCAATACTAGCATTTAAAGCAAGTAAATTAGTTTGATTTGCAATATTATCAATAATATCTATAATATTTCCTATTTTTTCTGATGTATCTGTAAGTTCTTTAACAACTACTTCAGTTTCTGAAACATTTTCTGAAATACTTGTTATTTGCAACTTCATTTCATTCATTTTTTCTTTTCCTAGTAATGCATCTTTTTCAGAACCTTTTACTTCATCAGAAAACAATCCAATTGTATCTGTAAATTCTTTAATATTATTAACCACATGCTGAACATGAGTAGAAGCATTTTGAGTTCCACTTGCCTGTTCATCTGCTCCTTTAGCAACATCTTGAATCGCTTGTGAAATTTGCTCTGAAACATTCAGTGTTTTTCCAGAAGTATTAACAACTGTACTATTTGATTCAATTATTTCATCAGACACTTCTCTAACATTGCTAACAACTTTATTTAAATTTAATACCATCATATTAAATCTTTTAAATAATAATGAAAATTCATTATCTTTTTTTCTATCTTTTACATTGAATTTTATTGTAAGATCTCCTTCTGAAACCCTATTTATTCCATCAATTAATTCATTTACAGGTTTTAATGCAATTGAAAAATAAATAAATAGAAGTACAGTAAATAATAATATTGCAACTCCTGTGCAAATAATCATATTAATAATTATCTGATGCCTAGATGAATAAAATCCTTCCATGTTGTAGGCAATAACAGCATTTCCAATTATTTCACCATCTTTAAGATGTGGCACAGTTGTAATTAATAATGATTCTCCTAATTCCTTTACTTCATTATATTTCACATCTTTAATATTTTCTATTTCAAGTTTTAAATTTTCTTCTTTTGTTTGATCATAGGCTTTCTCTTTATCAGTATGACCCAAAATATATCCTTCATTATCTACATAATAAACATATTCAATTTCCTCATGTTCTGATAAATTTTCAACGACTGCCTGATAACCGATATCTTTTGTTAAATCACCTATTACATCAGCAGAAATACCTATTAGGACATAAAACTTTTTAAACGATTCTTGTTTTATTGCCCCAGTTTCCCATTTTTCTCGTTCAATTGATTTCTTGGTTATAGCAATTGTATTTCCTTTTGAATCTAATTGTCTATAATAATTTCCCTTTACCGATACTCCACCAAATTTCGAGTATGTATTTGCTACCATATCTTTTCTAACTGCTTCATGATAATAATCTGCTTCTCCCTTAAATACTACTTGCATTTTATGATTTTCTGGAAATTCCCATCCAACAAACTCAACAAAACTAGATAAAATATTTTCTTTTCCATCTGTTATACTAATTTCTCGTACATCTAATGGTTCCATTGCCTTTTCTAACACTCTATTTGTTAGAACATCATATTCGCCTAAGCTTCTTGAAACACTAATAATTTTTTGAGCCATTAATTCATCAACTGCATTTAAAGAATTTTCTGCAGTATCAACTTCGTTTAACATTTCATTTGCTAGCATTTTTGTTTCTGTTTCAATTGTACTTCTTAATTCATCCCCCGATATCTTAATTGAAATTCCAGTTAATAAAACCCCAATTAAAATTAACGCAACTACTGTGCTTAAAATTGATTTTTGTTTTAATGACATACAACTCTCCCCTTTTGTGTCTATTTTGTATAGCTTTCCCTATTGTTATATTATATACTATCTCTATTGTCATTTATACTTATTGTTCAATTTTAAATGATTTTTTTTACTTTTATCTAAAAGACCTCGTATTTTTTTATATATATTAATTTTTTTTAACATTTCGAAGGTCATTGATTATTCTTTCACATTTTTAATTGCTTGCATACATTTTTTTTTGATACTATAATATACATATATAAACTGAAAGAAGTGTGATGTATAATGAATTCTAAAGAAAGTAAACGTCTAGCAATTAAAAAGTTATTTATTGAAACCGCTTCAGATATTATTAATGAAAAGGGTATTGAAAATATTACGATTCGCAAAGTAGCTCAAATTACTGAATATAATAGTGCTACTTTATATAGTTATTTTGATAATTTAGACCACCTTATTTTTTTAGCATCTTTAAATCAACTTAAAGAATATACAGGTGCAATTGAATTATACATCAATGAAGTAAATTCCCCTCTCTTAAAAGCTATGAAAATTTGGGAATGTTTTATGCATTATTCTTTAAAAAACCCGAAAATATACCATACTCTTTTTTTTAACAAGAGAGAAAAAGATTTAAATAGATATTTAATTGAATATAAAAAGATTTTTTCAGATAATCCACTCTCTTCTGTTTTTGGAATTGCGAGCCCTTCGGGTATTCATGAACGTTCTGATTATGTTTTAGCAGAAGCTGTAGAAAAAAAAGAAATTTTAGCTGAAGATATTTCTGAATTAAATGAAATGATGATGTATATTTATCAAGGACTTTTGAGTCAAGTAATATATGATCCTTTTACCAAAACAGATAAATTAGAAAATAGATTCTTTAAATATATGATACGTATCTTTGAAAGTTATGGTAGTCCTTTAGTTAGAAATAAAATCCGCAACTTAAAACAAAAGGATAAGAAATTTTAGGAGAAGATATGATTAAAGGCACTATAAAGTATCATATGATACTTTATAGTGCCTTTAAATAATAAGCTATTTTTTATTACTTCCAACTATTCCAAACCATTCTACGGTATCATATAATTCAAAACCCTGCGATTTTGCTAACTTTATTGAATTTTCATTTGTTTTTACTATATGTACATAAGGAAGTTGCCCTCTAGATAATTGCATTTTAATTAAATTAGAAGTCAATATTTTAGCAATTCCCATACACCTATATTCATCTACTGTATACATTATTCCCATAGATTCATCGCTATGTACAAGAACCCATGATACTAATTTGCCATTTATTTCATAACCAAGTGCAGGTCTTTTCGTTATGCAATCCTTTATATATTTTAAACTATTCGCTGATTTATAGGTATAAAACTCATTTACTTTTTTTGCATCTTCAATTCTCAATTGTCTAACATTTTTATCTGTTTTTACTTCAATTTTCTTATCATTAAACGTAAATAAATAACAAGGATTACTCCATACTACGTCCATATTATCGTAAAATGGTTTTGCGACCAGTTGAGAAACTCCCGAAAATCCTATATGTGACTTATAATTTTTATATTTCTTATATAAATTATATGAAAATTTTTCGTCTTTTGAACACACAAGCTTAAAATAATCTTTATTTATTATAATACCATTTGGATTATCTAAACTATCCGTCCATATAGTAATACCAGGTGTATTATTAATATAACCTAAAACATTGGAATTTATTTTTGTATCATAACTTAATAATTCTTTTGCTGATACCACTTCAATTTTTCTCAATTTCATACTTTCCACCCCTTTTAATATATGAACCTATCATAATAAATGATTCAATCCATACTGAAATCATAATAGCAACCCATACTCCAGTTACGCCTCTAAATAATAGAATACCCATAATGTATGCTATAGGAACTTTAATAGCAACGTTAGAAATAAATGATGCCCAAAAAGGATACTGTGTCTTTCCGATTCCAAGGTAATAACCACCTAATACAGTACTAATTGGAACAAGTATAATTCCCAAATATACAATATGTAAATATCTTACCCCTTCCCTTATAACCTCATTGTCATTAATAAAAAATCTCATAAGTTGCTCTGAAAAAACAAAATATGGTATAAAAAATAGAGCTATATTAATAAAACATAGAATAAATCCATTTCTAATTATTTTCCCTATATCTTTAAAATTCTCAGCACCTACAGATTGACCAACAAGTACCGATATTGCAACTGATAACCCCGATAAAAAAATAAATGAATAACTAAATATTTGTCCTCCTATTCCAAACGCTGCAACACCTACACTACCGTTAATTTTAAATACTATTCTATACATAAGCATTCCTGTAATAGGTCTTGCTAATTGTTGCATCATAGACCATGAACCAATTTTCAATATTTTTGAATTTGAAATAAATAAATCCTCTTCACTACTAACCATTTTTCCAATCTTCAATCTATAACATATAAATAGAATAATTGTAGAAAGAATTATTGATATAACAGTTGCTATTGCAACTCCTTCAATTTGCATCTTAAAAAGACCCACAAAAATATAATCTAATATTGCATTTAAAACATTTGCACCACCTAAAATTATTAAGGGAGTTATCGTATCTGATACTGCGTGAAATATAGCCCTCATTGTTCCATTCAAAAAAACAAAAACTGTAGCAAAATATACAATATTCAAATATTTTAATGAATATTTCAAAACTATTTCACTTGGATTATACATAAATTTCAAAATATCTACATTAAAAAATATCACAACTATAAATACAATTGAACCTAAAATCAAACTTAATATAAAACCTCTTTTTGCATAAGCTTTTAAGGTTTTTATTTTCCCTGCTCCATAATTTTGAGAAATAATTGGTGTAAGTCCAGCACTAATAAGCATTGAAATTATAAAAATTACATTAAACATTCCCCCGCCCATTGTCGTTGCGGAAGCAACATCTCGTCCATATCTCGATACAAAAAATAAATCCACACTTCCTAAAAGAACTTGTAATATAGTTGCGGCCATAACCGGTAATCCTAATTTTATCAACTTCTTAATTATTTTTTTATCCATATCAATCTCCATTTATATTTATACGTTCAATTATAGTTTATAAGCATATATTTGTAAAATATTTTTATCATTAAATTTTTTAATTATTTTGCTTTTACTTGTCTTTTTTGAAATAATAAATATAGAGAAGGAGATTGACATGAAAAAATTTGAAAAAATATTTTTAACTGGACTTTTTACATTATTGCCTTTAGGCGTTACACTTTGGGTTCTTAATCTTTTATTTAAATTTACAGATAGTTTAGGGCGATTAGTTTCAATGCATCTTTTTAATTTTAGAATTCCTGGCTTAGGTCTAATTTTAGCGCTTTTAGGTGTATTACTTATAGGTTTTTTTGCACAATGGGTTTTTGGTAAACGGATAATTTTATGGTTTGAAAAATTCATTCTTAAAATTCCATTTATTAATAGTATTTACAACGCAATAAAAGGAGTTACTCATTCTTTTTCAAAAAACAAAGAAAATGGATTTGATAGCGTTGTTTTAGTTAATTTTCCAAATGACAAATCAAAAAGTATAGGTTTAATAACCAATGATAATATTAATTTTGAAAAAGAAAATTTAGTTGCTGTATTTATTCCTACAACTCCAAATCCAACAAATGGTTTTCTAATATTCGTTAAACCCTCTGATTTTCAAGTGTTAGATATGTCTATTGATGATGCTATAAAAGCCACTATCTCGATGGGAAGCGTAATTCCCAATCCTATAAAATATAAATGTCAAAAAAAATAGAAACCTTAATCGTTTCTATTTTTTTTGACGTTTATATAGTAAATATTTTGTCCTAACGAAACAAATTTCTCTTCATATTCCGTCATAATATTATCTTCTTTTAACTCTGTACTATGCAAATCTTCTTCATTTCTCAATATAGTCCAATCATTTAATTTAAACATTTCTAATGAAAATAAATATAAATCTCTATTATCTGTTTTCATCACAATCTCTCCGTCTTTTTTTAATACTTTTTCATATAATTTCAAAAAAACAGTATGTGACAACCTTCTAGATTCATGTTTTGCCTTAGGCCATGGATCAGAAAAATTCAAATAAATTCTATCTAGCGATTCTTCTTTAAAAAAATCTAAAATTCTTTTCACATCTTGATGTACAAATGAAAAGTTATCTAAATCTATCTCATCAGCCTTATTTAATCCTCTAACAATTGCTTTGGTATTTCTTTCAAATGCTAAGAAATTAATATTTTTATATTTTCTAGCCATTCCTAAAGAAAATCCACCTCTACCAGATCCAAATTCTGCATGTATCGGATTAGAATTATTAAATAATTCATTCCATCTACCTTTAAACAATTCAGGTTCGGTAACTACTTTTGGATGTTCATCCATAATCTTATAACCATCTTTAACGTATTTTAACCTCATCTTTTATCCTTTCAAGTTTTATCGTTAAAAACAATTTTATCATAAAAAGAGCAATTATTATAATACATTTTTTATTTTATTTCACATAAATCATTTAATAATATTTCATATACTTCCGCAAAAGGAACGTCTTGTTCTTTATAATTTTTAAGTCTATTATGTTGGTACCATTTTTTACCTGCAACAATACCGCATTTATTTATTTTTCCCCACTTTTTAAAATATTTTTCAATATCTCCTTCGTTATTTTCTAATAAATATACGGTAATTAATGCAATTTGTAAATCACTTAAAGAATCAAAAGGACCATCAATTTCAAGTTTATGATTTAAAATATATTCATTAGTTAAATCAGAACTTCCTGCATAATCATCTTTTGCTGCGTAATGTAAATGCTTAACATTTGATAAAATAAGTGCACCAAAACAAAGTGGACATGGTTCTAATGTTGTATATAATTGATATTCGTCCAATTTTGAATGTTTTTGAGTTTGAACTTTTAATAAGGTATTAATTACTGCATGTGCTAATGGATGACAATGTATAGAGTTTTTTTCCAAATCTTTTATGCAATTTCTGCCACTTGCCATAAAAGTACCATAAGAATCCATTAATGCTGCTCCTACTGGAAAAGAACCTCGTTTATATGACTTCCAAGCTTCTTCAAATGCAATTCTCCACGGCATATCTAACTGTTTCCACATATATCTCACCTCTTTCAATGATCTATATATTTTCTACCCTAAATACTTAATTATAATCTCTCTTAAACACCACAGTATCAAAAATATTTGAAACAAAGATAATATCGGAACTAAAATATAAAACTTTTTCTTAGATAATTTATGATGAAATAAAACCATTGCTGCAAGTATTCCATATGCTCCAAAAATTGAAAAAATAATAAGCGTTCTTTCAGAAATTCTCCATTTTCCCTTTTTAGCTTTTAATTTATCAATTTTCATTAATAAAAAGCCAATTAAATTTATTATCCCCCATAGAATAACAATATTTCCATAATTAAATATTAACTTCATAATTATATATACCTTTCATAGTTTATAACATTAAACCCTCTTGTCTTATCATATTCAACTAAACTATATGTTCCTGAACTTGGTACTTTTCTAAATGGTATATTATCCAATCTTCCAAATTCAAAAAATGAATATATAGTTCTAATAACTGCGCCATGTGATATTACTAAAATTGATTCTTCAGACTTAATAGTTTCGCATACGTCATTAAAAAAATCAATTAATCTATCACAAAGTTCTTTATAAGTTTCCGCAGATTCGTCAATAAATTTTAATGGTTCATTCCAAAAAGCATAATCTAATTTTTCACTAAAGTCCTTAATCGCAGAATATTTTTCACCTTCCCATCTTCCAAGTGATATCTCCATTAATCTTTTATCATAAACAATATTAGCTTCTAAATCTAAATAAGCTGCTGTTTGCCTAGTCCTTCCAAGCGGACTACAAAAAATTTTACCAAATTTAATATTATTATCTTTAAAAAAAGCACCTAATTCCTGAGCCTGGTTAATACCTTTATTAGTTAAATTTGAATTTTTTTGCCCTTGAAATCTTTCTTCTTTATTCCACTCTGTTTGACCATGTCTTATTAAGTATATTTTCATACATTACTCCTTTTATATATTCCAATGTTATACTATATTTTAACTTAACATCTGTCAATTTTTCATAATTTTCAAAAAAATCCTTTACAAATTGTATTTTATTATTTATACTATAAAACAATATATAGCGAAGATAAGGCGAGTATATTTTACAATAAATC
>Ga0193961_1000747_pt1 | contig 12181 bp, 12 predicted proteins | sample FB_4_MG_FD_140371 | JGI IMG/M metagenome (GOLD analysis project Ga0193961, IMG submission 140371) | Microbial mat bacterial communities from the Broadkill River, Lewes, Delaware, United States - FB_4_MG | ecosystem: Environmental > Aquatic > Freshwater > River > Microbial mats | place: USA...
CCTGAGTATCATGAGACTCTCGATAGAGTTGAGTCTATGCCCTCACAAAAACGCATAACTACAAAAGAGGCTCTTTTTATACCAGGTGTTCAAGGTGACCCTATAAAAGCAGTGCAGAGTTTGAGTGGGGTTACAACCTTGGGTGATTCTAGCGGCGAACTTTTTATATATGGCTCAAAACCAGAAGAGTCAATTACCACTATTAATCATCTACCTATCGGTTATCTTTTTCACATGGGTGGTCTTCACTCTGTAATAGCTCCTGATGCGATAGACCAGATTGATGCATATATGGCAGGCTTTGATGCCACTTATGGGGATGCAATGGGTGGGGTTATAAACGTAACACCAGCTTATCCAAAAGATGATTATACGGGTTACTACCATTTGGGAATTTATGATGCTTCTGTTGGAATCAATGCTCCTATTAATGAAAAAACAAGTCTATATTTTGGAGCCAGAAGAAGTTACTTTGATCTCTTTTTAGCTGCTATGGGAAAGGCTACCGGTACTTTAGATGAAGATTCAAATACTACTTACACGGAGTTTCCAAACTACTACGACATGACTTTTATGATGAGCTATACCTCTGATAGTTCTAACATGTACTCTTTAGAGCTTATAACTGCAAATGACTCTTTAGAGATAGCAAGTCAAGATAATATTATAAAAGACCCAGAAGCAGTTGGGCAAATAAAAGCTGATTTTGGTTTTACTACTATAGGTTTAAGACATCAGGGTAGTTATAATGATTATGAGACGAACTCTCTACTATATTACAAATATCAAAGACAAAGAACAACTCTTTTTGATGACTTTTTTGTCGATATAGATTCGCATGAGAGTGGTTTTTTTCATAAAAGCACTCTAAATTTTGATTCTCATAAGTTAGTAGCGGGTGTTGAACTTACAAATTTTGTAACTCCTCTTGAGTTTAATATAACAACTCCACCATCTGCAGATGAACCAGATTATGATTTTACAAGTGAGGAGAAGTTTTATCTAAATAGTACATTTAGAGCAAACTCTGCAACAGTTTTTCTAGAAGATATTTATAGTATAAATAAAAAAACAACAATGAGATATGGTCTTAGAGCAAACTATTCAGACTACAATAATTTTGATGGTTACGTAGATCCAAGGTTTTCATTTCTTTACATGTTAGATAATTCAAATAACCTCTCATTCTCAACAGGTCTATATACTCAAAGACCCGAGGGCTATAAAATTATTGATGAGATTGGAAATCCAAATGCAAAATATGAAAGAGCAGAACACTATGTTGTTCACTATGACAACTCTTTTTTTGAGAATACAACATTCAATATAGATTTGTTTTATAAAAAGTACTTAGACTTATTAATCAAAGATGATGCAAAACAGTTTGAAAACACGGGTGATGGATATGCTTATGGTATAGATACAAGTTTAAAAATCAGAGCAGATGATTTGTATCTTTTTGGTGCTTACACATATATGAAATCAAAAAGAAAGCTAAATACAAAAAGTCCTGATTTATATAGATTTTACGGAGAAATTCCACACACACTGCAACTTATAGCTGGAAAGAAATTTTGGGGTAACTGGGCTATGTCTATGAGAATGGATTATCATAGCGGAACGCCATACACAAAAGTTATAGGTACTTATGATGATAGTGGCAGAATCAGACCAATTTACGAGGACCCATTTAATTCAAGACTTCCTGATTATTTCTCTTTAAACATCAAGATAGCTCAAGAGGTAAAAGTAACACAAACTCAATCATTAGAGTGGTCATTTGAGTTGATGAATTTAACCAATCATGAAAATATAACAGAGATAAACTATGATGATAACTATAATGAGGATGGCTACTCAAAAGGCTTGCCATTTTTACCGTGGTTTGATTTAACTTACAGGTTTTAACTTATATGAAAATAATAAGAGAATTAGACAGCGGTGTGAAGTACATGTTAATTGCATCTTTTACATTTGCGATTATGGGAGCATTTGCTAAACTCTCAAGTCAACACATGAGCTCATTGGAAGTTGTGTTTTTTAGAAATATAGCAGGGGTATTGTTAGTAGGTTTTGCAGTACTAAAAACACCTATGGTACATAAGGGCGGGAAACCTTTACTGCTTTTTTTTAGAGGCTTCATGGGTTTTACAGCACTGCTTGCTTTTTTTTATAATATTGCACATATTCCTTTAGGTGATGCTATGACATTTTCTAAAACCTCTCCTATATTTACAGCTATTTTTGCCTGGATGTTTTTAAATGAGAAACTCTCACTTAAAGCTTGGCTTGCTATAGGCGTAGGTTTTGTAGGTATACTCTTTATAACACAGCCTAGTGGATTGGGCTTTAGTAAGTATGACATGTTAGGAATTTTTAGTGGAGTTGGGGCTGCACTTGCTTATACTTCCATAAGAGAGTTAAGAAACTATTACGATACTAGAGCTATTGTTCTTTCATTTATGGGGGTAGGTACAATTGGTCCAATAATACTTTTTATGCTATCACCTTATCTCAATATTCCTGAGCTTGATTTTATGTTAGGTGAGTTTGTTATGCCAAGTGGGATTGTTTGGTTTTATGTCATAGGCATGGGTCTTTTTGCAACAGTATCTCAGCTTCTTATGACAAAAGCTTACGGTGAGACAAAGGCTGGAATAGTTGGGGCTGTAAGTTATAGTAATATAGTTTTTTCTATATTAGTCGGAGTTATACTTGGCGATGCACTGCCTAGTATCATAACAACATGTGGAATTGTCCTGATAGTTTTTGCAGGAATTATGGTAGCAAGAACAAAGTAAGGAGTTAATATTGCCAAGTAATACTTACTCCTCCCCACTGTTTACTTGCTCTTGAGAGAAATTTGTTGTTTCGCAGATAGATAGATTTTATTTTAAACGTATATTGAAAATTTTTGTAAAAGATATCGTAACTAACCTGTTCGCCGCTTATATAGTCTATTTTAGGTAGTGTGTGTCCCTGTTTTAGTGCTTCATCAATAAGATAGTAGTTAAAAACCCTGTTGGCAAATATACCAAAAGATATGGACCAGTTAAAAGTTTTACTCTTTTTAAAGTTTAGTAGAGCACTCTCATTACCACCTATAAAGTTTCCTGTAGTAGCAAAGGTGTCTAGAAGATTGTTTCCAAACCTAAATGTAGAAGAGAGCAGAACCCCACTATAAAATGTACCGACATTTAATCTAAAATTATTTGTCCAGTCATATTCAAGGCTCTTTAACTCTCTTTTATCTGTTTTTTTAGCAAAGTTATAAGATAGACCCGCTGTAATTTTATTTTTAAGTTGTGTATCCCAGCCTTTTGGTTCTGCATTGTTTGTAAATGTATGAAAGTTAGACTGAATCTCTTTTGCTTTTGTTACTGGTCCAACCATACCAAGGTTGATACCAAATTCATGAAAGTAGTTTTTTGTATATTTATATAGAAGAAAGTTTAACTCCATGTATCCTGAATATGGTAAATCATCTAAAATTGGTGTAGTTACATTTTTATCTTCCGGGGTAAATATTAAGTGTGTAAAAGAGATTGCACTATTTGTTTGAAGGTCATTCATAAATTCAAAATCTATACTGCTATTTAAATCTCCCATAAATGTATAAAATATTCCGTTGGTATAGTGACTGTCATTGCTTGAGATAAAAGCATCATTATCTACTGAGAAAGATTGAGTAGTTGCATTTAAACTTGAAGTTAATATAGATATGAAGATACATATATATAATACTAATTTCAAAATAAACTCCTAATAAGAATCTAATGTAGATTTTAAAAAAAAACCTCTATGAACGATTTTGAGAAATGAGTACACCCTCTATCATCTTATCAATATCTCCATCGAGAATGCCAGATACATTGGAATACGCTTCGTTTGAACGGGTGTCTTTTACCTGCTGATATGGTTGCATAACATAAGAACGGATTTGATGACCCCAGCCTATCTCACTCTTTGCTACACCTGCTTTTTCTGCCTCTTGAGCTTCTAGTTCAAGCTCATATAGACGAGATTTTAACATCTTCATAGCGGTAGCTTTATTTTTATGCTGAGATCTGTCATTTTGACACTGAACCACCACGCCTGTTTCTATGTGAGTCAGTCTGATAGCTGATTCTGTTTTATTGACATGTTGACCGCCGGCTCCACTTGCTCTGTATGTATCAATACGTATATCTTTATCTTCTATGACTATATTTATATCATCATCTATCTCAGGAGATACCATCACTGAACTAAATGATGTATGTCTCTTTGCATTTGAGTCAAAAGGAGATATTCGGACTAGTCTATGTATACCGTTTTCAACTTTTAAGTAACCATAGGCATTCTCACCACTAATTAGAATAGATACATCTTTTATACCAGCTTCTTCACCAGATTGATAATCTAAAACTGTAACTTTAAAGCCTCGTCTCTCTGCAAATCTTTTATACATTCTTAGAAGCATTTCAGCCCAGTCTTGACTCTCTGTACCGCCAGCCCCAGGATGAATGGATAGTATGGCATTATTTGAGTCACTGTCACCGCTTAAAAGTACTTCAATTTCCATACTTCTAATCTGTTCTTCAAGAGTAGAAGCATCATCATAAAGAGCCTGTATGGACTCTTCATCGTTCTCTTCTTTAGCCATTTCATAAAGTTCAACGGCATCGTTAACTGAGTCATTTGCTAAGTTATATTTATCTAGTTTTCTTTGAATTTGAGTCTTTTCTTTTTGGATTTTTGCGGCATTTGTAGCATCATTCCAGAAGTCTTGATTGTTTTCAAGCTCTTCTATCTCTTGTAATCTTTGCTTAATTTTATCTGGTTCTACAACACCAGTTATATTGTTCATCTTGATAGTGATATTTTTTAGCAGTTCTGTATATTCGTAGTTATCCATAAAGTTATTCCATATATTGTATAATTGCGATTATATTACATTTAGACTCAAACTACCTTGAATAAGGTACTTAATTACCTGCTGTACCGTTTTTGACCCAATTTTAACTCCGCCGTTGATACAAAAAGAACTACTTACGGCATATAATAGTCTTTGACGTAGTTGAAAATAGAATAAGCTGTAGATTTTTTATACATGTTTAGATAAATATGCTAAAATGACAGAAACCTGTCATGTAAGGATTAATATGCAAGCTGTAAACTACACAAATGCCCGTAACAATCTTAAGAGTCTAATTGATGATGTATGTGATAATGATGAAGAAATTATTATAACTACTAAAAATGATAAAAGTGTTGTATTAATTTCACTTGATGAATACAATAGAACTCATGCTGCTTTGAAACGTGAAGTACAAGAATCAATAGAAGAAATCCAAAGAGGTGATATTATTGGCATAGAAGAAGCTTTTGATAAGGTTTTAGCTAAGTATGAAGATTAATTTTTCTCAAAAAGCGTATCAAAGGCTTGAAGCATTAGCCGAATATATATATCAACAAAGTGGTTCAAAAAAAACGACAGTGTCTTATGTGAAAAAATTGCGTCAATATATTATTAAGACTCTTAATCATTTTCCCAAAGCAGGTAGACCTAGTGAGGAATTAGCACTAAATACTAGGAAACTAGTGTATCAAGGTTTTAGTATTATATATCGTATTTCAGATGAGAATATAGAGATCCTTACAATTTACCGTGAAAATCTTTATTGACACTCACTATTAATTTTATGCTTTGTTCCAAATATAACTGTTTTGGAAATGCCTAGTTTATAAGGGACATTCCAATTATATAGTTGACTAAATCCTCAGATTTAGCGTATTTATATTGAAGTTTGAATATACTTTTATTCAAAATATATCGGGACTTAAAATGAAGATTATATCTACTCCCTTAGAGTTAAAAGAGTATTTAAAAACAAATAATAAAACTATAGGCTTTGTACCTACTATGGGTGCTCTGCATGAGGGGCACATATCACTTATAAAAAGAGCCAGAAATGAAAATGAGCTGGTAGTAGTCTCAATTTTTCTTAATCCAACACAGTTTTTAAAGGGCGAGGATTTAGATAAATATCCTAAAAAAGATGAGGCTGATAAAAAAATATGCCAGATGAGTGGAGTTGATATTCTTTTTTTCCCACAAGCTCAGGATATATATGGTAGTGATGAGGTAAGTCTTCTTGCTCCAAATGTCAGAGGTTATGTACTAGAGGGTACAAGCAGACCTGGACATTTTAATGGCGTTTTGACTGTAGTTATGAAACTTTTAAATATTGTAAATCCTACAAGGGCTTACTTTGGTAAGAAAGATGCACAGCAGTTAAATTTAATATCTTTAATGGTTAGACAGCTCTTTATGAGTGTTGAGATTATCCCTGTAGATACAGTTAGGGAGAGTGATGGTTTAGCACTAAGCAGCAGGAATGTTTACCTTAGCGATAAAGAGAGAAAAGAGGCATTGAAAATCTCAACTTCACTTCATTTGGCACATCAGATGATTTCTCAAAATATAGTTGACTCTAAACTTATAGTAGAGAAAATGAGAGAACATTTAGAAGGCTTAGAGATTTTTTATGTAGAAGTTTTAAACAGAGATTTCCAGCAGATAAACCAAGTTGAAATTGGAAATAGTGTTATCTTAGTTGAGGTTAAAGTAGGGACTACAAGGCTACTTGACAATATCTGGTTGTAAAGGAGTAAGATAACCTTCTTCAACCAGAATATCAACAGCACCTTTAAATACAGGTACAGCCGTTTGAGAAGCAAACTGACTCTTTTGAGGCTCAACTACCACTACCCCCATCGTATAACTTTTTGAGGCATCGTTGACAAAACCTATAAAAGAGGTGTTGTATTTGTTTACATATTTTCCCTTTTCAACAATGTGTGCAGTTCCTGTTTTTCCACCTATGATTAAACCATCAGTTTTAGTTTTTATACCTGTTCCCTCATCTACAGTTTTAACAAGAATTTTCTGCATTCTTTTTGCTGTGGAGCTCTTTATTACCTGAATCTGGTCTTCTTCATGTTCCCCTGCATCAATAATGCGGTTATAACCATCTACATAGTTACTAACTAGTTTTGGTGCAGTGATTTTTCCGTTGTTGTTAAATGCACTGTATGCACGTATAAGTTGCATAAGATTTGCTTTCATTCCATATCCGTAAGAACATGTGGCTTTGTATATCTCATTGTTTAGTCTTCTTGCACTCGGTATGGAGCCAGCTTTTTCATAAACTAAATCATATGTTGATTTTTTTGAAAACCCAAACTGTTTTAGCCCATCATGAAACTCATAGCCTGATAGTTTTTGCGCAAGTTGTGCTATACCTACATTTGATGAGTGTACAATTGTATTCTCAGCACTCAACCAGTCAAATTTATGTTCATCTGTTATGACTTTTTTTCCTATCTTAAATCTACCGTTATGACCGTTTACTAAATCATAAGGATTTACAAGACCCTTATCTAGTAAAAGTGAAAATGTTATGGTTTTTATAACACTTCCCGGCTCGAAACTATACTCAATCATTCCACTGTTTAGAGATGGATAATCACTCCGTTTTATTGACTTCGGTAAAAATCTGTTTGAGCTAGCAAGTGATATTACTCTGCCGCTTTTAGATTCCATTATAGCTATCATTACCTGTTTAGCTCTAATCTCTTCTTTCATAGAGTCACACATTCGCTCTATCTTTATCTGCAAAGCTACTGGAATGTTTAGTTTTACATCTAAACCATTAATGCTGGGTTTTGTAAAACTGTTTTTATTTAATATAGTGTAACTGTTTACATCTCTTGGACCTCTACTTAGTCCATCTTGACGTGATGAGAGCTCCTCTTCAAATCTTTTTTCTAGACCCTTAACACCTTTAACTTTGGTATAACCATCTTCTTCAAGTTTATGATGATAACCGATGACTGGTGTAAGCAGTTTTCCATAAGGATACTCTCTGCTCTCACCACTCTCTATAATGCTAAGACCATGAATCGATTTTTTGCCAGTACGTGGATTTTTTCTCTCTACAAAAACTTTATATCTTTTGAGTTCATAAGTGAGTTTTTTTAGGTTCTGTGCTTCTTTTTGCGGGATGTTATAGCTTAGAATAACTACACCGTTCCTCTTTTGAAGTTTTTTCTTAATTTTATCGGCATCTATACCAGAGTAAATACTAAAGAGTTGTATAAATAGTTCTTTCTTTTGCGGGTCAATGTATCGAGTGTTGACAATGGCCTTATATAGTTTTTTAGTAGTAGCTAGATGAAAACCATCAGCACTAATTATGCTTCCTCTTTCTGCTTTTGAACTATCTTGTGTATAAAGAGAGGGAATGTTTCTGTCTTTTAAAACTGTTAAAAGCATTACCCCGAGAAATATTGCAAAGCCAAGACCAATCAGGGTATAAAGAAGAAGTATTTTTTTGCTTTTATTAGGGTTTGTCATGTTATGTCAGGCACTTGATTTTTAAAAAGCATTATAACATGTGAAGCTTATAGAGTAGAAAGAGAAAGCTAGAGTTGAGTTCTTCCTAACTCTTTATATGCGTTGAGTGCTTTGTTTCTGATTTCCAGCATAAGTTTCATACTTGTTTCAGCTTTACCTATTGCCAATGCTGCTTGATGCAAATCTTTTACTTGACCTGTAGCCATATCGCCAACGGCCTTTTCACTATCAACTTGAAGTTCGTTTACTTCATTTAAAGCAGATTTTAAATGTTGGGCAAAAGCATCACCACCACCGCTATTTTCAAGCTTGTCTTTTTGTTTTAAAAGCTCGGCGGTAGATGTGCCAGAAATACCATTAATATTGCTCATAACCTATCCTCATCTTATTGCAACAGTGAAATAGAACTGTTTGCCATATTTTTAGCACTCTCAAAAGCAGCTACATTTGCTTGGTAAGAGCGAGTTGCTTCTACTAAATCGGCCATTTCGATAACAGGATTAATATTTGGGTACGCAACATAACCATTTGCGTCTGCATCTGGGTGATTGGGCTCAAATTTCATCTTAGGCTCTCTGTCATCTCTTGATATTTTATCAACTATTACACTCATTATAGCAGGATTAACTTTTTTTCCAAAATCTCCCTCATTTAAAGGGTCTTCATATTTTGCACTATTTGTTGATTCTTTGAGTGCTTGATTAAAGTACTGATTAAAATCAATCGCTTTAAAAACAACCTCTTTTCTTCTATATGGTCCACCCTCATCAGTTCTTGTAGTTTGAGCATTAGCAATGTTAGATGAAATAGTATTAACACGAACTCTTTGAGCTGAAAGGCCATAACCACTGATATCAAAACTATTTAAAAAATTACTCACAGGATTCTCCTTTGAGAAGGAGAATTATCGCTACAAAATATAAACATTTTTACTCTCCTATTGAGTTTTTGATGAAGCTTCAATGACACTTTTGAAAATCATTGAACTCTTTTTGTTTGCTTGGATTAGAGCATTGAACATAACGGAGTTTTTACTCATCTCTGTTGTCTCTACATCTAAATCAACACTATTTCCATCATTTCTAGCCATGTGTCCATCTCTAAAAAAAGTAGTTGGCTTGTAACTGGCTTTTTCATTGTGAAGTGGAATATGTGCCCCATCCGTTTGAGCTAATTTTAATTTATCGTTGTTTTGGTTGAGCAAATCTGCTTTTTTTGCAGCAAGTGCCTCTTCAAATCTTATATCTCTTGGTCTATAAAAAGGAGTGTCAGCATTTGCAATGTTTGAAGATATCATATCTTGACGAGCTGCACGGTAGTCAAGAGCATCAGCAATCAGACCATGCGTACGTGAAATTTCTATGCTCATAACCGACTCCTTAATTTATTTTAGACTCTATAAGCAATTATAGTTCCAAAAATATAGTGAGAAATAAATATTTTAAAGAGTTTTTTTTAGTTTGTAAAATCAAATATTTTGATTAAAAAAGTAGTGATTTAAGCAAATATTTATACTAACTGCTTCATAATGGTTTCCAAGGTTACCAGAGTAGCCCAAATTTTTTAATTTATACAAGGAGTCTCTTATGAAAAGAGCTGGTTTTACTATGATCGAATTGATCTTTGTTATCGTTATTTTAGGTATTTTAGCTGCTGTTGCTATTCCAAAACTTGCTGCGACGCGTGAAGATGCGACTGCGACTGCGACATTAGCAACATTTAAAACTGCTATTAGTCAGGTTCAATCATCTACAACGGCAACTGGAACTGTACCTGATTTTACAACTGTTGTTGATCCAGGTGCTAACTTAGGTGTTGCTACTAATGTACTTACAGCAAGAACGGCTGCTACTGGTGGTTCAACTTGTGCTACTGCTACAAATACAACTTCAGGTTCAGACCAAATTTTAGTTGTTGACATCCAAACTTTAACTGGTGGTTGTATTTTATTTGCAGATATGGTAGATCATAACATAACATTAACAGGTTCAACAATATCTCGTTAAATTTTTTTCTCATTCTCATGGTCTCCATGGGGATGTATATCTAACATACACTTTCTTTTAAAAATCTAAATCAACTTCAAACTTAAATAATCTAAATAATGCTAATATAAAATATTAATTATCCAATATTATGGAGCTCTTATGAAAAACTATAAATACGCTTTTACCATGATAGAAATGGTTTTTGTTATCGTTATCTTAGGTATTTTAGCAGCTGTAGCAATCCCTCGTATGAGTGCAACACGTTCTGATGCTGAGATAAGTAAAGGTCGTGCAGATATAGCATCGATTCGCTCTTCTATAGTTACAGAGAGACAGACTAGACTTATAAGAGGAGATAGTGCATTTATAAATAAACTACATAGTTCTTCATCTTTATATTTTGATGGTAACGGTTCAAGTAATTTATTGATGTACGGTATTGCTCCAGAAGATGCTAATGGTCATTGGCATAGTGCTACACAGACAGATGCAACTGTTGGTGCTAATGAGTATACATATAAGTATAAAGTTCTAGGTGCAGATAACACTTTTACATACAAACAATCTGATGGAACATTTAGTTGTACGCAGGGTGCTAATGCTCCTAGCTGTGATTTGTTAACACAATAAAATCATTGTTTTACTATAAAGTAGCACTCTTAGGTTCTCCGCTTGAACCTTTGACTTATCATTTTAATTCCACTATAAATATTGGCAATATTGTAGATATATTACTAAGAAACAGAGAATCAAAAGCTGTTGTCATATCTACATGTCAAAAACCTGATTTTAAAACAAATGAAATCTTACATGTCAGTGAGTTTAACTACTCAAAAAAACAGATAAAATCCGCTGAGTTTATATCTTCTTATTATTTCTCATCTTTAGGTGAAGCACTTGGACTTATGGTGCCTTTTGACTCAACAACTAAAAAACAAGAGATTGACATGTTAGAGAGTTTTGTAGATATTAGACTATCATCAAAACAAAAAGATGCTCTTGTCTTTTTAAAGCAACACAGAGTCTCACTGCTTTTTGGAGACACAGGAAGTGGTAAAACAGAGATATATATGAAATACTTTGAAGAGATGATAGCTCAAAAAAAACGTTCAATCTTTTTAATGCCTGAAATATCTCTAACACCGCAGATGAGCCAAAGATTAGAAGAACACTTTGGTGAAATGGTAGTTATGTGGCACTCAAAACTAACTAAACTGCAAAAACAAAAAGCACTAAAGAAGATACATGATGGGCGCGCTTATATAGTGGCTGGACCTCGCTCAGCTCTGTTTATTCCATTAGAGAACTTAGGTCTTATAGTGGTTGATGAAGAACATGATGATAGTTATAAGTCCTCTTCTCGACCTAGATATAATGCCAGAGATATGGCTATATATATGGGACAACTCTATGATGTACCAGTAGTTCTTGGAAGTGCTACACCATCTCTTACTTCTTATGTGAAGTTTCCACATGTGAGACTAAAAGGCGGGCACTTTTCTTCAAATAGAGAGTTTATATATGAGCACTCTATTGAAAATTTATCACCTGTTATTTTAAACTCTTTAGAAAAGACTTTGCAAGAAAAAGAGCAGAGTATAGTTTTTCTACCTACTCGTGCAAATTTTAAGTACCTTATATGTCAAGATTGCGGGCACACTTATGAGTGTCCATTTTGCAGTGTGGGCATGAGCATTCATCAAAACTCCCGTGCACTTAAGTGTCACTACTGTAATTTCACTCAGGCAATTCCTCAGATTTGCAGTGAGTGTAGCAGTGGTGCTCTTACAAG
>Ga0193961_1000749_pt1 | contig 12162 bp, 7 predicted proteins | sample FB_4_MG_FD_140371 | JGI IMG/M metagenome (GOLD analysis project Ga0193961, IMG submission 140371) | Microbial mat bacterial communities from the Broadkill River, Lewes, Delaware, United States - FB_4_MG | ecosystem: Environmental > Aquatic > Freshwater > River > Microbial mats | place: USA...
GCGCATCTGTGTTGTATGCTAAGACTTTTCCATCTTTATTGATGTATGTATTTACTGCACCAATTTTTTTAGCAATTCCTTTTACTTTATCAGCATTTTTAAAAGCTATCTCTTTGTGTGGTATAGTGATATTTGCACCTATAATTTTTTTATCTAAAAAGTTTTCTTTTAATGTGTTACCATCTTCAATAAGTGTTTTATCATAATGTCCCTCAAAATGAATTTGTCTAAATCCTGCATTATGCATTTGTGGTGATTTTGAGTGAACTACTGGGTTTCCATATATTGTAAAATTTTTCATTATCTGAGTTTTCCTAATAATAATTGTGTCCAATTTGTATCTTTGTCTTTTTTGTCTTGCTCTTTTATCTCTTCTTTTGTAAGTGTTTTTTCAGGATTATGCTCTTGCTCTGTTGATTCATTTTCTCTTTCTATCTCTTTTTCATCATCAATAATTTTTTTGTTAGTATCTACTACAAATTCATCTTCTATAATTTCTTCTACTTCTTGAATAGTATTTTGGCTTTTATGCTCTTTTATAACTACTTTTGTTTGATGATTGCTATTTAAACTTGAGATAAGCTCATCTCTATACATCATAACAAATTTTTGAAATATGTTAAACTCTACATATTTTTCATATTTACCTGGATATTTTAGATATTTATCTTTGATAAGATTATCATAGAGTATAGTGATATTATACTCTTCATTATAGTATTGAGCTAAAATATTGGCATCGCGAACTAAAATATTTAATGATACGAACTCTTTATATTCATCAGGAAATATTTTTGTTAATATTCTTGTATAGTTTCTTTTTTGAAACTCGATCTCTTCTAATTCACTTAATAAGTCTATTTGATTTTGTAGTGGAATTAGTTCTTCTAGCCACCCTAAAATAAGCTCTTTATTTTTATTTACAATTGCTTCAAATGAACCTTTTCCTGTGTACGAATATGTATTATTTTTAATCTGATTACTGATTATAGAAAGTTTTTTCATACTAAACCTTAATAATTATTTCAATGATTATACATTATCTTTCTTTAATTATTCTCATATATAATTTAATAATTCTTTAGTTATAATAGTAAATGAATAAAAATAAATTTAACACACTAAACATATCAGAAAAAACTTTGCAAAATTTAGACTCTTTGGGTTTTACACATATGACACCTATCCAAGAAAAAAGTTTACCTTTTATTTTGGATCATAAAGATGTGATAGCTAAAGCAAAAACAGGAAGTGGAAAAACAGTTTCTTTTGGTTTGGGAGTTTTAAATAATCTTGATGTATCAAGATTTAGAATACAGGCTATAGTTTTGTGTCCTACAAGAGAGCTAGCGGGACAAGTTGCTAAAACATTGAAAGATCTAGTTCGTGCTGAATACAATATCAAAATACTTACTTTAACAGGTGGTGTACCTCACAAGCCACAAGTACATTCACTTTCTCATCAAGCGCATATTTTAGTAGGAACACCAGGTAGAATTTTAAAACATCTAACAGAAGAAAACTTTTCACCTGATGAGATAAATACTTTAGTTCTGGATGAAGCAGATAGAATGTTAGATATGGGATTTACCGAAGATATTAATCTTATTATTGATTATCTTCCTAAAAAACGACAAACATTATTGTTTTCTGCGACATATCCATCAACGATAGAAGAATTGTCAAATACAATTTTGAATCATCCAGTGAAGGTTGAAGTAGAATCAACACATAATGAAAACATAATTAAACAAAAATTCTATGAAATAGAATCACACCAAAAAAATGCTTTTGTTATGAAATCATTTCAAAAAAGCAACAAAAGTGTCATAATATTCTGTAATACAAAAGTACAGTGTAACGAACTAGCCGATTTTTTAGAAGAGTGCGATATCGAACCTCTTGTTTTACATAGTAATTTAGAACAAAAAGATAGAGATGAAACTCTGATTTTATTCTCAAATAAAAGTTATCCTATTTTAATAGCTACAGATGTAGCTTCAAGGGGTCTAGATATAGAAGATGTTGATTTAGTTATCAACTATGATTTACCTTTTGATTTTGAAGTATATACACATAGAATAGGTCGAACAGCTCGAGCTGGAAAAAATGGATTGGCTGTAAGTTTTGTAGATGATAAAAATCATTTTGAAGATTTAAAAGATTTTTTTGACAAAGATTTTCCTCTTTTAAATATTGCTGAAATACAAGATAAAGAAGATGTGATTTTGGGATATGAATTTTCAACATTATACATCAATGGTGGAAAACGACATAAACTAAGAGCTGGAGATATTTTAGGAGCTTTAACTGCTGGAATTGGACTCGATAAAAATGATATTGGAAAAATTGATATTTTACCAACTTGTTCGTATGTAGCGATTAGAAATGATGTTTATAAAAAAGCATTTGAAGGACTTAATTCAAATAAAATGAAAAATAAATACTACAAAATCTATAAAAGATAGATTTTGTAGCTATTTGCTAAAACTATTTTGGTATAGCTATAGTAAATACAGCTTGATTTTTTTCATTATTATGTGCGGATATTGATCCATCTATTTTTGTTTCAATAATTTTTTTTGACATATGAAGACCGATACCTGTTCCATCTTCTCCATCTTTTGTTGTAAAGTTTTTTTCAAATATTTGAGGTAAAATATCTTCTGGGATTCCACCTGCATTATCTGCTATTTCAATAATATTATTACTTTGTTTCTCAAATGCTTTTATTGAAATAATTGGATTTGTTGTCTTATTTGTATTAAGTACATCTATAGCATTTTTAACAATATTTAAAATTACTTGCATCATAAGACCCACTGGGATACTGATAATATTTGCATTAGAAATATTTATATCTATTCCTATTCTATTTTCTTTTACAATTGGTTTAATAATAGTAAGTGATTTTGTAATAAGTTCATCGATAGAAATATCAGTATTTTTATTTGTTGACTTGAATAAGTCCCTAAAATCTTCTATGGTTGTATTGATATGTCCTGTGTACGATAAAACATTTTTAATATTATCATCTAATAAACTGTCTGTTAAAATACCAGCTTCTTTGTATACTTGTATTGAAGATAAAGTTGATGTAATAGCACTAATTGGCTGTCTCCATTGATGTAAAATCATCTCTAAAGTACTACCTAGTTGTGCTTGAGTATGTAAAAGAGTCATCATATTGTCTTTTTCAAGATTTAATTCTATCTCTTCTTTTACTCGTTTATTTAAGTTTTTATTTAAATATTCCAGTTCTTTTGTTGTTTGTTTAATAAGTGTAGAAAGTGCTTGTGTTCTATGTAGACTTAAGTCATTTGCTTCTATTCTATGTTTACTAAAAATATTTGCCGTGACTTTCTCAACTTTTTTATCATTTTCAGAAAGAGCCAATATTGTCATACTTTGATTCAGTAGTTTAGCGTTTGAAGGTTTACCATTTGATTGATGATAAAATTCACCATAAGCAAAAAAACCACTTATAGGTGCAATCTCTTTTAATGGTAGTATTTCAAGGTTAATATCTTCTTTTAATAAGGATTTTCGTGCCATACAAGAATAAATAAAGATTGATTCTATTGGAGATTTAATAATATTTTTAATACTTTCAATCCCTTTTTCAATGATTAATTGAACATCTCCATGCCCAAATTGTATTTTACTACCTTCTTTTATATTTCCTGCAAAACTTAAGCTTCCATCATCATGTTTTGTTAATACAGCACGAGCAGTATTAACACCACCTATTTCTAATACAAGAGGAAACTCAACACCAATTGCAGGAAGTAGCTTCTCTATGCCATTTCCTAAATAATGTTTATAAAAATCAACAGTTGTCATACCAGATATCTTATATACTCGATTTTTGATTGCTTTTTCTACTATATGAATTTTTCCTACTGTTTCCCAATTAAAACTATAATCAGTATGTATATTTAATTTTTCACTATATAAAGCAGCAGCTACAGCACCATTATTTGTTATACCCTTTTCTGTAAATACAAGAGTCTCTTCAAATCTAGAATAATCACCAGCCATACCACCAGTAACAATAACTGTATCGTTTATAGATGATATACCATTGAGATATTCTTCTCCATTTGTATTTAAACCATCTGTAAAAGTGATAAGTAATTTTAAATCATCTTTATCATTAAACTTTTTTATAATTTGAACACCATTATCAAAACTATCATGTTTGGTATTGAATATTTCTGTTTTTACTTCTGTTTTTTCAAAGATACTAAGTGAGATCACTGTAGAATGATTAAGTGATCCATTTTGTGAAATTTCGCCATTTGTTGTTGTCCCTAATATTTTTGCATTAGGTAAAAAACCAAGAATTTCATCTTTTAGGTAAAGTATATAGTCTTTATTATTTACACTTGTAAATACTTGTACTAAAATATTTCCATTATAGTTACTTACATAATTGTCTTTTATAAATGCGCTAAGCAGTTCTTTTGAACTATATTCATGTGTAAATGTTTTCATTAAGTCATTTTATATGATTTAAACTTAGTTCAATGTAAAACTATTGTAATACTTCAGTAATACTTTACTAAAATTTAATAATTTTCACTTTTCTAATATAATGTATCCATATCTATTGATACAATTGGGCTTGTTATACTATGTAATATTCCAAGTAATGATGTGACATTATTTGAACGAATCAACATCTCATATCGGTATTTGTTCGCTATTTTGAATATATTACATTCTCCAAAACCTATGATATGAATATCTAAATTATTTTTGAACAGATGGATATACTGATCTAACTCTTTTTTTGCAATCAAAGCATTTTTATGACTAAAAATAATTCTTGCAATTCGAAAATGAGGAGGATATAAATCAACTCTTTGTTTAAGCTCATCTTTTAAAAAATCTTCATAATCTGAGAGTTCGAGGTAGTTATGAAAAAAATCTTCATTTTTAGTTTGAATAAGAACTTCTCCAAAACCTTTTCGTCCACTTCTTCCTGCAATTTGAATAAGAAGTGATAGTGCTTTTTCTCGTACTTTATAACTCGTCATATTTAAAATAGAATCTATCCCTAAAACAACAGCAAGAGTTACATTATGATAATCATGACCTTTTGAAAGCATTTGTGTTCCAACTAAGATGTCAATTTTATTATCGTTAAATTGTTTAAGTGTTTTTTTCAGTGTGGTATTTGTTTTGATGTTATCTCTATCAAATTTTTCGATAACTTTTTCTTTAAAAAGAGATTGCAGTTGTTCATACACTTCAGCAGTTCCTAATCTAAAACTTTCAATAGTTCCAGTTTTACACGAAGGACATGTTTTGGGTATAGCTTGTGTGTAATTACAATAGTGACATTGTAAAGCATTCTGGTTTTTATGTAGGCTTAGGCTAACAGAACAAAATGGACACTCTATAGCATCTCCACACTCTTTACATATTTGATATTTAAAGTTTGCACGCGTTGGCAAAAATACTATTACTTGGTTATTATTATCTATTGTGTCTTTTATTTTATTTATAATTGTGTCATTTAATTCAAGATTTGAATTTAAAAAAGATATTTCTTTTTTAGATTGAAAAAATGTTTCTTTCAGTCTAAAATATGGTACTTTATGAAAACTACTTAAACTAGGTGTTGCACTTCCTAAGATAACTTGAGTATCGTATTTTTTCCCTATATAAATAGATAAATCTTTTGCATGAAGTCTTGGCTTTTGCGCTGATTTATATGAATCATCATGTTCTTCGTCTACAATGATTAATCCTAAGTCATGATACGGCAAAAATAAAGCAGATCTAGCACCTGCAATTATTTTTACTTTACCACTCAGTATGTTACTTATTATTGATTCTTTTTTCTTTTTTTGTATTTTAGAGTGCCAAATTGCTATTTGTTCTCCAAATACTTTTGTAAGGCGTTGTTCCATTTGAGGACTTAGTGAAATTTCTGGTAAGAGTAATAGTGCTTGTTTTTGCTTACTCAGTATATTTTTAATTGCTGTGATATATATCTCGGTTTTTCCACTACCTGTATTTGCAAACAATAAACTCACCTTGTTGTCTTGTGAAAACTGATATGCTTTTTGTTGATTTTCGGAGAGCTCAATAGTGTAGTTTATCTTTTCATTTAAGTCTGTTTTTTCTATCTCATAAAAAGGTGTATAAACGCTTAATGCTTCACCTAAACTACATACATAATATTTAGAGATAAAAGATGCAGTTTCTAACATTTTTTTATCATAGTAGCTAGTACTAATCTCTTTTATCGTTACGCATTTAAAAGATGGCTTTTCTACTTTTTTTATGATAACAGCTTTTTGTAGTTTCACTCTTCGTTGTAAAGATACTTCTACTAAAGTACCTAGTTGTATATCTGTTTCACTTTGATAAGTTAACGGTTCCAGTGGAGAGTTTAGTAGGGCTACATTATAAAAAAACATTATAGATTTAACTCTTTACAAAAAGGATTAGAAATATCACAGTCAAATGTATATTTACTTGTATCAAATATAAATTCTATTGCATTTTTGTTATCTATTAATACTTTATATTTAGTATGAGATATTTTACTCCAAGCTGTTGCCGTATTTTCCTGTGAAGATATAATTGGTGTTTGTAAAACTCTAGAAAATAAAACATCGTTGTTATCATCCAAAGAATCAAAAGTTATAGTCTCATTTTTTAAAATCATTTTATTTTTATATAGATTTATTCCTGCTCGTATTTGTACAATATCCGATTTAATCTTTGTCATATTTGTATTATCTAAAGCAGAGTCAAATTTTGATACTGCAACAGTTATGATAATACTAATTGTGAATATTACAAAAATGATTTCAATAAGACTAAATCCTTTTTTATGCATCTATATAGTTTTCTTTTTTATCACTAGAGTCAAGTTCTTGCCCAATCTCTTGGTACCTTTTAAAGTAATATTGTATAAAGTTATCAATTGTGTCATTTGTTGATGTAAATTTATTATTATTTTTCACTGTATATATTTCAAGGAAAAGTGTTGCATCTTGTTTTGTTAAATAATGAATAGCAAGTTTTGTATATGTATCTATATACCATTGTTTTAAACTTTCTATAGTTTGAGTTGATGTATCAATAGTTAGTTTTTTACTTTCAATATCCCATGCTAATACTTTAGTTTCAAATAGTCCAGCAAGGTGAATCAGCCCCTCACAATAATATGGTTGAACTTCATCAACTTCCATCCATCCTATAAGTCCTACAGCTCTTTTTATAGTATCTGAGATCACAAACTCCTCTAGCTCTTTTTCATTTGAGTTTTTATCAGTAAAAAATGAAACTAATCCACCTGTAGTTGCTTTGAACTCTTCGATATTTTTAAAGTTAGCAGTTTTATTCATAACAGTTTCTGTTTCATCATCACACCATAAAATATGACCAAACTCATGACCAATAGTAGTGATATCATAAACTTGATGCCATTTAGGAGTGTTGTTTAGATTAAATAAAAATGATCTCTCTTTTGATAAAAACTCTTGACCAAATATTTCGCACGAGAGTTTTAAAAATGGTTTTGCTCTTTGACCTTGTAAAATTTCATCACTAAATGCAAATATTTTTTTACCAAACTCTTTAGAAACTATCTCATCATTTGGTACAACTTGAGCTGAAAATAAACCATTAAACTCTGCTGCAAAAAACAAAGCAGGGCGACCAAGATACAGTTGCACTTTGTCTAAACTTTTTAATGAAAAATCATAGATACCTTGATGCTCTTTTTGATCAATATTTTCAAAAATATCTTTAAACATAGTTTTGATTTTAGATACTCTTTCATTGTTATTTTGAATTTTTGGATTAGTTAATCTAATATCCCATTCTAAAGCAACTGCTTTTCTAAAATGATCTTCATAGTATTCTAAAGGATGTCCTATTTGAATAGGTGTTGATATTTTCATCCAAGTCTTATCTACTTCTGCCCATTTTGAAACAAGTTTATTTGTATCTGTTTCTCCAAAAGCAGTGATGATTGATTGTAAATATTGGATATATTCCCATTTTTGATTATATACATCATCCTCATGTTCTATAAGTTTATCTACAAACTCTTCAAGTGCATCGATAACAGCAGTTACCTCTTTTTTAAATGCAGTAATATACGCAGAACTTTTGTACTGGTCATTTTCTTTTGTTAAAATAGAATAACTTCTATCTGCAATTAATCCATCATGACCCAAATCAAAAAGTTCATTTGCTTCAAGATAGTCCATAACTTTTTTATTGTCATTATCAAACTTGTTAAGTAAATCCTTATTCACCCCATTGATAATCATTTTTGTCCAAGATGTTTGCCATTTTGACATCTCTACACCAACAGCATAAACACCATTAAATACTTCTTGATAAAAAGGAGTTAAAAGATTATTTGAAGAGATAAATTCTATTCTAGTTTTATGAATATCTAACCAATAATTTTTTGCAAACTGATATGCTTTTTCTTGAAGTTCTATTATTTGCTCATCATTAAAATTTAATTGTTTTAAAACTTGAACTAAACTATCATCTCTTAAAGCTACAAGTCGTGTTATTAAAGCTAGTTTCATATCATCAGATATTGGCACACCAAGATTCTTTGCAAACTCTTTGATGATAGTTAGGTTATCATCTTGGTCTTGTTCTAAGTATTCATATAGTTTATTTATATCGTCTTTTTGCTCACTAATAAAATCATAAATTTTTTGTATATCATCTGTAAAGTTTGTCATTGTTTTTTGTACCTTCTATTATGTTATATGATAGGATAACTAAATCAAGTGATAATTTTGCTGAAAACTCTATTTCATAATTAACTTTTAAGGTTTAACGCACTATAATTCTGCACTTCAAAAATGGAGCCATAGCAAAGTGGCTAATGCATTGGATTGCAAATCCTTGATCCTCGGTTCGACTCCGAGTGGCTCCTCCAACTAATCATTTACAAAATTACAATCATTTTTTAAAATTTATCTATGCAATGTAAAAGCTTTAACAATTTTTTATGAAAGAAATTAGTTTAGCACTCTAAGATATTAAGTGCTAATAAATTGATAAAATAATATAAAAAGTAGGAGAGTAAATTGGAGCAGGTTAAAACAGTATTTTTTCTGACATTATTATCTGTTGTATTTGTAACAATAGGATTTATGTTTGCTGGAAGTGGTGGAGCAATAATAGCATTATTAGTTGTAGGTGCTATGAACTTTTATGCATACTATTATTCTGATAAACAAGTATTAAAACATTATGATGCCCAAGAATTACCAACGCAACATAATATTTATAGAATTGTATTAAGACTCATTAATAAAGCTAATATTCCTATGCCAAAAGTATATATTATACATGATAGTACTCCAAATGCTTTTGCAACAGGAAGAAACCCAGATAATGCAGCTGTTGCAGTTACTAGTGGGTTATTGGATATATTAGATGAAAAAGAGATAGAAGCTGTAATAGCTCATGAGTTATCGCATGTTAAACATTATGATATTTTAATAGGCACAATTGCAGCAACTGTTGCAGGTGCAATTGCATGGGTTGCTAATATAATGCAGTTTAGCTCACTATTTGGTGGTGGAAATCGAAATGTTCATCCTATAGTTACAATAGCTTTAGCAATTATTCTACCAATAGCAGCTTCAATAGTACAAATGAGTGTAAGTAGAAGTAGAGAATATATGGCAGATGAGGGAGCAGCAAGATTAACAGGTGATCCTTCTTATTTACAATCAGCTTTATCAAAACTTGAATTATATGCAAAAAGAGGAAACTTAAATCATGCTACACCTGAAACTGCACATATGTTTATAATTAATCCTTTTAGTGGAAAAGATATAAAATTTGGAGATTTGTTTAGAACTCATCCAAGTACTGAAGATAGAATAGCTAGACTTGAAGAGTTAAAGTTTGACTTTATATAATTAACCTAGAATTTAAGATGTGACAAAATTTGTGACATTGTTATAGTAAAATGTTTTAATGATTGTAGAAGTGATAGAGTTTTTTTAATATGTGGAAAATGATACTTATTAGAGACTAATATAATAAAAAATATATTTTATCAGTATAAATAACAATTTTGTTATAAAATATATGATAACATCTACAAAATTATGAGAGGTTTTTATGTCTAGTCAATTAAATTGTGAAATTTTTAAAAATATGATAAATAAAAAAAGTATATCAATACTCATAGTAGAAGATTCTTCTGCTATGAGTAAAATACTTGAAAAGAAATTTTCAGATGATGGTTTCGTTTGTCATACAGCCACTACATTAAAAGAAGCAAGATCTATTTTAGAAAAGCACACTATTGACTATATTATGCTTGATATAAATTTACCAGATGGCAATGGTTATGAAATTATTCAAGAGCAAGAATCTACAGATACAAAAATATTTGTTTTAACTACAGAAAATGATATACAGTTCCGTGAAAGTACGTTTCAAAAGGGTGTTATTGATTTTATTGTAAAAGACAAAAACTTTTTTAAAAAAATACATGAGTTGGATAAAACAATAATAAGTCTTGAGAAAAATAGGTTTAAAAATATTTTAGTTCTTGATGATTCTGTTGTAATTCAAATGCAGTTAAGAGATATATTTGAAAACCGCAATTATTGTGTTATATCAGTATCTACACCTGACGAGGCGCTTGAAGTTTTAGCTTCTAATAACATTCATTTAATGTTGTTAGATTTAGAGTTGAAAAATGCTTCTGGTCTTGAGTTTTTGCAAAAAAATAAAAATTTTATAATTTCTGAGAAAAAAATACCAGTGATGATTCTTTCTGGTAATATAAATCCTAGTGCTATGAGAGATGGTTTTAAAGCTGGTGCTGTTGATATAATATCAAAGCCGTATGTGATAGAAGAGTTATTATTAAAAGTTGATTTATGGATTGAATTTAATAGACGAGAATATGAGATAGAATGTAATCAATTACTATTAACTCAGTATAAAGATACAGTTGACAGAAGTTCTATAGTTTCAAAAACTGATAAAAAAGGAAGAATAACTTATATAAATGAATCCTTCATTGAAATCTCTGGTTATTCTGAAGAAGAGTTATTGGGTAAACATCATAATCTCGTAAGACATCCAGATATGAAAAAAGAGGTATTTCAAGACTTGTGGAATACTATAAGTGTTCAAAAAATAGCGTGGACAGGAGAAGTAAAAAATAGAAAAAAAGATGGTTCATTTTATTGGGTTGATACAATTATTAATCCAATTCTAGATATTGATGGAAATATTATTGAGTTTATTGCAATTAGAAAAGATATTACAGAACATAAACTTGTAGAAAAACATTTTAAAAATGAGTTACATTCTAAAGATATCAGTTTTCAACAAGTACTGAAGCTATCTAAACAATATGAATTAGCAATAAATGAAAGTAACATTTTATCAAGAGCAAATTTAGATGGTACAATCACTTATGTAAATGATAAATTTTGCGAAATAAGTGGTTATTCTAAAGAAGAATCTATAGGAAGAAATCATAGTATTGTTAGACATTCCGATACACCGAGTTCCATATTTAATGACTTATGGAAAACAGTACAAGAGGGAAAACCGTGGAAAGGAATAATTAAAAATAAAGCTAAAAATGGACAGCCTTACTGGGTAGATACAACCATTGTGCCTATTGTAGATAACAATGATAAAATAACAGAATATATGGCAATAAGACACGACTTAACTGAGTTATTTGAATTACATAAAGAAATTGAAGATACTCAAGCAGAAGTTATTTATAAAATGGGTGAAATTGGGGAAACAAGAAGTAAAGAAACAGGGCATCATGTAAAAAGAGTTGCTGAGTATTCCCGATTGTTAGCATTGCTTTATGGATTGGATAAAGAGAAATCGAATATTTTATTTACAGCGAGCCCTATGCATGATATTGGGAAAGTGGGTATTCCTGATGTTATATTAAAAAAGCCAGGTAAACTTACAGAAGAAGAATTTGAAGTTATGAAACAGCATGCTGAAATAGGACATAGTATTTTAAAAGGCTCAAAAAGGGAAGTTTTAAATGCTGCAGCAATTGTATCTTACGAACATCATGAAAGATGGAATGGATCTGGATATCCACAAGGTTTAAAAGGGGAAGAGATACATATTTATGCAAGAATCACCTCTTTAGCA
>Ga0193961_1000750_pt1 | contig 12134 bp, 9 predicted proteins | sample FB_4_MG_FD_140371 | JGI IMG/M metagenome (GOLD analysis project Ga0193961, IMG submission 140371) | Microbial mat bacterial communities from the Broadkill River, Lewes, Delaware, United States - FB_4_MG | ecosystem: Environmental > Aquatic > Freshwater > River > Microbial mats | place: USA...
AATGCGTCCATGTCAGCGCGCAGCCCAATGGCGCGCCCCAATGTATCACTGCGCCCCCGGATCACCGCAACAACGCCGGTGCGGCCAATGCCAGTCACCACCTCATCGCAGCCAAAGCTCTTCAGCTTTTCGGCCACCAAAGCTGAGGTCCGGTGAGTCTCATACAGGATTTCCGGGTTTTCGTGGATGTCACGGCGCCAACCGGCCACCTCGTCGTGCAGATCAGCTATTCGGTTCTTGACTGGCATCGCGCGTGTCCTTCTTGCAAATTTAGGCGGCTGGCATTCGTCGTTCAACGAGTTCGGCAAACCAGCTGCAGCCCAGCGGAATCGCTTCATCATCAAAGATGTAAGCCGGGTGGTGGCACATTGGCGTGTCACCATTTCCGAGGAAAATATAGGCACCCGGGCGCTCTTCCAGCATGTAGGCGAAATCTTCTGATGGCATGATTGGCGGCGTTTCCTCATCCACCGCAGCGCCAACTGCACGAGCGGCCTCGATGGCAAAACCGGTCTCTGCATCGGTGTTGATTGTCACCGGATACCCTGGTGACCAGGTCACCTCGGCGACGGCACCAAAGGCCTCAGCCGTGCTGGTGGCAACACGGCGCACCCACTCTTCGGCCTGGGTGCGATATTCGGTGTCCAAAGTGCGCACTGTCCCCTGCAATTTGGCGGTATGTGCGATAACATTTGAAGCGGTACTATCTGTTTCAAAGGTGCCAACGGTCAAGACCACGCGTTTCACCGGGTCGACGTTACGCGACACGATGGCGTTCAGCGAGACCACGATCTGCGAGGCCACGAGGGTGGTATCGATGGAATCATGGGGGGCGGCCGCATGGCCACCCTTGCCAGTGACCAAAATCTCAAACTCATCCGAAGAGGCCAAAAGCGCCCCCGAACGAATGGCAAACTCGCCCACTGGGTGGCCTGGCATATTATGCAGCCCATAGACTTCCTGAATACCCCAGCGCTCCATCAACCCGTCGTCGCACATGGCCTTGGCGCCTGCACCGCCCTCTTCAGCGGGCTGGAAGATCAAGACGACCTTACCATCAAAATTACGGGTCTCGGACAGATATTTTGCTGCCCCCAGCAGGATTGCCGTATGACCATCGTGGCCACAGGCATGCATCACACCTGGCGTTTTGGAAGCATAGTCCACACCAGAGGCCTCATGAATTGGCAAGGCATCCATATCGGCACGCAGACCGATCACCCGGCCAGAAGTATTGGTTTTGCCTTCGATCACCGCCACGACGCCAGTTCTGCCAATACCTGGTGTCACATCCGTCACGCCAAACCCCTGCAACTGGTCCTGCACAAAAGCTGCGGTCTTATGCACCTCATACATCAGTTCAGGGTTTTCATGCAGATGGCGCCGCCATCCGGTGATCTCTTGCTGCAGGTCAGCGAAACGGTTTTTGATAGGCAAAGGTGCAACTCCTCTCAATTGAGATGATTGTTACGAGAATTAAAATCTCTTGTCTATGTCTCTTGCAAGTCCGGGCCATGAGCGGTGAGAAAGGTCACAAGACTTTCCTGCAAGACGGAAATATCGGCGGGGCTCAAACCGCCGGTCACCTCACTGCGCAGATCTTCGAGACGTTTTTTCGCGGCGATCGTATAGGCCAGACCAGTATCCGTCAGGGTCAAGCGGACCGTGCGCCGGTCATCGTCGCAACGCTCACGCAGAACCAAACCCTGGTCCTCCAGTTTATCCACGTAGCGCCCCAAAGTGGCGTCATTGATCGCAAGAATCGCACCATAGACGCTTTGGACCAAGCCCGGCTTGCGGTGGACCATCCCCAAGACGCTAAGGTGACCAGCCGATAGGCCTGCTTCCTTGCCAATGGCCTCAACATGCTGCGCGATCATTCGACCCGCAATTTGAGTTAGAACAGAAAAATCAATATCTTCGTAGATGCCTTTGGGAAGGTCGTGCTCTCGTTTTTCCATAATCACCTTTCACAGGGGGCCGCAGCCCCAAACGGGGCCGCTACGGAAAAGTCTGCAACCGTGCAACGAGTTGCTTCATAAAGTCATGGCCTGCGTTGAACTGAGCCACCGAGATAAATTCATTCGGTTGATGCGCCTGGGCAATATCCCCTGGCCCACAGATCACTGCGGAATAGCCTGCGGCCTGAAACTGCCCGGCCTCAGTGCCATAGCTGACCACATGGGTGCCGTTGTCCCCTGTGAGGCTGCGCACCAGTGCCTCAGCCTCGCCAGCCTCTTCCGGCACCAAGGGCGGCACGTCAAATCCTTTGATGATGTCGATGTGGGCCTCTGGGTGAATGGCCTGCATCTCAGCCTCAACCTTTTGGACCTCGGCGCGGTAGGCCGCTTCCCAATCGCTGGCCTGCTCACCGGGAACCACCCGAAAATCCATCATGAAATGGCAGTCTTTTGCTGTGATGTTATGCGCCGTGCCCCCCGATATCATGCCCACATGGCAGGTGGTAAAGGGGGGATTGAACAGGGACTGCATCGCCCCGGGCTCCTTGGCCATATTTTCCGCATTGCGCTGGTTGGCCCAGTCAATCAGTCGGGCCCCCTGCATAATGGCGCTGACTCCGGTGTGCATCAGCGAGCTGTGCACCTCGAAGCCAACCATATGGGTGCGATAGCCTGTGCCCCCTTTATGGCCGGTGACCGCCTGCATCATCGACGGCTCACCAACGATCACGGCGGACCCTTTGGGCATCAGCGGCTGCATGGCCTCAATCATCGGAGGTGCGCCGGTGCAACCAATCTCCTCGTCGAAACTAAGCGCCAGTTGCAATGGTCGCGTCACCCCGCGGTGATGCGCCTCCACCAAGGCCCAGATCGCCAGGGCGTCAAAGCCCTTCATATCGCAGGTGCCCCGGCCAAAATATTTGCCGTCACGTTCGACCACGCTAAAGGGGTCGCTCTCCCAGGGCTGGCCATCGATGGGGACCACATCGGTGTGCCCTGACAGCACAACAGCACCTTCGACCTCTGGCCCCACATGGGCAAAGACAGCAGCCTTATGGGGCTGATCAGGATCCACCCAGCGGTGCGAGGCGATGCCCTGCTCGGTCAGGTAGTCTTGCACCCAATCGACCAGTGGCAAATTGCTATCGCGGCTAACGGTGGGAAAGCTCACCAGTTTCTGCATGAGCTCCAGCGGGGTCAGAACCGAAGCCACGCGATCAATAGCCACTGTCGGTGGTCAGAACAAAGTGCCCAGGCTCCACCTCCAGATATTGCGAGGGTTCCGGGCGGTAATCCAGACCATGAATAGGCGATGGAATCGGCTTGAAGTTCAGGTCTTTTTCGCTCTTGCGGCGCCGAGGGTCGGCAATAGGAACCGCCTTCATCAATGCCTGGGTATAGGCATGCTGCGGGTTTTCAAAAACCCGCGCCCGCGGGCCCAACTCGACAATACGACCCAGATACATCACCCCAACCTGGTGGCTCACCCGCTCTACCACAGCCATATCATGGCTGATAAACAGGAAAGAGAGACCGAGGTCTGCCTGCAATTCCATCATCAAGTTCAAAACTTGGGCTTGTACAGAAACGTCCAGCGCCGAAACGGCCTCATCTGCGACGATCAATTTGGGGTTCAGCGCCAGGGCACGAGCGATTGCGATTCGCTGACGCTGGCCGCCGGACATCTCATGGGGGTAGCGACGCATGAAACTGCGGGGCAACTGGACCCGGTCAAACAGATTCGCGACCCGGTCCTGCAACTCAGAGCCAGAGGCGAGACCATAGTTACGCAGCGGTTCCGCCACCTGATCCAACAGCTGCATCTGCGGGTTTAGAGAGGCAAACGGATCCTGAAAAATCATCTGCATATCCAGGCGGGCCTTGTGCAGGTCTCGCTGGTTCAGCCCAATAACGTCACGCCCTTCAAACTCGACCTTTCCGGACAGGGGTTCAACCAACCGCAGGATGGACCGGCCAGCGGTGGATTTCCCGCAGCCTGATTCCCCCACCAGCGACAGGGTCTGCCCTTTGAAGACCTTAAAGGAGACATCTTCAACCGCGTGCACATTGGCCACGGTGCGGCGCAGCATGCCGCCTTTGACAGGGAACCGCGTGGTCAGGTTTTCCACATTCAACAAAACCTCATCGGAGCCGATGATCGGCTCGATGTTTTGGTCCTCAACCCCCATCAGCTTCATCGGCTCTGGGTAGGCCTTGCCCTGCATCTCACCCAGTTTTGGAACTGCAGCCAGCAGGGCCTTGGTGTAGTCATGCTGAGGGTTCTCAAAAATCTCCTCGACGGTGCCCTCTTCGACCTTATTGCCGCGGAACATCACCACAACCCGGTCCGCCATCTGCGCCACCACGGCCATGTCATGGGTGATGAACATCACCGCCGTGCCGGTTTCGCGCTTCAACCGATCCATCAACGCCAGAATCTCGGCCTGAATGGTTACATCCAAGGCAGTTGTTGGCTCATCCGCGATCAACAGGCGCGGCTCGCAGGCCATCGCCATGGCGATCACAACCCGCTGTCGCATGCCACCAGAAAGCTCATGAGGGTATTGTTTCAAACGCCGTTCGGGTTCTGGAATACGAACTTCACGCAGCAGCTCCAGCGCGCGCGCTTCGGCCTGCGCCTTGTTCATATTCTTATGCACCCGCAGCCCCTCGGTGAGCTGACGACCGACAGTGAACACAGGGTTCAGTGCGGTCATAGGTTCCTGAAAGATCATACCAATCTCGTTGCCACGGATTTCTTTCATCACCTCGCCAGGGGCCTTGGCTAGATCCAATACGCCACCATCGCGGCGGTCAAACATCAACTCGCCAGCGGCGATCTCGCCACCACCAAATTCCACCAAACGCATCAGCGACAGTGACGAAACGGATTTGCCCGACCCCGACTCACCAACGACACAGACGGTTTCACCTGGGTTTACATCAAAGGAAACCTTCTCAACGCCGACGACTGGGCCCGCTTTGGTCTGGAACTCGACACGAAGGCCTTTAATTTGTGCAATAGGTTGATCAAGCACCCAACCGTCCCCTTTTAGTTTTGTTATATTGATATGCCCGTGTGTCGGACTTGCCTGCGATGTAAGACAATCTTGGGCAGGACGTCAAATCCAGCGTGTAGAATTCCCGAATGGAAAGCCATGCAAGAAAAATCCCCGCGTAAGGCTTGCAATTTTTCCAAACTCTGTTTCGATACAGCCAGTATCTGCCGTCGGGGGATTGGTCGCATATCGACCAACATGCTTGAAAAATTTTGTTCTTTCAAATTGTTCAAGGCCCTCTTAGGCAGAGCGACATCGTATCCGTAGAAATGCGGCAACAAGCCGGAGCACAGATCTCCGGCACAAAAAGACACGTAATGTGTTCGACAAGGAGAGTGTAATGAAACTCAAAACCCTCTTGATGGGTGCCATCGCCACGGCCGCCATCGCTCCAGCAGCTTTTGCTGAGCGCGGCTCTGATGGTCAGGTCAGCATCATCTATTGGCAAGCGCCTTCAATCATGAACCCGTTCCTGTCCGGTGGGACAAAGGACGTTGAAGCCGCGTCTCTGGTGATCGAGCCTCTGGCCCGCTACAATCAGGATGGCGAAATGGTGCCTTTCCTGGCTGCCGAGATCCCAACAGTCGAAAACGGCGGCGTCAGCGAAGACCTGACCTCCATCACCTGGAAGATCGCACCTGGCCTCACATGGTCCGATGGCAGCCCCTTCACTTCTGCGGATGTTAAATTCACCGCTGACTATTGCATGGACCCCGAAGGCGGCTGTGCTCAGGTTACCAAATTCGAAGGCGTGACAGCAGTCGAAGCGATCGATGATCTGACTGTTAAAGTCACTTTCGCTCAGCCAACCCCCTTCCCCTACGGTCCCTTTGTTGGCGGCGAGAGCCCCATCATCCAGGCCGCGCAGTTCGCAGACTGCATGGGCGCCAAGGCTCCTGAGTGCACCGAGGCCAACTTTGGCCCCATCGGCACCGGTCCGTTTGTTGTCGATGAGTTCAAGCCAAACGACGTGATCACGCTGTCGGCGAACCCTAACTACCGTGACCCGGCCAAGCCTGCCTTTGCCAAGGTCCTGTTCAAAGGTGGCGGCGACGCAACCGCTGCTGGCCGTGCCGTCATGGAAACTGGCGAGTTCGACTACGCCTGGAACCTGCAGCTTGCGCCTGAAGTCATCGCGCAGATGGAATCGGCTGGCAAAGGCACGCCCGTCGCTGGCTTTGGCCCGCTGGTTGAGCGTATCATGCTGAACAACACCAACCCTGATCCGGCCCTCGGCCCTGATGAGCGTTCGGTGATCCGTCCTCACCCATTCCTGGGCGATCCTGCGGTTTACAACGCGATGTCGCTGGCGATCGACCGTCCTTTGCTGGTCGAAATCGGCTATGGCAAAGCAGGTAAAGTCACCTGTAACTGGATCCCAGCACCAGCCGCTGTGAACTCCGACACCTTCACCTGTGACAAGCAGGATATCGCAGCCGCAAACGCGATGCTGGACGAAGCAGGCTACAAAGACACCAATGGTGACGGCGTACGCGAAACCCCTGCTGGCATTCCAATGAAGATCCTGTACCAGACTTCGACCAATGCTGTGCGCCAGGATTTCCAGGCTCTGATCAAGCAGTGGTGGAGCGAAATTGGTATCGAAACCGAACTGCGTAACCTCAGCGGTTCCGTGTTCTTTGGTGGTGATCCCGGCTCGCCCGACACATTCCAGAAGTTCTATGCTGACGTTGAAATGTATGCCAACACCTTCAACGGTACTGACCCTCAGTCCTACCTGGCCAACGGTCTGTGCGACAAGGCACCTTCGCCTGCAACTCAGTGGCAGGGTGAGAACATCTCGCGCTTCTGTAACGAAGAGTTCGACAAGCTGCATGCTGAGCTGACCACCACAGCCGGTGCTGCTGCACGTGCCGAAATCTCCAAGCGTCTCAACGACCTCATCGTCGAAAACGGCGGCATGATCCCACTGGTTCACCGTGGTCGTCTGTCTGCCCACGCCAACTCCCTGGGTGGTGTTGTGCTGAACGTTTGGGACAGCGAACTTTGGAACGTTGCCGACTGGCACCGCATCAAGTAAGCGGCGCTAGCCTAACAGAGGCCCCGGTGTTTTCACCGGGGCCTCTTGCCATTGGCGCCATGTTCCGTTCTATCGCTGGACACGCTGGTCAAAGGCCACAGCCCTTCGCGGCTTTGCCCCCTTGTCCAAATCAACAATAACACATTGCAAAAGGCGCACGTTCCATGCTGACCTTTACAATCAGGCGACTGATCCTGTCGGTTCCGACACTGCTGTTCATCAGCCTGGTGATTTTCCTGCTGCTCGAGCTCGCCCCTGGCGATCCAATGGCACAGGTTCCTCTGACAGTCCCCCCTGAAGTCAAAGAAAAAATGCGCGAGGCCCTGGGCCTTGGCCAACCGGCCCCGATCCGATTCTGGAAATGGCTGGTACAGTTCTTCTGGATTGAACCCCAGGTTCTGGTTGATCACTATTTTGGCACCACTTTCTCCCAGGGTGATCTGCGCGTCATCTCCTGGCAGACACGTTCGCCAGTGATGGATATCGTAATCCAGCGGATGCCCCAGACCCTTTGGGTTGTTGGGACCGCCTATGTTGTGGCCATCATCATCGCCCTGCCCATTGGCATCTATTCCGCCTACCGGCAGTACAGCTGGTTTGATCAGCTGGGTACCTTTGTGTCGATGGTTGGTTTCTCAGTCCCGCCGTTCTTTTCGGGGGTTCTCGTCATCGTGATCTTCTCGGTACAGCTGGGCTGGTTCCCTTCGATCTATGACACCACCCATGTGGTCGATAGTTGGGATGGGTTTGTCTACCAGCTGAAGCAGATGATCATGCCGGTGATGGTACTTGCGCTGCAGATCACTGCGCAGCTCAGCCGGTTCATGCGCGCCTCTATGCTGGACAATCTCAACCAGGACTATGTGCGCACAGCCCGCGCAAAAGGCCTGAGCGAATATGTCGTGGTCATGGTCCATGTGCTGCGCAACTCGATGATCCCCGTGGTCACGGTGATTGCTCTGGGCATCCCATCCATCTTTGGCGGTGCGATCATTACTGAGCAGGTGTTCAAGGTAAACGGCATTGGCCAGCTCTTGATTGGCGCGATCCAGGCCAATGATCTGCCGATGGTTCAGACACTCACCTTTATCTTTGCCATCCTTATCGTGCTGTTCAACCTAATTGCCGATGTGCTTTATGGCATTCTAGATCCGAGGATCCGCTATGACTGAGCTTAGCAATCCCATCCCCAGCAAGCCTCCGCGCAGCCAATGGCTCGATGTCTGGGACCAGTTCAAATCACACCGCGGCGCCTTGATGGGGGGGATTCTCTTCCTGTTGATCGTAGCCTCAGTCTATCTGGGACCGCTGTTCTGGGACATTGAGGCCACCCATATCGACATCCGGGCGCGCAACCAGGGTCCCAGCTGGGCCCATCCCTTTGGGACCGATCAGCTGGGTCGTGACATGTTGGCTCGGATGATGGCCGGGGGGTCCACATCAGTCTCCGTTGGCCTCACAGCCATGGCTCTGGCGCTGTTTCTGGGCTCCCTTATCGGCGTCTTGGCAGGCTTCTTCAAACGTCTCGATGGGCCACTGATGCGCCTCACGGACCTGTTCCTGGCCCTGCCTCTGCTGCCGCTGCTCTTGGTGATGATGCTTTTGTTCCGCGAACCGCTCAATGCGGCCTTTGGACCGGAACAGGGGATCTTTATCCTCATCGTTTGCGCCATTGGGGTGACCTCCTGGATGCCGACCGCGCGTATCGTGCGTGGCGATGTTCTGGCGATCAAAGAGCGTGAGTTTGTTCTGGCGGCCCGTTCCATCGGAACCTCCAACAATGGCTTGATCACCCGGCATATCCTGCCCAACGTTCTGTCACCCATCATGGTGTCGGCAACCCTGGGAATTGCCACGGCGATCATCACCGAAAGCTCTCTGTCGTTCCTTGGTCTGGGCTTCCCCCCGGATTTCCCTACCTGGGGCCGGTTGCTGTTTGATGCAACCGACTATCTCCAGCAGCACCCAGAGCGGGTGTTCTGGCCTGGCATGGCGATTTCTTTGACCGTCTTGAGCGTGAACTACCTCGGCGACGGGCTACGCGACGCCCTGGATCCAAGGATTCGCGGTCGCTAAGTGAGCTTGCTGCTCAGACTGCGCTATAGACAGCGCTCGCTGAGACATATTCAAATAAGAACATAACATTCGGCCGCCTCTTTGGGCGGCCGTTTTTGTTTTAATCTGCGTGCAACAGTTGGGAATACCGTCCCAAAGGCAGACCGCAGGCAGTAACACCGTTCTTGTCCAAGCCCGGTCTACGCGGGGCTTTCCCCTTGTCTGCTGCGAATTTTGCTCTCATTTCGGGAAAAAGTTCCATTTCGCGGCAAAACGGGAGCATGCGATGTTTGAGACACTCGGTTTTGAAGAGACCAGCCCGCGGCTGGCCTCGCTCTATTTTTCACTGGCCCTTGGGCTGGGGTTTGGTGTGCTGGCGCAGCTCACCCGGTTTTGCTTTCGCCGTGCCCTGATCGGTGAGGACCGCCGTCAGGCGGCAGGGCTCTGGGCCCTGGCCCTGGCCGTGTCGGTCCTGGGGACCCAGGCCGCTGTGACACAGGGCTGGATCAGCTTTGATGGCCACCGGTTACTGAACTCAGAACTGCCAGTGCTGGCCATCGCTATCGGAGGTGTGCTGTTTGGGATTGGCATGGTGCTGACGCGGGGCTGCATCTCACGCCTCACTGTGCTCAGCGGCACCGGCAACCTGCGCGCCCTACTCTGTGTAGGGGTTTTTGCCATCGTGGCCCATGCAACGCTCAAAGGCGTGTTAGCACCGCTGCGCAGTTCACTGGGGGGCTACACCCTTCAACTGGGTGACTATGCCAGCCTCGCCGCCCTGCCCGGTGGCGCCCCGCTGTGGAGCGCCCTGATTGCCCTGCCCGCCCTGTGGTTGGCCCTGCGCTCACGTAACTCGGCATTAGGGCTGCTGGGCGGCGCACTGATTGGGGCCCTAGTGCCACTGGCCTGGGTAACTACCGGCTTTGTTCTTTATGACGAATTCGACCCGATCGCCATGGAGAGCCTGTCCTTTACCGCCCCCATGTCGGAGGGCCTGTTCTATGTCATCGCCTCCAGCGCGGTCCCTGCGGGCTTTGGCCCCGGTTTGATCGGCGGTGTTTTGGTCGGCGCGCTCATCGCGGCCCTGCTGGCTGGCCGCTTTCAATGGCAGAGCTTTGACAGTCCGCGCCAGACTGGACGCTACATACTGGGTGCCAGCTTGATGGGCTTTGGCGGAGTTCTCGCCGGTGGCTGTACCCTAGGCGCCGGCCTTGCAGGGATCTCTACCTTAGGTCTAGCAGCGCCTCTAGCCTTGGGATCTATTGCCCTGGGTGGGGTTCTGGCCCATCGGGTGTTGCGCGAGTCCCCTAGCTCAGCTTCTTTTTCGCCCGCTGGATCGCCCACCACACCAGCCCCACAACCGGCAGAGTAATCATCGCTGTCGTCATCCCCTTGCTCTGGCCCAGAGCCTGCGCAAGGGGGTAAGCGAGGTAAGAGGCAAGAGAGACCGCGTAGTAGCTGATCGCGACTACGGAGAGCCCTTCGACAGTATGTTGCAGCCTGAGTGCCAGATCTGCCCGCCGATCCATACTTGCCAATAGGGCCTGGTTTTGCGCGCTCCGTTCCACATCCACGCGGGTTCGAAGCAACTCTCCGCCACGCCTGGCCCGATCTGCAAGTGTGGCAATACGTTTTTCCGTCGACTTCACTGTCCGCATTGCGGGCTCATAGCGGCGCAGCATGAATTCTGTGAATGTCTGAAACCCCTCGTGCCGCTGCTCTCGCAGCAGGCTGATGCGTTGATTGACCAAAGCCTCATAGGCACCTGTCGCCCCAAAGCGAAAGGCCGAACGGGCTGCCATTGCCTCCAGCTCAGCTGAGACCGTCAGAAGCTGCGTCAGTGTCTGTTCTGCGGGCACGGTATCAGATGTCATCTCAGCCATCATTTCGCTCAGATGACTGTCCAGCGCCCCAATATCCGGATTGAGCCCACGGGCCCGGGAAAACCCCAGCATTGACATCGCCCGGTAGGTCTCCACCTCGCACAGGCGTTGCACCAGGCGGCCAATACGCTGCGATCCCGTCGCGGCATTTGCAAAGAGCGCAAACCGCATGTGTCCGGCCGGGTCGATACGGAAATCCCCCGCCACCACAGCGCTGTCATCCAAAACCTCAGCAACCGCTAGACTTTCAGGAACAAACCAATCCCTAAGCGCCGCCTTGATTCGTTTGTTCTCGGGGCGCGGCAAAATTCGGATCATCAAGGACGTCACCCGTTGGCCCGGCGCCTGCTCCAACCAGTCCGATGGAAAAACATCAAAATCCGCAGGATCAAAGGCCCGCTTGCTGATACCTTTACCAGAAAGCGTATAGCTGACGAATTCGGTATGCTGCTCCCATTTCAACATATAGCGCCCCAGCTGCGCTGAATGATGCGTCGCTCCCGGTTGCGGGTGCGCCGCTCCGTGGCGATCGAGCAGCGCCTTGAGGTGTTGCAGATCCAGTGCGCGATCCCGGTGCACCGCCTCATTGGGCTGCTTTACCGCCAGATAGACCACCGTGCTGGGACTTTGCATCGTCGGGAAAGGCCGAGCATGCAACTCATTGGCCAGGTCATAGCGGAGGGGATGGTCCAGGATTGGGGGCATGGCAGGAAATCTCCAAAAACGTGACAGGAGCATAGCGAACGCGACAAGACCTGTAAAGAATTCTTCTATTTCAATACTTTAGCGGAATGCAATGGTATACAGAAGCACAGTGTAGTGGCGCAATCAAAGGGGCTCGGCACCCGGCCTACGGCCTCCCCCGGAGGTATTTGAGACCAAATGAAGATGCAAAAAGGCGCGCCGGATTTCTCTGGCGCGCCTTTGATGACAGATAGAGGAGTGGGTTACTGGATCATGGTCAAAAGTTGATCCAGAGACGCCTTGGCATCGCCATAGAACATGCGTGTGTTCTCTTTAAAGAACAGCGGGTTCTCGATGCCGGAATAGCCTGTACCCTGTCCACGTTTGGAGACAAAGACCTGCTTGGCTTTCCAGCATTCCAGAACCGGCATACCGGCGATGGGGCTGTTGG
>Ga0193961_1000753_pt1 | contig 12099 bp, 7 predicted proteins | sample FB_4_MG_FD_140371 | JGI IMG/M metagenome (GOLD analysis project Ga0193961, IMG submission 140371) | Microbial mat bacterial communities from the Broadkill River, Lewes, Delaware, United States - FB_4_MG | ecosystem: Environmental > Aquatic > Freshwater > River > Microbial mats | place: USA...
TTCCCCCATGTTCTAAGTCCTATGCTATTAGTAGCATCTTCCATAGAATCAATTAATACTTCTGTTCCTTTGGTAATTTCTTTGTCATCAATAAAAACAGAAACTTTTTTCTTATTATTTTCTGCATTTATAACTCTTATTTCTACTTTATGCTCTTTATACCAATCAAAGTCATTTGAAAATCCTGCTTCTGCTAAGGATATTCTCTCAAAAGGATTTTCTTCTTTACTGCCATTTCTTTTTCTAAAAATAAATTCTCCCGCTCCATACCCTGGATCAAACTGAAATATATATCCAGTATCTTTTGCATCCTTATCCGTTGAAGTTTCAAATGATATCCCATAACCATGTCCACCGGAAACTTTTTTATCTACCTTTGCAGTTAATTCAATCTTATATTCATCAAATGAATTATAAAAAAGAATTCGTCGTTGTCCAGTTTCACTATTTATAAGTCTATCATTCTTTATTTCCCAATCATTTTTACCTGTTATTCCGCTAATCCATTTATCTATAGATGACATATCTTCTATAGCACTAAAATCAAAATCTATATTGCCAAATAGAAAATCATAAAAAACTTTTCCATGCTTTGAACATTCTATGCATTTTTTCTCCTTATCTACCGAATATATTCCATCAGAACTGCATTTAGGTGTTTTTTCAAACCATTTATTTAAATTATTATCTAGCACATTTCCTAATTCTACTTCATCATCTATTTGATTATTCAGTTTCCATCTTTTTATTACTCTTATTCTAGTTTCTATGCAAGCTCTCTTTTCTGCTTCACTTTTAATATTTCTATAATGAATAACTCCTATTAAAGTTAAAATACCTAATATAGCAAGAACAATCATTAATTCAATCAATGTAAAACCTTTTTTATTCATAAATCACCTCTTTAAAGGCAATTATAACAAATTTTTAATATTTTTTAAATGTTTTTTCCATTTGATATTAGATTTTCTAAAGTTTGCTTAGTCATTGGCTTTCCAAAAAGGTAACCCTGCATATATCTGCACCCTTCATTAAATAAGAATTTCTTCTGCTCTACCGTTTCTATCCCTTCTGCAATCACTTCTACACCTAGTTGTTTCCCTAATTCCATAACAAACAGGGATAATTTCCCATCATCATTATCTGGTATATCTTTAATAAAAGCTCTATCTATTTTTAATCTATCAAATGTAAAATGTTTTAAATAAGCAAGTGAAGAATAGCCCATACCAAAATCGTCAATTGCAATTTTTACGCCCATTCCCCTGATTTCTCTAAATAATTTATGTGCCCTTTTTGTATCCTCTAAAAAAGAACTCTCTGTTATCTCTAACTCTAAATATTCTGCCGGATAACTATTTAATATTAAACATTTCTTTAATTTTTCTAAAAAACCAACCGAATATAATTGTTTAACTGAGACATTTACTCCAAGAGTTAATAAATTACCTTTATCCATTAATTTTTTTCCATATTTAATAGCATCATTTAAAACCCATTCTCCTATTGAAATAATTAAATTAGAACTTTCGGCAATATCAATAAATTGTCCCGGATATATTATTTTTCCGTCTTTTTTCCATCTTAATAATGCTTCTATCCCATTGATTTTATTTTCTAAAACATCTACTTGTGGTTGATAATAGAGTTCTAATTCTTCCCTGTCTACCGCAAACCTTAAATCTCTTAAAATATCATATTGTTCTTTCATATTGATTTCGACAGATTGGTCAAAAAATACAATGTTTTTTCTCTCATTTTTTGTAGCTTCGTTTAATGCTGTACTTGCTTTTTGCATTAATCCATATGAATTTTTATCATCTCTTGGATACATACTTGCACCAACATTAATATTTAAATAAATATTCTCTCCATTTATATTTATTGGATGTTTTAATAATTCATCTAATCTTCCATTTCTAAGAAACTTTTCTTCTTCTGTCTCAACTGGCATCCAAACTCCAAATTCATCTCCGTTAGTTCTGCCAAATATTCCTCTTCCTCCAATCATATTTATAAGCGTTTTAGAAATTTCTTTTAAAACCTTTGTTCCAAACTCAACTCCCATAACACTATTAATTAATCTAATATTTTCAATATTAAATAAAATATAAAAAGCGTTATCCAAATTTTCATTGCTTATACTTTTTTGAACTAAATTTTGAAAATGATTTCTATTTGGAAGTTTAGTTATTTCATCAAATCTCTTTAATATAAGTACATCTGTTTCTTTTTGTTTTATATGGGTTAAGTCTTTAAATATACCTAAATAATATGATTTTTCTTGTGTTATATAACTTAAAAATAATTTAATAATATAATTATTTCCACTACTATTTTTAAGTTTAAATTCTCCGGTCCAAGATTTTTCATATAATAACAATTCCTTCATATCAACAGAAATTTCAAAACCGTATTCATCTAAATTTAATTTTTCGGAATTTCTATCATATCCTGTTATAGCATGAAAAGCTTCATTTGTATATTCAATATTGAAATACTCATCAGCAATAAATATTGCATCTTCAGAGTTTGCTATTAATTCAGACATTCGCTCTAATTGATTCTCTGCGTTTATTCGCAAATTAACTTCTCTAGTTAAATCCTTATTTTTAGATTCAATATTTTCCATACTATCCCACAATGCATCAAATGTTTCCTCTAAAACATTTGTTAATTGTCCCACTTCATCTTCTCTACTTTTTAATTCTTGTGGGAATTTACTTTTTTTATCACTGTGTTTTTTCTTTTCTATATGATTAGATAATAAAAATAATGGCTTAGATACTCTATTTGCAATAAAAATTGAATAAATAATCATTATTAATACAAAACTAGTTAATATAACTATCATCAAAATCATATATTTATTTAAATTGCTATAAATTTCACTTTCAGAAAACTCTACTCCAAAAAACCATCCACTAGATAATTTAGTAAATACAACTATTTTTTTTATATTATCTCTTTTGTAACTTAGTGAAAATATTCCATCAACTGGTGTATTTTCATAATTAAAATCAACCAAATTTACATTGTTGTATTTTTCTTTTTCTTCAAAAACAATAGGTTTATACTCCTCATCTAATAAAAATGCATATCCTGTTTTAAGTAATTTAATATTCTTAATTCTATTATTTATTAAATCATAATCCATATCCGTACCTGCAACACCTAACAATACATCTTTATTATAAACTGCTTTTGTATATGAAATAAAAGTTTTAGTATTATCATTATCTAATTTCCATTCATAAGGTTTTGACCAAAAATATTTTTTCTGCTCAACTGCTCCAAACCACCATTCTTTAGAAATATTATCTGTATCTGTTGTGAAATATTCTATTGGAATATTTTCCTGCCTCTCAACTTCTCCATCTCCATTTTCATCTGCATAGTATACATCAGAAACCTTCATATGTAACATAGGATTAAGATAAAAATATGCGGTTTTAGCCCATGAATTGTACCTTGCCTGTTTTTCAATTACAGGTGCTAATTTTTCAAGCTCTTTATCTAAATATGAAAAATCATCCACTCTATCTATTTCAATATTTCTAAAAATTTCACCTTCAATAACCTTAATAATTTTATTTGCTTCCACAAATTCTTTCTCAAAAGCATTTTTTTCAGAAGCAACCATATATGCAGTCTTTTCTAAAGTTTCCCTTTTGATTGCATCTCTACCCAATAAAAGACTAATACTTCCCATAAATACTATGCTTATTATTCCCATAAATACAAATGCCCATATTATCTGATCTCTTAATCTATTAATTTTCTTCATTTTTTCACCTCTTTTCATTTAAATTAACATTCTCTACAATTTCTATTAATAAATATTTCATATCTATTCCTACCATTTTCTTTCGCCTTATATAGCCCTATATCCGCCTGTTTAACAAATGTAGATATTGTTTTTGTATTGTCTGGGACAATATTACTAATACCAATACTTATAGTCAATTTCCCAAAATTAGATTTACTATGCTTAATTTCTAAATTTTCTACGGCTTTTAATAAATCATCTGCCATCTTTTTAGTTTCATCGGCCGATTTATCTTTAGCTAAAACTACAAATTCTTCACCACCATATCTAGCAAAAAATTCTTCCTTTGCTAAAGTATCTGAAATTTTTTCACACATTTTTTTTAATACCACATCTCCCGCTGGATGACCGTAATTATCATTATATTTTTTAAAATAGTCAATATCTATCATCAACAATGAAAGGCTTCTTTCATTTTCGGCTTCTTCCCACCATTTTTCTAATACTTCATCAAAATATCCTCTATTGTAAATTCCAGTTAATGCATCTAATCTTGTTTTATCCTTTAAAAATTCATTTATTCTTTCAATTTCATTTTTAGCAGCACCTAATTCAATTACTTTTCCACTTAAATTCTTATTTGTTTTAATTAATTTTTTTTCCATTTTATAAAATAATCCTAGTACTAATAACATTATGCACACTACAATTCCATTTAGAATATAATTCCATTTCAAATATTTATTCGCACTCTCAATCCATATATTTGATTCTGATATAATACCAATATTCCATCCACTTCTATTTACATATCCACCTAATAAAAATGATGATGTTGGCAATTCATAATATTCTTCATCTTCATAATTATCATGATTATGTGAAAACAAAAAATACTCTATTGTTCCTTTATGTTCATTAATATTATCTAAAATCATCTCTTCATTTCTTGTATGACTTATTATTTGACCATTTTTAGATAATGAAACTATATAGTAAGAATCATCCATAATAGTATCTTTTATTCTTTCGTTTATTATTTCATTTGGAATATCTAGTCCTATAACTCCAACTAAACTGCCTTCAATATAAATAGGTGTACTAATTGTAACAACATATCCTTCACTTTTAATATCATAATATAAATCACTTATAACCGTTTGTGCTCCTTCTAATGCATTTTTATACCAGCCTTCTTTTCTTGGGTCATATCCATTTTGCGCTTTCCAATCTGAACCAATAATAAATTTTCCATCATTTAATCCAATATATAAATTTGCAATTTCTCTTCTATTTAAATTAATTTTTATATATTTATTATTACTATTTTGATAGGTTAATTCATTTATACCGACATTATCTATAATATCTTTTGTATATTCTAATAAATCATATTTTGTATTAATCCAGTTATCTAACTCTTCTATGGTTTGATCTAAAATATTTGTTAGCTGCTGCTCTAAAACATAATTAACTTCATTTTGTAATTGAACGGTATTATAAATCGCAGAAAAAACAGATACTGCTCCTAAAATAAACAACAATAATGATATTTTCAACTTCATAATTTACGCTCCCTTCTGATTTATATTTAATATTATAAAAACAAATTTATTTCTAATTAATTTAAGCACTAAATTCTAAACACTACAACTCACATACAATATACCCATTTATTATTAGTTTTCACGTTTTCGACAAAATAAGACTTTTATTTTTTGCATTGTAAATCTAAAACTTATGTAATACTTATATATATTGTTTTACATTAATTTATTTATTTTATAAAATATATATTATTAAGGCAATATTAAAATTAATATACAAATACTAAAGAGGTGTTTTTATGAAATACGATCCATTATTTAAAAATTTTCCATTTATTATTCATGGAGCTGATTATAATCCAGAACAATGGAAAAATTATCCTTCTATTTTAGAAGATGATTTATCTTTATTTTCAAAAGCGAATATGAATTCTGCTACAATAGGCATTTTTTCATGGGCTGAACTAGAGCCCAAAGAAGGTCAATATAATTTTTCATTCTTAGATGAAATATTTAACTCGCTCTCTAAAAATAATATGAAAATAATCTTATCAACACCAAGTGGTGCTAGACCAGCTTGGATGTCAAAAAAATATCCAGAAATACTTAGAACCAATTACAATCGACAAAAAATATTACATAGTGGTAGACATAATCATTGTCTTTCTTCATATATTTACAAAGAAAAAGTTATAGAAATTAATTCAGAACTTGCAAAAAGATATGGAAATCATCCTAATCTACTTTTATGGCATATTTCAAATGAATACGAGGGAGCTTGTTATTGTAAAAATTGCGAAGAAGCTTTTAGATTATATTTAAAAAATAAATATAACAACGATTTGGATTATCTTAACCATTGTTGGTGGACTTCTTTTTGGAGTCATACCTATACAGATTGGAATCAAATTGAAGCACCTGCTCCACATGGCGAAACAGAAGTTCATGGATTATCATTAGATTGGAAACGATTTACTACAGAAAAAACAATTGATTTTATGAATACAGAAATTAAAGCTATAAAAAAATATTCAAAAAATACTCCTGTTACAACAAATTTTCATCAATTCACTAATTTTCATACAGATTGCAGTTTGAATTATTGGAAGTTTGCTCCTTTTTTAGACATTATTTCTTGGGACAATTATCCCTATTGGCATGCGCCTAATGGTGATTTTAATGAAGCTTGTAGACGAAGTTTAATGCATGATATGAATAGATCCTTTAAAAAAGGTCAACCCTTTATGTTAATGGAATCTTCTCCTAGCGCAACTAATTGGCAACCTGTTTCTAAGCTTAGAAAGCCAGGCATGCATGAATTAGCCTCTCTTCAAGCAATTGCTCATGGTTCCGATAGTATTCAGTATTTTCAATTTAGAAAAAGCAGAGGCTCTTCTGAAAAATTTCATGGAGCCGTAGTTGATCATTCTAATAGATCGGACACAAGAGTATTTAAAGAAGTTGCTTCTTTAGGCAAAAAATTAGAAAAAATGAAAACAATTACAGGTAGTAGAGTTGAATCAAAAGCTGCCATACTTTTTGATTTTGAAAATGCTTCTGCAATTCACTATCTACAAGGACTTAATAATTTAGATAAGGGATATGAAAACATTTGTCATAACCATTATAGAAATTTATTTAAACAAGGCGTATCCTTAGATGTTTTAGATTTTAACCAAGATTTTTCAAAATATAAATTTATTATAGCACCAATGATGTATATTACTACAGAAAGTGTTGCAACCCGTTTAGATACTTTTACAAAAAATGGTGGAATACTAATTCTAACATATTTCTCTGGAATTGTAGATGAAAATGATTTATGTCATCTAGATGGTTTCCCCGGACCTTTGCGATCTTTAGCTGGAATATGGGCAGAAGAAATAGATTGTTTATATGATAATGAATATAACCACATTAAACCTAAAAATAATAATTTTCTAGATTTAAAAGAAATTTATAAGGTACATAAATACTGTGAATTAATACATGCTGAATCCGCAGAAATTTTAGCAACCTACACTGATGATTTTTATAAAAATTATCCTGCCTTAACTGTTAATAAAAATGGGAATGGTTATGTTTACTATATCGCATGTGAAACAGATGATAATTTCTTAAATGATTTTTATAAAAATATAATAAAAAAACATTCAATAGAAAAAATATTAGATATTGATTTACCAAATGACATATTAGTTCAAAAAAGAGAAAACTGTAAGCAAAACTATTTCTTCTTTATGAATTTTTCAAATAAACCTCAAACAATTTGTTTAGAAGATTATTTAATGTATGATTTTTTTAACAATAAATTAATTCAAAATTTAACTACTATAGAACCTTATGAAACATTAATAACCTATACTGAAAAGAAATAACTATTTAATTCTTAAATAATATTTTTGCCTTCTTTAAATTTAGATTTTCACTCTATTTTAAAGAAGGCATTTTTTTATTGACATAGATAAATAAAAAATATATCATATACCTAGATTCTCGATACATCGATTAGAAAGGTATGTTTGTATGAATAATGATTTAATCAAAGGTAGTACTATAATTATTATTTTATCAATTTTAGAAAAAGAAGATTTATATGGATATGGCCTAATTAAAGAAATTGATAAACAATCTAATGGATTATTTAAATTTAAAGAAGGCACTCTTTACCCTCTTTTACACACATTAGAAGAAAAAAAATTAATTGAATCTTATTGGGAAAAGAAAGAAAATAGCCGTAAAAGAAAGTATTATAAAATTACCAAAAGAGGAAAAGTTGAATTAATTAAAAGAAAGGAATCATGGGAAATATTTAGCGAAACACTTAATACCGTTTTAGGAGGTACTATTAATGCATGATAAAATCAACCAATTTATTTCAAATACAGTTAATACAATTAAATGCGATAAAATTGCAGATGAATTTAAACTTGAACTTGAGGATCATATAGAACAATTAGTAGGTGATTTAATTAATGATGGCTATAGTGACGAAGATGCTATTGACGAAGCATTGCTTAGATTAGGTGATCCAAAAGAAATATCCACTTCACTTAACAAAGTTTCTTCTACCTCTCTTTTAGATTTTTTCACTCAAAAAGCCCTTTATTTACAATATATATTATTATCTTTATATTTATTATTTGAAATTTTTACATGTATAATAAATAAGAGCTTTTTTTCTTTAGTCTTTACCTGCCTATTAGGAATTATTCTAATTAGTTTCTTTAAAATACTTAAAAATAAGAATAAAAATACTAATGATTCTAAAGTTTTATTATATATTAGATATGAAAAAAGACGATCTTCATATGAAAAAATTCTTATAGGTTTTCTAATTTTCTATTCTATTTTACTAATTCCTGTTTTTATTGGAAATTTTGTAGAAAGTTTAAGTTCACAAAAAACATTTAATATATCTTCAATTTTCCCTATTTTCATTCTAATTGTATCTTTTTTACCTTCTTTAATTAATTCAAATAACACTATTTCTGAAAAAGGAATAACTTGCAATTCTAACTTTATCCCATGGGAAAACATATCAAATTATAGATTTGGAAGATCTTATACAAAAAAAGGAATTGTACATGAACTTCAAATAGTAATTAAAAACGGACACTATTCCATTCCACTTAAAATTAGAAATGAACAAAAACTAATTATTTCTGAACTAATTCAAAATTATATATAATAAAAAAAGCTATAAAATATAGCTTTTTTTATTATATTATTTTATTGTTTTCCTATTTTATTAACTCAACCAACATTCCATTTTTAGCTCCGCAAGCATTTCCTTCTTCAATATCAATATGCATTTCTAAAGCATACTGTGGGTGAACTCTTACTAAAACATTTTGGAAAGTTAATCCTCTATCTCCTAAAACCTTTATTTGAACTCTTTGTTTATCTTCTACACCAAATTCTTCTGCATCAGATGTGTGCATATGAATATGACGTGCTGCAACAATAATTCCCTTTTCAATTGTAACTTCACCTTTTGGTCCTACAATTTTAGCCCCTGGACTTCCATCTAATACTCCTGAATCTCTAATTGGTGCTACAACACCTAATTTAAATCCATCAGAAAGTGATATTTCAGCTTGAGTTTCTTTTCTAGCAGGTCCTAAAACACGCATACCTTTTAATGCTCCCTTTGGTCCTACAACATCAACTTTTTCCTCACAAGCATATTGACCTGGCTGAGATAAATCCTTAAAATTTGTTAAAGAATAACCCTCTCCAAATAAAATATCAATATGTTCTTGTGATAAATGAATATGACGATTTGATAAAGCTATTGGTAATTCAGTTCTCATAATTTCCTCCTCTAAATATATTTATGGCTTTTAACAATCTATTTGATTATTATGTCTTTGTTTATTTTATGCCAACCTAATAGTTTGTGCAAGGATAAACTTATTTTAGTACTTCTAAAATAAATATTAATACTTACTATTGTAAATAATTTGCTTTAAAATTACTTAAATATAAGCTTTGCTAAAATAATTAGAAATCATTTTATAAATTATTCTTAATATAATCATTTGACAATTTTTATTTAAAATGATATCATTAAAAAAAATTTAAAGGAGATGGCTTCTAGCCAAAATTTTTATGAGTGTAGAATAAATTCTAAATAATCTAAATTTGTATTGCATACTTTAATTAATATTGTATGCGTATTTCTGTGCACTTTTAGAGGGTAGAATTTATGCCGCACTTTATTTTCCGCGGTAACGCGTTTTTTTTATACCCTCTTTTATAAAGGAGGATCTAATGAATAATAAAACATATGAAGATTTAAAATATAATCTATTAAAAGAAAAAATAAGCGAATTTTGTTCAAGTAATCTTGGAAAACAAGCAATATTAAATTCCATGCCTAGCAATGATTTTAATGCAGTCTCAAATAAATTACTTGAGACTAAAGAAGCAATAGAAATGTTAAAAGCAACAAATGATATCCCTTTAGGGGGATTACACGATATATCTTATTCTATTTCTCAATTAGAAAAAGGTTATATCCTACAAGCAGATTCACTTCAAATAATTTCAGATTTTTTAAGATCTTGTAGAAAATTATCAACCTTTATGCAATCTTATTCATTTATTGCGCCTACAATTTCAAGTTATTCAAACTCGATGATGAACTTAGATTTTATTGAAGAAGAAATTAGCAGGTGTATTCAAAATGGAAAAGTCTCAAATCAAGCCAGCAAATCACTTGCAAAAATCAGGCGATTAGTTCAACATGAAGAAGATCGTATTAAAGGCACGCTAAATCAACTGCTTGGAAATAATAATATAAAAAAATATTTGCAAGAAAATTTTATTAGTGAAAGATCAGAGCATTTTACATTATGTGTTAAATCTGAATTTCAAAGTAAAATACAAGGGTCTATAATTGAAAAATCACAATCTGGTTCAGCTGTCTTTATTGAACCTACAAAAGTTCAAAAACATAGCCATTTAAGAAATCAATATTTAATTGAAGAATCCGAAGAAGAATACAAAATAATTTCTTATTTAAGCAATTTGCTTTATGAAGATTTGAAAAATATATATATAAATATTGAATGTATGAAAACGTATGATATGTTATTTGCAAAAGCAAAATATGCACTTTCTGAAAATGCATGTATCCCACAAATAAATAAATCTCAATATGTAAATATAATAGATGCTTATCATCCTTTAATTAAACCATTTAAGCCTCTATCAATACAACTTGGAGAATCTTTTAAATGTTTAATTATTACTGGACCAAATGCAGGTGGAAAAACTGTTGCTCTAAAAACATTAGGTTTATTATGTTTAGCGGTTCAATCTGGATTCCCTGTTATGGTCAATCCTAATAGTTCATTTTGTATTTTTCAAAATATATTAACCGATATTGGCGATTCTCAAAGTATTGAAAATGCTCTTAGTACATTTTCAGGACACATTCAAAACATTGCTTCTTTTACACCAAATTTATGTAAAAACAGCTTGCTTTTATTAGATGAAATTGGTTCTGGAACTGATCCTAGAATTGGCGCTGCTTTAGCTATTTCTATATTACATCATTTCTATCTAAACAATGCACTTGTTTTTGCAAGTACACATTATGGAGAAATAAAAGAATTTGCAGAAAAACACGTAGATTTTGAAAACGCAAGAATGTGTTTTGATAAAAAAACACTATCTCCATTGTATATTTTAGAAATTGGTCATGCTGGAAACAGTGAAGCTTTTTGGATTTGTGAAAGAATGAATATTTCTAAAGCGATAATTAAAAATACTAAAAATTACTTGTCAGGTAATGTCGATTACAGTATTTTACCAAACAAAGTATTAAGCAATAAAGAAAACATTAACCCTATCAGCAATCAAATTAAAATAGATTACTCAAAGGGAGATGCAGTAAAATTATTTAATAATAAAAAAGCAATTGTTTTTAATGAAGCTAATCAATTTGGAAATGTTAAAGTTTATGTAGACAATAATTTTAAAGAAATTCATTATAATAAATTAACACTTATAGCAAAAGCTTGTGATTTATACCCCTTAAATTATGATTTAGATCAATTATTTTCAGCTTACTCAGATAGAAAATTGGAACATGATATAAATAGGGGATCGAAAAAAGCATTAAAAAAAATCTACAAATACAATAAAAAGAAGCAAATTAAACCCGATTAGAAACCTCTATTTATTTTTAGTTCTTTACAATACTATTTCAATACTATATAATCTCTCTACCTTATAAATTTGATTGGAGATTAGTATGTTATTAATAAAAAA
>Ga0193961_1000757_pt1 | contig 12069 bp, 12 predicted proteins | sample FB_4_MG_FD_140371 | JGI IMG/M metagenome (GOLD analysis project Ga0193961, IMG submission 140371) | Microbial mat bacterial communities from the Broadkill River, Lewes, Delaware, United States - FB_4_MG | ecosystem: Environmental > Aquatic > Freshwater > River > Microbial mats | place: USA...
AACTGGATTTAAAGATAGGGTTCCAATTGCAGAAGTTGTTAGATTTAAAATTGGTCATGGTGGAGATTTTGAAAATCCTGCTGAATATATGACAGTTGAAAAAGCTTGTATGGCGCAATATCATGAAGGATTAATTACTAAAGAGGATGCAACAGCTATTATTAGAGGGGAAGAAGTATGGTACGACTAGTAATAACTGATTTTGCAACTAAAGAAGATAATGAATCATTTTATATAAATGATGAATTTGATACTACACAAAATATATTTACCTATAATTCTTTTAAAAAATATGGAGTAAATTTATCTAGATATGAAACCAATAATGAGATATATTCATTAAATCTTTTATCAAAGAAACATCTTGATAAAAACCAATTTTTATTACATATTGCAGAGGGAGAATATATAATTTTATTTAATCATAAAACAGTATATTCTGCTAAGATAAATTCTAATTTTATTACTGATGATATGATTAAATCAATTTTGATAACAAAACATATTGCAATGTTATCAAGCGGTGGAGCAATTGATAAAATTTATTATGTTATTAATTCAAAATATAAAAGTGCAGTTGAAAATATTTTAAAGCAAAATACGAAAAATGAAAAAGATGAAGTTGTTGCACAACCACTCGGAGAAATTAGAGATTTAATAAAACCCTTAACTCCTTTAGATACTTTAAATGGACATATATTTAAAAATACATATTCATTGGTTTTTGTTGCAGGTATTTTATGGATGATGTTTTATGGATTAGATATTTTTACAGAAAAATTATTTTATAAAGAATCCTTAGAAACATTAAAGAGAGAAGTAAATATTGAAAATAGATTAGCCAAAAGGCAACAAATTCTTTTAGATAAGAGTTTGAAAAGCTATAAAGAATTAACAGATTGTATTACACCTTCAGATGGGGTAAAAAAATGATAAGTATAAGTAAAAAAACAGTATCAACTATTACTAAAATTGGTCTATTTGTATTTGTTATATATATAATTGGTTACGTTTTTTTTAAAACAGCATCATATTACAAAATATATTATGAAAAAGAGCAACTAACAAAAGAGTTGCAAATGAAAAAGAATGAAACAAATAGTTTAAAAAGGCAACTAGAAAATACAAAAAAAAGAATAGAAAATACTCAAAAACAATATATATCAAAAGAAGAATTAGATACTAAAATAAAAGATATTTTTAAAAGAATGTCGATTTTAGACTATAATTTAAAATTTATAGATTCAAAAAAAATGTGTGTTGATCGTTATGTTCTTATCACTCAAGTAACAGCAGAAAGTGACAAAGGACTAATCGCAGGGGAAGGAATTTTATCATATATTGGGGAAGTAAAAAAAAGTGATAAAAACCCAAGTATTTACTTTGTTGATTATGTGAGTAAAGCGAAGGAAGTGAAATAATGTATACTAAATTATTTTTCTTATTTTTCTTTTCTTTAAATATATTTGCAAATGGGTTTTTAGTTGATTCATTAACTTTATCAAAAATAAAGAAAACAGTTGAAAAAGAAGAAGAAATAGCACTTGTATATAAAAAATTTTTACTAAATGAGGGGAATATCCCTACTATTGATTCCTTAAAAACAAAAAATTATTTACCAGAAAGTTTCTCTAAAATCAATCCTTTTGGAAGAGAAATGAGTATATCTGATACAGAAGAACATTCTATAAATAATCCTTTACCAGAAAACTTAAAAGAAAATTTATACGATTATTACTATTCAAATAAATATAGAAATACTACAAAGGAACCATTATATAAAAATAGTAATAATGTAGAAATTATATTATCAACAAAAGAGAAATTTATTTACGATAATGCCTCAGATATAACAACGACAACACCCAGTGCAAATAAATATTATTTGGATAAAGGAGTTTTGCATTATTATGATAATAGCACAATCTATAAATTCTCGTATGCTGATGATTTAATAGTAGATAAAGATTTTACCATTTTAAATAGTGATGGAACTTTTAATTCTACATTTAATACTTTAACTTCAAAAGTTAGGTATGCAGGACAAAAAATTTTACAAGAAAAAAATGGAGTAGCTGAAGATTATTTAGTTATAGGAAATGGTGCAATTGCATTAAATGAAGCAAGCACTAAGTACGGCTCAACAGTTGTTCAATTTAGTAGGCGTGCAGGTGGGATGATAGTAAACGGTGATATTTATGCTTGGGGGAATAATGCTAATAGAATAACAGGGATTGATGATGGTAGTGATAGTGGAACTGATCGATACCCTGTTATTAATACTTTAGTAAGGTTGAAAACTCAAGTAATAGATGATGATCATACTAATGACACAGAGGTGGGAGAAATTGATTTAGATTTAGTTAACAATACTAGTGGAAACAAAAATTATTTTTCTTCTCCTATACGACCAAAATTTATCGATTTTTTTGGTACAGTTTTCTATGGGACTTGTGGTATAACAACAAAAGGTGAGTTGTATTGTGGGGGCTCTACTGGAGCGGATTTTACTTTTGGTAATAATTTTACCCATACTTTAAATGAAAATAAAAGCGATTCTAGAGAGATGCTGTATCGAAGTAGGTTTTTTGATGGAAAAGCAAACTCTCCAAAAGCGAAAAAAATATTTGCAAATAATCAGATATGGCATATTTTAAGTACGGATGGAGATATTTATAGATGGGGGTATGATTTTAGTGGTTTTTCAGGAAATGGCACTTTAACTTTTAATGACGAAAAATTAGTTTGTAAATGGGTTAATTGGGTATATAAATGTTCGTATGAAAGGGATACAACAAAAGAACCTGAAAAAATATCAATAACTAATAATGGTGCAAAAGAAACATTTACTGATATTTCATATTTATTAACACTAGGCCATAGAAAAATTGGAGCTTTAACTACAAATGGCGATATTTATATTTGGGGTGTAGAGGACTACAATTCAAATGGTTATTGTAATGTAAAGTGGGAAGATATAACTTTTAACTTATGTAGTCCAACAAAAATAGATACATTAACTTCAAATTTAACTGAAAATATTACCTTTAAAAGTATTAAGGGAGGTCTTCAAGCTTTTGTAGCTACAGATACTTTAGGTAACTATTATAAAATATATCAACCAAAGGGAAAAAAAATTCAAGTACAAGCTATAACAAATGATACTAATATCAAATCTCTTGATTTCTCAAGTACCATATCTGAATTAAGTTCTGGAGATAAAAGTAAAACTACAACTGGTATAGTATGGGTAAATGGTGATAATGAGTTAAAGGGAGACTATCATTCTTTAAGCAGTAATAATGATGCTCTTTTTGATAATATAATTAAATATATTAAATGGAAGCAAATAAAAGTAATTGAAGATGATAATGGAATGTGTGGTATAGATATTAATAATCAAATGTATTGTTGGGGTATAATGTCTTTTTACAGAAGTGGTAATAGTATTAGTGATAAAGCTGGTAATACTTTTATGATGCCTATCTTTAATTCTAATTTATATGACTTGGATAAAGACTTCATGGTGGTAGAAGGTGGTAAAGATGGATACCTTACTAATATGACATCAGATGAATGGGAAACTACAAATAGTGATGGAAAATCAGGTGCATTTTTTATGAAATATCCAACTTATATAGGTGGGTTTAATTATGATTTTGAATTTAAATAAAAGGGAAATGATGAAACGAGTTGGATTATTAATTTTATGTTTTTTTATTAATACTACTTTATTTGCAGATACTGCAAAAGAGTTAGAAAATATAGATAAGTTAGATGTTTTAGATAAACAGTCAAAAGAATTTTTTAAAGCTATTACTGGGCTTGAAAAGGATTATTTGGAGGAACAGATATCATCTATAAAGAATAAAAAAGATGAAGTGATAAATAATAATTCTAAACAATCTCTAAATCCAAACCAAACAAATGTAATAATGAATAATATTCCTACTCTTTCTCCTGAAGATTATGAAAAAAATGTATTTAAACATCAAAATGAGATGGCTAGGCTTACGTCTGATTTTACTAGAACAAAAATGTTAAAAGATATAAAAATAAAAAGTATGTATTCTTTTAATGGTAAAAATTATGTTGTTTTAGAGTTAGATCAAAAAAAAACATCCTCTAAAAACGATGAACTAAGTTCAAAAATTGAAGGTAGATATATTGTTGGAGATTATATTTTAGGACATAAAATAGTAACAATTAATACAAGAACAAAAAATTTGGAATTATATAAAAAACTTGATGATGAATATGGATATTATATTTATTTAAGTAATTATGGTATTTCCGTAAGTGACTTAACGAAAATTGATAAAAAAGAAGAAGTTGTAAAAAAGAAAAATGAAAAAAAAGATAGTGAAAATAAAATTAAAAAAGCTTTCAAAGATGTCAAAAATATAGATTCACAAAAATTAACTGTGAAAGAGTCTGAGAATTGTTTATATACAGTACAAGTAGGTAATTTAAACGTTAGAAATAACAATAAAATTAATGCAACTATTTTAAGAGTACTTAAAAAAAATGATCAATTCACAATAATTGAAAAGAAATCTGATTGGGTCTTATTAAATACTATTTATAAAAAAATATCTGGTGATGTGATGGTTGTTGAAAATGAAAATAATTGGTTGCAAATAATTGATAATAATGTTAGCGCAACTGATAATAATTGCATGTAGGAAATGTTTTGGACACTTTAAACGATTGTAAAACTGCTATTGATTTATCAATACAAAATATTAAAAAAGAAACAAAAGAATTAATGGAATGTTATAATGTTTTTTTTAATATTGAAAAAGTTTTTTCAAGTGAAAATGGTGGTAAAACCAGACTAAATAGGCAATTGTTTAATGAGAATCATGACTTAATCCAAAGAAGTATAATGATTTTAAATGGATATTTAGATGATGCTTTAGAAAATGTAAAACTAACTATTCAAAATATTTTATTAAAACATAATGAATTTAAAAAAGTTGATTTGGTAAATTTAATTTTTGATGATATTAATTTTATAGAAATATTACAAATGGATATAAATAATCAAGTTATATCTAATGATTCAAAAAATAAATTAATAAAAGATATTAAAGAATTAATTGGTCTAAAAAATAGAATTTTTAATTTAAAATACTACATTTATATGTTTGATACAACTATATTTGATAGATTTTTAAATAAATTAGGAATTGAAGATCTAATCAATAGTAGTTTTATTTTTGAGACAATTGATTCATATGCTTTACAATATGAAGAACTAGTAAAGTTTAGTCATGAAATAAACAATTTTTATAGAACTGATGAAAAAATTGAAACTTTTGAAAGTTTAAATTCTCTTTTAGATTTACATAAAAGAAGAGCAGATAATTTTACTTACGCTAATGTTAGATATAAAATTGCAATTGATTTTTATAATAATGTTGATTTAAAAAAAGCTTTATTTATAAATCAATCATATCTTGAAAATATAATTTCATCATTTATAGAACAATCTTGTATGGATGTTGTAAAAAAAGAGTTGAAAAAAGGAAAAATTCAAAAACAAATAGATGTTACAATATCTAAAGTTAAAGGTGATATTCAAGTTTTAGTTAAAAATAATGGATTTGAAATTAAAAATGTTTATAACTTATTTGTTTCAGATATTGATAATAAATATACTTTAGAAGCTAAAAACTTAGCATCAATGCTAAATGCTAAATTAGATGTATCTTCAATAGAAAATGAAGGTATGCAATATAGATTGCTAATAAAAGCTAAATAACTAAAAGACTTAGCTTTTAGTTATCTGCAAAATTTCCTATTATCTCTTTTGCTTTTTGTAGAGCTTTATCGCTACTATCTTTATCAAAAGTTAGAGCAACGGCCATTCTTCTTCCTACATGACTTTGTGGTTTTCCAAATACTCTGATAATTGATTCTTTTGTAAATGAACAATCAAAAATATCAATATTCGGATTAAAACTATCTCCACTAGCTTTATAAGCAGCACTGGCTCCGGCCCCATAATCAATATAATCTAAAGGCAATCCAAGAACTGCTCTTACGTGAAGTGCAAATTCACTAGCACTTTGAGTAATCATAGTTACCATTCCTGTATCATGTGGTCTAGGACTTACTTCTGAGAAATAAACATCATCCCCCTTAACAAAAAGTTCAACACCAAAAATTCCTCTTCCACCTAATCCATCAGTAATTTTTTTTGCAATATCTTGTGATTTAGTTTTTGCTACTTCACTCATATTCATTGGTTGCCAAGAAAAGATATAATCTCCATCTTGTTGGATATGTCCTATTGGCTCACAAAATACAGTATCTTTACCATTTCGTGCTGTTAGCATAGTAATTTCATAATCAAAAGTGATAAACTCTTCAACTATAAGTTCACTTGCATCACCTCTAGCTTCTTTTGCAAGTTCCCATGACTTTTCTAAATCATCAGCACTTTTAGCAATACTTTGACCATGTCCAGATGAGCTCATAACTGGCTTAATTACACAAGGAAAACCAATATTATTAGCCGCAACTTTTAATGCTTCAAAAGTTGTTACAAATTCATATTTACTTGAAGGAAGCCCCAACTCAACAGCCGCAAATTCTCTAATATTTTTTCTATTCATTGTTTTATTAACTGCATCTGCATTTGGAATTACATGAAACCCTTCTTTTTCTGCTTTAAATAGTGCTTGAATATTTATAGCTTCAACTTCTGGCAATATATACGTTGGATTTTCTCTTCTAATTACATCTAAAATTTCATTTTCATTTTTCATATTTATTGTATAAGATTTATTAGCAACTAATTGAGCAGGTGCATTATTATAGCTATCTACTGCAATAGTTTCTATTCCTAATCTTTGTGCTTCAATAACGACTTCTTTACCAAGTTCTCCACTTCCTAGAAGCATGATTTTAATTGAATCTGATTTTAATGGTGCTGGAAATTTCATTTATGTAATCCTTATTTTAATTAATTTGTTGATAAAACTTTTTATCATATTTGTGTAAATCATTTATTTGTATTATATCTTTTAATATTTTTAAATACTCTTCAGCAATACCTGAGTAATTTAGCATTGTTTGTGATAAATGTAAACCATCTGGATGTTTGTTTTTTAATCTTTGAGTATATCTTTTATCTCTGAATGTTTTGTAAGCTAGGTTTCTATTTAGATTTAGCATATAAGCACTAATTGATGCTTGAAGGGATTTAAAAATTCTAATAAAGTGCGTGGCTCCAATAGTTCTATCTTCAGGGAGCATACCAATACTTGGATTATAGGTCCAATGACCAAAAATATTATTGGCTTCTTTTATAAATCGACTTCTACCCCAACCACTCTCTGTTGCTGCTTGAGCTAGTGCTTGAGATGGTGGAATAATATCAATTTTTTTCATAAATGATTTAATATCAAATAGCTTAGATATTTTATACTTCTTTTTAATTTGAAGAAATTTTTTAAATTCTAATGAATCAAAATCAATAGAGAGAATATTTTTATTTAGAAATGAGCTGATAAAATTTCTCTCTTTTATTATTGATTTATTCTCTTTTTCAATTAGTTTGTATAAATAGTCAAAAAAGTATTTTTTTGATTCATTCACATCTGAAATCTCATAATACTCTTTTGGCAAACCTTTTGAAAACATTTCACTAGAAATAATACATACTAAACCAGTAGTTACAATGAGCTTCTTAGTGAAATGGATGATGTTAAATAATAACATTTTAGATACTTGTAATAAATACTTTTTTGATAGCACCTTTAAAATAAATAGTGTTATCTTTTATACTTAGCGTTAATTCTTCATTACTTTTTGGATAAACAAAAGTACTATTTGAAACTAAACCTAAATTATTTGCTCTTAAAAAGCAAGCTGCCATTCCTGTTCCACAAGCAAGAGTCTCGCCTTCAACTCCTCTTTCATAAGTTCTAACAAAAATCTTCCCATTTTCAATTTTTGCAAAATTAACATTTGCATTATGCTCATATCTCATTTTTGCACATAAATCATGATTATAAAGCTCTAAATTATCAACAATAGTTACAAGATGTGGTACACCCGTATCAACTAAATACCAAGTTAAACCTTCCTGCTCAAACTCTTCTTTAATTACTTTAGGAGCAGTTAGCTGTGTTTCAACAACATCTCCTTCAACAGTTGATTTTATAAGACCTGCACCTGTTAAAAACTGCATAGAAGAATTAGCTAAGCCATTGTTATAAGCATAATGAGAACAAGCTCTTGTAGCATTTCCACACATAGCAGCATCACTTCCATCACTATTGTAAAATAGCCATTTGAAGTCAGCGTCATTACTTGGAATTAAAGCAACAAAACCATCTGCTCCAATACCTTCTGTTCTATTACAAAGTTTTATAGCTTCTTTTGAAAAGTCTTTTTCAATAAAAGTATGAAAAATGATAAAGTCATTTCCACTTGCACTATATTTTGTATATGTCATATAATCTCTCCAATAATTCTTTCAATTTCATTTTGTAGATTTTTTAAATCTTTTGAATTGTCAATTACCATATCAGCTAATTTCTTCTTCTCTTCAATATCCATTTGATTAGAGATTTTTAATTTTGCTTCATCTTCATTTATATTATCTCTTTTCATTAATCTTTGTATTTGTATATCTTTTGGAGTATAAATTACTAAAGATTTTGAAATAGGATAATGCATCTTTTCAAAAAACAAAGGAATATCAACAAAATATGGTTTATTTTGACTTTCAAATATTCTAGATTCTTTTATAATCTCTTCTTTAATCAATGGATGAAGTAAAGCTTCTAGTTTTAATTTATTCTCTTCATTTGAAAATATAATTGTTCCTAGTTTTTTTCTTAATACTTTTCCATTTTCAACATATTGTTCTCCAAACATTGAAGCAATTTTATTAGAATTCTCATCTAATAGTCTGTGCGCTATTACATCTGCATCAATTGTTAAAAAACCATGAAGTTTAAAAAGGTTACAAACGGTACTTTTACCTGTTGAAATTCCGCCAGTTAAGGCGATAGCGTTTTTAAATAAATCATTACTCATAGTAGATATTCTACTACAAAAATGATTTATTTAAATTTAATGTGAGTTTTTATCTTTTAGCAATGCCAGTTAAAGCTCTATGCTCTGCTGCTGGGAATACAAATGAAGCAGTTTGGATTTCAGCACTATAATAGTTTAATCCATCTAATAAATCAGCTCTTTGTAGATTTATATCGGCAGTTGGGTGATATCTTTTAGAAGCTAAAATTGAAGTGTTATGACCAAATTTAAATGGCATAGCAATCCAGAATTTTGTTCCTACTAGTTTTAAATCGGCAAATAATTGCTCTTCATCTTTTGAAAATGCTTTTGAAGCAAAAGCTATTAAACCATCATCTTTTAAAATTCTTTCAATATTTGCAAGTAATAATTCATCAATTTTTACATCTGTTAAAATTATTACATCAATATTTTTTTCATTTTTAGATGTTAGAAGTGATGTATCACCAAATTCAAAATTTGAAACTTTTTCATGTTTTGTAGTTTGAGCTTTTAAATCATCATTTATAGAACCTATAATTAGAACATTAGAAGCTTCCTTGTGTGTACATAACGGTAAATGTACCATCATTTCATTAAATGCGTTAGTATCTTTCATTATATATAATCCTTAATATTTATAAACATTTTGGTATAATACCAAAAAATTTTTAAATTAATCAGATATTAGAAAAATGATAATAAAAAAGGTGAATAATGAGCACAGTTAGTTACAAAGATGCTGGTGTAGATATAGACGCAGGAAATCAATTTGTTGAAAATATCAAACCATATGTAAAATCAACAATGATTCCTGGAGTTTTAGGTGGAATAGGTTCTTTTGCAGGTGCATTTGAGCTACCAGAAGGTTACAAAAAACCAGTATTACTTTCAGGAACTGATGGTGTTGGAACTAAATTAAAATTAGCAATTGATTCAAAAAAATTTGATACAGTTGGGATAGATTTAGTTGCTATGTGTACAAATGATTTATTATGTAATTTTGGAGAGCCGTTATTTTTCCTAGATTATTATGCAACTGCAAAACTTGAAGTTGAAGAAGCAACACAAGTTGTAAAAGGAATTGCGGAGGGTTGTATTAGATCTGAGTGTGCTTTAGTTGGTGGAGAAACTGCTGAAATGCCAGGAATGTACAAAGAAGGCGATTTTGATTTAGCTGGTTTTTGTGTAGGAATTGCTGAAAAAGATGAATTAAACAGAATTGAAAGAATCAGTGCTGGTGATACATTAATTGCATTACCAAGTTCTGGTATTCATTCAAATGGTTTTTCTCTTGTAAGAAAACTATTATTAGAAAAACTTGGAATGTCTTTAGATGATGACTTCCAAGGAAAACCACTTAAGGATGTTTTATTAGAGCCAACTAGAATTTATGTAAAAGAATTTAAAGCAAACAAAGATAAAATTAACGCATTGGCACATATTACTGGTGGTGGTATTACTGAAAATTTACCAAGAGTTTTACCTGATAATTTAAAAGCTGTTGTAAAAAGAGATTCTGTTAAAGTTTTACCTATCTTTGAATTTATGAGTGCTCACGTAGAATTAGAAGAAATGTACAGAACATTTAATATGGGTGTTGGTATGGTTTTAGTAGTTAATCCTGCAAATGTAGATGCTGTATTAGCAAATACTGATGGTTATGTTATAGGTGAAATAGCTGTTGGTGAAAAAGGTGTAGAATTTATCTAACAATTTAGATAATTTATTAAAAAAGGGGTAAGTCTTAACTTGCCCCTTTTTTTATGTCTACATAATATTTTAAAATTTCGATAACTTTTGATGCATATCCCCATTCATTATCATACCAAAGAAGCATTTTTATCATATTTCTGTTTTTTATATCGGTATATCTATGGTCTATAATAGTTGTAAATTTTTCTTTTTTAAAATCACTTGATACTAAAGGTTCAAAATTATTTAAAACTATTGGAAATTTTTGATTTTTTTCATAATCTTCAAATAAATTTATAATTTCATTTTTTGTGCTATTTTGTTTTGTAAATAGGGTGACATTTATTGCTCCTACTGTATCTGTTGGAACTCTAAGAGAGTTTGAAGAGATTAGTTCAGAGTTTATAAAAGGTTCAACGTAAGAGCAAGCTTCGATGGTAGTTGTTTTATTTGGAATAATATTTTGAGTTGAAGATCTACCAAACTCAAAATTACAAGCTACGTCTCTTGTTGCACTTCCTACATAGTGACCATCTAAAACCCTTTGATGATTTAATAATGGATGAATAGTTACTATATCTCCACAAATTATCTCTTTGTTTTCATTGATTAATTTTAGTGCAGGAAGTAGTGCTGTTGCATTACAAGAACTTGTTGAAATTACTTTATGGCTATTTGTATCAAGTTTATTTTCATTTACCCCTAAAATTATATTTATATGAGCACTTGAATTTGGGTGCGTAAGAAAAATAGCTTTTACTGGTAAATTTTCTAATTTACTAATATCTTCTTTTTTACCACTTGCATCAATAATTATATCAATATTGGATAAATCAATATCACTTAAAGATTGGTGATTTACAATTTTGATTTTTGCTTTGCTATTTTGAATAAGGTTTTTATTTATGATTTTAAACTTATCATCTAAAGAGCCATATGTTGAATCATAGTTTATTGAGTAAACTATATTTTCAAGATATGGGTTAATTTCATTTATTGCTACAATTTCAAAGTTTTTGTTTTCAATTAACTGTTTTAAAACAGCTTTACCGATTCGTCCAACGCCATTTAATAGTACTTTTATTTTCATATAAAATTGTATCATAAATGAATAAAATTTATTTTTATCCTTTCGGCATTTCTATAAATAAAAAGTGAGAAGAAGTAAGGGCCGTTATATTTATCTTTGATTCATCAGTAATTTCTAAGGCATCACCATCTTCTAATATTACATCATTTATTTGTGCTTTCCCCTCAATTTGAACAAAATAAACTTGTCTATTTTGTTCAATTTTAAAATTTAAATTTTTAGCATCTTCTAATTGTGAAACGTAAATA
>Ga0193961_1000758_pt1 | contig 12065 bp, 13 predicted proteins | sample FB_4_MG_FD_140371 | JGI IMG/M metagenome (GOLD analysis project Ga0193961, IMG submission 140371) | Microbial mat bacterial communities from the Broadkill River, Lewes, Delaware, United States - FB_4_MG | ecosystem: Environmental > Aquatic > Freshwater > River > Microbial mats | place: USA...
CCAGAGCCAGAGCCAGAGCCAGAGCCAGAGCCAGAGCCAGAGCCAGAGCCAGAGCCAGAGCCAGAAATTTTAGATTTATATCAGTTTCAGCCGAAGGTGCAATCGCAGGAGCCAAGTAGCTTCTACCATCCAACCACGGCAGAAATTGAAGTGCCGAACTTGGAAGATGTTGAAAGATTGCTAAAGCAACTTGAAGCATCTAACCCGGTTGACGATTTGCACCTTGCTAGCGTGATGGAGCAAAACACGCTTAAAATAGCGCAAGCTTCTGCGTCTCTTCATCAACAAGAAGAGATTCAAGAGTGGGAGCCGGAACCGTATGTTGAGCCTGAAGTTGTTGCTACAGCGGCGTTGGTTGAACCTATGGTTGAAGTGGAGTCAATCGTTGATGTTGAGGTTGTTGAAGCTTCAGCGGTTGAAGACGCCATTGAACTTAATACTCAAGTTGAACTTGCAACACAATCAGGAGCAAATTTTGCTAAAGATTGGACAGCGACCAAACGCGAGCAAGATTTTCAGGTGCTTTACTTCGATGTTAATGGTGTCACATTCGCCGTTCCTCTGGATGAGTTAGGGGGAATTCATAAGTTGGCTGAACTCAATCATTTGATTGGTCGACCTGAGTGGTACTTGGGGCTGCAAACTAGCCGAGAATTACAGCTTGATGTCGTTGATACCGCAAAATGGGTCATGGCAGAAAAGCTAAAAGATGAAACCTATAAAGAGCAATACCAGTATATCGTGATGCTTGGCGAAAGCATGTGGGGATTAGCCTCTACTCAATTAATGGGTACTGAGTTACTAAATACCGACAAAGTTCGTTGGCGTGAAACAGCGGGTAAAAGACCTTGGCTGGCTGGTATGGTTAAAGAAAAAATGTGCGCTTTGATCCATGTTGAAGCATTGATCGCTATGCTAAATGCTGGACTTGATGTAAAAGCATTAGATAAATAGAAATGTGCCGTTACAGGCTTAGAGAGGATAAGGTATGTCTCATACTAGCGAAGTAGAAATGAGAAAAGAACAGTCCAATGACGAAGTACTTCAGTGGGTGACGTTCCAGCTAGAAGAAGAAACTTACGGCATTAACGTAATGCAAGTTCGCGAAGTTCTTCGCTACACGGAAATCGCTCCTGTACCAGGTGCTCCTGACTATGTTCTAGGTATCATCAACCTTCGTGGCAACGTAGTGACAGTGATTGATACACGTTCGCGCTTTGGTTTAATGGAAGGCGAAATCACAGATAACACTCGTATTATTGTTATTGAATCAGAGCATCAAGTGATCGGTATCTTAGTTGATAGCGTTGCGGAAGTGGTTTACCTACGTTCGTCTGAAATTGATACCACACCAAGTGTTGGTACTGATGAGAGTGCTAAGTTTATCCAAGGTGTAAGCAACCGCGAAGGTAAGCTGCTTATCTTGGTTGATCTAAATAAACTGCTTTCTGATGACGAATGGGATGAGATGGCTCATCTATAATGGATACTAGCTGGATGTTTAATGCTCCTGTAATTGCAGGAGCTGTTGCGTTTTTATTGCTTGTGTTTTTATTAAGCGTTCTACGTTTGAAGCAAACACAACGCCGGGCAGCCGAGCTTGTTCGTCAGCAACATCGAAACTTAGACCGAGAACTTCAAAAAGCCAATAAACAACTTTTAGAAGTGCGTTCAGTGGTAATTGGATTGGGTCAAAAGGTCAGCGAGCAAGAAGATATCATTCAACATCTTGTTGGACGAATTAAAGATCTTGAGCAAGCTGATGGTGATGGTCGCCTTTATTCTCGTGCAACCAAAATGGTCCAGTTAGGCGCTGATTTAAATGAGCTTATCGAAGAGTGCGAACTGCCAAAAGCAGAAGCAGAACTTATGATGTCATTACAAAATAAGTTGGCGGGTCGAGAAAAAATCCCCCCTCTAGAAGGTATGCCCGAACAACGATCAAAGCATCGTCGTACTAGATAGAATAGTTTTAAAAAAGGATGCAATATGCATCCTTTTTTATTGTTTGCAGGTGTCACATATTAGTGGATATTGCTATTTGTGAACAACTAGCGTTAGTTAATGCATAATGTGGTGAATTATTAACAACTTCTTACGTAGTTTCGTGACTCGTAAAGCTCATTCACTATGTTGTAGAAAAACGGCTGTGGTAATATAAACGTCTAAGTTTTTATAGTGGTTGCCAATGCTAGAAGTAAAACAATTAACTGCAATTCGCGATGAAAGAATTTTGTTCGAGTCCCTGTCTTTTGCTATAGGCTCTGGGGAATTGGTGCAAATTGAAGGTCGCAATGGTACCGGTAAAACAACTCTGTTACGAATAGTGGCAGGCTTAGGTGAACGCGATGACGGTGAGATTTTCTGGAATGAGGAAAATATTGAGTCTAATCGTGATAGTTATCATCAAGACCTGTTGTTTCTTGGGCATCAAACAGGTGTTAAGCGCGAACTAACCGCGTATGAAAACCTGCGTTTCTATATCTCAGTTCATAATAATCAATCGGTAGATAAAGAGACCATTTATCAAGCATTAGTTAAAGTTGGTCTTGCCGGTCGAGAAGATGTCCCAGTGGCGCAACTCTCTGCCGGGCAGCAACGCAGGGTGGCGTTGGCGCGTCTTTGGTTGAGTGACCATAAATTGTGGATACTTGATGAGCCTTTAACTGCGATTGACAAGCAAGGCGTCAAGGTTTTAGAAGCGCTGTTCCTTAATCATGCAGAGAAGGGCGGCATTGTAGTTTTAACAACACACCAAGATATGTTTGCTGATAATCCCAAACTACGAAAAATTAAACTAGGTGGTTAACAGTGCTTGCCTTAATGAATAACATCATCCGACGAGAATTGTTGATTGCTTACCGAAGACAAGCGGATATTTTCAATCCACTTTGGTTTTTCATCATCGTAATTACTCTTTTTCCTCTTAGCATTGGACCAGAGCCAAACTTGCTCGCACGTATTGCCGCGGGTATTGTCTGGGTGGCTGCATTGTTATCAGCGTTGCTCTCTCTAGAGCGATTGTTCCGTGATGATTACCAAGACGGTGCGCTAGAGCAAATGATGCTATTGCCGATTCCACTGCCTTTGGTGGTGATGTCTAAAGTGATTGCTCACTGGCTACTAACCGGATTACCGCTGATTATTATTAGCCCGTTGTTAGCGGTGTTGTTGTCGCTGGATTTCAATACATGGCTTGCGGTTGTATTAACTTTAGTCGTGGGTACACCAACCTTGAGTTTTATTGGTGCAATTGGTGTGGCGCTGACAGTTGGGTTACAAAAGGGGGGGGTATTGTTAAGTTTGCTTATTTTACCGCTCTATATTCCAATTCTGATATTTGCTACCTCCGCGATTGATGCCGCATCCTTAGGTATGGCGTATAACGGGCAACTAGCGATATTAGGCGCAATGTTAATGGGGGCAATAACGTTAACACCGTTCGCGATTAGTGCCGCATTGCGGGTAAGTGTTAATTAGTTGTTTTTGATCAAGCACGAAAAATTCCCAGTATATAAATTACAACACTATTAAAAATCGAGAGAATAAAGACTCGGTAATAAATGAAGTAAAGAGTGAGACCGACAATGTGGAAATGGCTCCATCCATATGCAAAACCTGAGGCAGCTTACCGCCTGTGTGGCAAGTTGTTACCATGGTTTTCTATTTTAGCTTTTGCCTGCCTATCGATAGGTACCGTTTGGGGGTTAGCATTCGCGCCGTCAGATTACCAGCAAGGTGATAGCTTCAGAATCATATATATCCATGTGCCGTCAGCCATTTGGTCGATGGGTGCCTATATGTCGATGGCTATTGCTGCCTTTATTGGTTTGGTATGGCAAATTCGTATTTCAGACATGGCAGCTCTCGCTATGGCGCCTATTGGTGCAGTGTTTACCTTTATTGCGCTTTTAACTGGTGCAGTATGGGGTAAACCTATGTGGGGCGCATGGTGGGTATGGGATGCTCGACTGACATCAGAGCTGATTCTGCTATTTCTTTATCTTGGTGTTATCGCCCTTTACCACGCATTCGATGATCAAAAAACCGCAGCGAAAGCAGCGGGGATTTTAGCCCTTGTCGGTGTGATTAACTTACCGATCATCCATTTCTCAGTTGAATGGTGGAATACGCTGCATCAAGGTGCAACGATCACTAAATTCGACCAGCCATCGATTTCAAACGACATGCTTTGGCCACTGTTGCTGAATATTTTCGGCTTTGCATTCTTCTTTGGCGCAGTCACCTTGATTCGCTTACGAAATGAAATTATCAACAAAGAAAGCCATCGCCCTTGGGTGATTGAAATGTCAGCTCGTCTTTCTCATAAAGGTAACTAATCTATGCACTTTGAATCTTTGAGTGATTTTTTTGCCATGGGTGGCTATGCAGGTTACGTGTGGAGCGCATTCGGTATTACTTTTTTCGTGATGATTGCCTTGCTCATTAGCAGCATTCGTCGTCATAAATATCTACTTATTGAAGTTCAAGATAAAGTGGCTCGTCAAGCTCGAATTGATGCCGCTAAGAATTTGGAGAACACTCTATGAACCCAAGACGTAAAAAAAGGCTCGCTATTGTTCTAGCTATTCTTCTTGGTATCGGCTCTACGATTGGTCTGATGATCTATGCATTAGGTCAAAATATGGACTTGTTTTATACGCCGACCGAGTTAGTACAAGGTAAACCTGATGGCTCCAAACCCCACGTCGGACAACGTCTACGTATTGGTGGAATGGTCGTTGAGGGTTCAGTAAAACGTGATTCTGAATCTTTAAGAGTGACTTTTGAACTGCATGATGTTGGTCCTAAAGTGACGGTGTTCTACGATGGTATTTTGCCAGATCTATTCCGTGAAGGTCAGGGTATTGTCGCACAAGGTGTGTTAGTGGATGCGACAACGATAGAAGCTTTTGAAGTGCTCGCGAAGCATGATGAAGAATACATGCCACCAGAAGTTGCTGAAGCGATGGAAAAAACGCATACGCCACTTAATTATTCAGATCAACAGAAACAAGGAAGCAGTCAATGATTGCTGAACTCGGTCACTTTGCACTGATCATATCGCTTGCGATGGCAGTGCTGTTAAGCATTTTGCCGCTGGTAGGTGCTTCAAAAAATAACACGGCATTGATGAACAGCGCTCGTCCTCTTTCATGGGCGATGTTCCTGCTACTCGCGTTTTCATTCTGTATTTTGCTGTGGGCGTTTTACACCAATGACTTTACGGTCAGCTACGTAGCGAATAACTCTAATACACAACTGCCTTGGTACTATAGGCTCACCGCGGTATGGGGCGCTCACGAAGGCTCACTATTGCTTTGGGTACTTATTCAAGCGGGTTGGACGGTTGCGGTTGCTACGTTCAGTCGTGGTATGCCACAAGAATCAGTCGCACGCGTACTCGCGGTGATGGGGCTGATCAGTGTGGGTTTCTTGTTGTTCATTATTTTGACTTCAAACCCATTCTTGCGCACCTTACCATTCTTCCCAGTGGACGGTCGTGACCTTAATCCACTGTTGCAAGACCCGGGTTTGATCATTCACCCACCTATGCTTTACATGGGTTATGTTGGTTTCTCGGTTGCTTTCTCTTTTGCAATTGCATCACTGATGACTGGGCGTTTAGATACCGCTTGGGCGCGTTGGTCTCGTCCTTGGACAACGGCAGCGTGGTTATTCCTTACTCTAGGTATCGCACTAGGCTCTTGGTGGGCATATTACGAACTTGGCTGGGGTGGCTGGTGGTTCTGGGATCCAGTAGAAAACGCATCGTTCATGCCTTGGCTTGCGGGTACCGCACTAATGCACTCACTGGCGGTAACCGAAAAGCGTGGCACATTCAAAGCTTGGACAGTATTACTGGCAATCTCAGCATTCTCACTAAGCTTATTGGGTACCTTCCTAGTGCGCTCGGGTATTTTGGTTTCAGTGCACGCATTTGCTTCTGATCCATCACGCGGCATGTTTATTCTTGGCTTCCTGGTGTTCGTCATCGGTGGTTCATTACTATTGTTTGCGGTGAAAGGTGCAGCCGTTCGTGTTCGTGGCAACTTCGATTTAGTCTCGCGTGAGAACGCATTGCTAACCAATAATATCTTACTGATGGCGGCTTTGGTTGTGGTGTTGGTGGGTACGTTACTGCCATTGGTTCACAAGCAAATTGGCTTAGGCTCGGTTTCTATCGGTGCTCCATTCTTTGATATGTTGTTCGCATGGCTGATGATCCCATTCTCATTTGTATTGGGTATTGGTCCACTGATCCGCTGGAAGCGCGATAACCTATCAAGCCTTGCGAAACCAATGGCTGTTTCAGCGGTTATTTCCATCGTTCTTGCTGGTCTATTTAATTGGATATTCTCAGACTACTTCGTCTTTATGACCTACCTAGGTTGGTTGATGGCGATGTGGATTGTGGTCCTACACTGTTTTGAACTGTACGAGCGCGCAACGCATCGTCATAGTTTCTTCACTGGTGTACGTAAACTACAACGAAGCCATTGGGCGATGATGTTTGGTCATATTGGTCTTGCAGTTTCCATCATTGGTATTGCGATGGTGCAAACCCACAGTATTGAACGAGATGTTCGTTTAGCTCCGGGAGATAACTTCCAGCTAGAAGAGTACAACTTCTACTTCTCTGCTTTACGCGATAAAGATGGTCCGAACTACGATGGCTACATTGCAGATTTTGAAATCACCTTAGATGGAAAATACATCAATACACTGCATGCTGAAAAACGTTTCTACCGAACGGCTCGTTCGATGATGACTGAAGCGGCGATTGATCGCAGTCTAACTCGCGACCTTTATGTTGCCATGGGTGACCGCCTAGATGACAACAAGTCATGGGCAATTCGTATTTACTACAAACCATTTGTAAACTGGATTTGGGCGGGTTCTATCATCATGTCACTAGGTGGTGCGATTGCGATTAGCGATAGACGTTACCGCTTTAGAAAAAACGCTAATAAGCAGGAGGCATAAATGAGCAAGAAACTTTTATTTGTCCCGCTGGTTGCTTTTTTAGCGTTGGCGGCAGTATTTACCACTCAGTTGGTGCGTAACTCTGAAGGTGATGACCCAACCAAACTCGAGTCGGTATTGATCGGTAAGTCGGTACCAGAGTTCCGCTTAGAAGACTTGGCTGAACCGGGCAAACTGTACGACCAAGCGATTTTCAAAGGTGAGCCTTTACTGCTAAATGTGTGGGCAACGTGGTGCCCAACGTGTTATGCAGAGCACCAGTACCTAAACACCTTGGCGGGTGAAGGCGTAAAAATTATTGGTCTGAACTATAAAGATCAGCGCGACAAAGCGGTGGGTTGGTTAAACGACCTTGGTAACCCTTACTTGATCAGTTTGTTTGATGGTAACGGTATGCTTGGTCTTGATCTTGGTGTTTACGGCGCTCCAGAAACTTTCCTTATTGATGCCGATGGCGTCATTCGCTATCGCCATGTTGGTGATGTTAATCCGCGTAACTGGAAAGAGAAACTAGAGCCTATGTATCAGCAATTGGTGGCGGAGGCGAAATAATGAAAAAATGGTTTATTGCGCTCTTCGCTGCAATGACATTTTCAATGGCGGCACAAGCTACTATCGAAGTGTACGAGTTTGAAAACCTGCAACAAGAGCAACAGTTTAAAGAGCTGGGTAATACATTACGTTGTCCAAAGTGTCAGAACAACACCATTGCAGACTCGAATGCCGAACTGGCGCAAGATCTACGTCATAAAGTGTATGAGATGACTAAGCAGGGCAAATCAAAAGACGAAATCGTCGATTATATGATTGCTCGCTACGGCAACTTTGTGACTTACAATCCCCCTTTTACTGTCGCAACTTCTATTCTATGGTTGGGACCGTTAGCGGTTGTGGTACTTGGCTTTGGCATCATTGTAATGCGCAGTCGTAAAACCAAAAAAATCGCCACTGATGAGAAATGGGATCAAGACAAAGAACAGCGCTTAAAAGCGCTATTAGATGAAGAGAACAACGGAGATAAGCAGTAATGACTCTATTTTGGATTTCTTCAATTGTTCTGATTGCTCTCAGTGGAGTGCTGGTTGCTCTTCCTTTCATTAAGAAAAAAGAGAACAACGATGAAGCACTGCGTGATGAGCTAAACAAAGCGCTATACAAAGACCGTCTTTCTGAGCTTGAAGAAGAAACAGAAGAAGGTTTAGTGGCGGATCAACAAGAGCTGATTGATGACCTCAAACAGTCGCTGTTGGACGATATTCCATCCGAAAAGCCATTGCCTGAGAACACACAACTTAACCCATGGACAGTAATTATCCCTTCAATGCTGCTTACCATTGGTTTGAGCTACGGCTTGTATGCGAAATTTGGTGCCGCTGAAGATGTACAGCAATGGCAACAAGTCACTGCAAACTTACCAGCACTCTCTAAAAAGCTGATGTCTCCAGAAGGCGCGTCTTTGAGTGATGATGAGATGCAAGACCTCACTTTAGCGCTGCGTACGCGTTTGCATTATGAACCAAGTGATTCAACAGGTTGGTTGCTGCTAGGTCGAATTGCATTAGCGAACCGTGATATTGAAACCGCGATTGGGGCGATGGACAAGGCATACAATCTAAAGCCTGACGATCCAGACATTATGTTGGGCTATGCTCAATCATTAATGATGTCTCAAGAGGAAGTTGACCAAGATACGGCTCGTGCAACGCTGGGTAAACTCGTACAACGCAACTACATGGATGTGAGAGTATTCTCATTATTAGCCTTTGATGCCTATGAGCGTAAAGATTTTGCTGCCGCTGTTCGTTATTGGAGCATCATGCAGCAGATGATTGGTCCGCAAGATGAGCGTTATGAAATGCTGGCACGTAGTATCGAAAATGCGCAAAAACAGATGGGTGTGACAGCGGCTGATGGTAAAGCGGTATCTGTTACTATCGATTTAGCGCCACAGGTTACAGCTAATCCTAACGCGGCGTTGATCGTCTCTGTTCATCGTGCTGATGGTTCACCAATGCCCGTCGCAGCGGCGCGCTACCCACTGGGTTCATTCCCGCGTACGGTTGTGCTTGATGATGGCAATAGCATGATGCAAGGGCAAAAGTTATCTCAACTTGAAGAGTACTTGGTACGTGTTCGTGTTGATAACGATGGTAATGTCGCAACCAAAGAGGGCGACTGGTATGGTGAGAGCCAAGCCGCTAAAATGGGGCAGGCGGTTGACGTTACCGTAAATAGCCAGTATTAATATTCGGTGTTCATAAGCACCAAATATCAGTAAACTAAGGCCGGATAATCACCGGCCTTTTTCATGGAAAAATAATAATGGATAGCCTTAAGCCAAAGGTATGGACATCAGTACTATCGGTTTTATTGCTCGCAGGTTGTGCCAGTGCACCTGAGGGCGAGTCAGAAACGGATACGAGCATCTCACACGTTAGTGACCCATTTGAAGGTTTTAACCGTTCAATGTGGGCAATTAACTACGACTATCTTGATCCGTATGTTGTGCGCCCAGTCTCTCTTGCCTACGTTGGCTACACACCGCGCCCTGTTCGCCTTAGTATCGCCAATTTCTTAAGTAACCTTGATGAGCCATCTAGTATGGTTAACAACCTCATTATGGGTAATGGCGGCAAAGCGCTTGACCACTTTAATCGCTTTTGGATTAACAGTACCTTCGGTTTGCTTGGTTTGATTGATATCGCTTCTGATGCCGGTATTACTGATCACAACGAGAAGGCACTCGGTGACGCGCTAGGTCATTATGGTGTGGGCAACGGACCTTATGTCATGGTGCCGGGTTATGGTCCTTGGACGGTGCGTGAAACAGCCGATTTTGCTGACAGCATGTATGTGCCATTGTCACTACTGAACTTCTGGGCAGGGCTGGGTAAATGGGCTTTCGAAGGTATGGAAACTCGCGCGTCTCTTGTTACTCAAGAAGCGATGCTTGATAACTCCCCTGATCCATATGCTTTAACTCGTGAAGTGTTTTTGCAGCATCAAGATTTCAAAGCAGAAATCGAGAATAAACGACAAGAGATCGACCACGACGAAGAAGCTTACTTAGATGAGTATTTAGACGAATTTTAATCGTGATTTAACTTGCTTCATTCTCTGATACAACAAACGAAAAAGGCTTGGAAATCCCAAGCCTTTGTTATTTCTATTCGTTTGACTATTAGTCAAACGATTGGTTAGCTCAAGCTTAGAACTTGTAGTTCGCTTGTACGCCCACTAACCAAATGCTACCTGATACTTCACCTTCGAATTGACCGCCAATGGCTTGAGCTTGATCATCTGACTCGTAGCCGCGAGACTCTTTGATTGAAGCATCTTTAGCAATAATGTAGGTAAAGCCAGCATCGAGTGTTAGCTGTTTGGTTGCTTCATAGCTTGCACCAATACTTAACCATGTACGATCAGTCTCTGGAATCGTGATTGTACGATTTTTATCGCTTACTGCAGAAGTGTCGTACGCTACACCAGTTCGTAGAGTAAGTTTTGGATCTACTTGGTAAGTTGCACCAAGTGCAAAACGGTAGTTGTCTTCCCAGTTCTCTTCCTTGATCATTTGCGTGCTATTTGCGCCAAACTCCGGAATTTCAGCGACTAGCTGCTTAAAGCTGCTCCAATCAGTCCAGTTAATACTTGCATGCATAGCAAGCTTCTCTGTTAGTTGATGATAAGATGCCAATTCAGCTGTTGCAGGAAGAGCCAGTTCCATTGAACCGTTGTACTGCGCCTTAGGACCTGCTGGCGAGTATGGGTCAAAAGCTAGTCCTTCAGCATGCCCTTCTAAAGAAAGATCTACTTCTGATTTGTAAGTAAAGCCAATACGGTGAGCTTCATTTAGCTGCCATACCGTACCAACTTGCCAGCCCCATGAAAGGTCATCGCCTTCCATATATTTTAGAGTTGGTCCTGTTGGAACTAATGCTTTAGGCATAGAGGCACCGAAGTGTCCTTCACCATGAACAAGACGTATACCTGCACCAAGACTGATTTTTTCGTTTAGCTGATAAGCAGCATTTAGGTTTGCTTCCATTGTTTTGATCATCGCTTCGTTGCCGAAATGAGAAGCAGCAAAGCCATCACCAAGGTTAGTTTCCATACCGTAGTTGGTACCTAAGGCTAAACCCAAAGCGAACTTGTCGTTGTATTTATGTGACAAGTAAAAGTTTGGAATAACAGCACTGTTAGCAAAATCGTTTGAAGACGCAGTGCGTGGCACTAGTGTTTTTGTTACGTCACCAGTTACATCGATATTTGGATCTACATAAATAGCGCCTACAGAAACTTGAGTCCCTTCAAGGTAAGTTAGCAACGCTGGGTTACGCCATTGTGAGCTTGCGTTGTCAGCCATTGCAGCTTCACCTGCGTATGCACGGCCTAGACCGGTTGCTGAGTATTCTGCTAGCTGGAAACCTGCGGCATTAACCGATGCTGAAGCTGACATTAGACCACATGCTACTGCAAGTGATAGGAGAGACTTGTTTGTTTTCATTGTAATGTTCGCTGAATATGATTTTAGTTAGTGCGGGGATGTTAAATTTAGAGCAAAAACTTTAAAAATAAAAAACACTCCAAATGGCATATTCGAGATTATATGCTGATAAATTCTTTATATGAAAAATTAAAAACCAGAAAAGTGGTAAGGCCACTTCTTGATTCGGCGAACGCTTGTGTTGTTTAATTTGTGAAAAAATTAACATCTACCACGTTTAGAAACGTGTTCACATGTACGCTGAAATTTTTTTAGGGGTTATTAGGTTAATGGCGAGGCACAAAAAAGGGCTGGATAACCAGCCCTTTCAAATAGTATTTCAAGCGTTAGCGATTAGAAGCTACGGCTGTATTGTAGACCCATTAGGATAGCATCTGCGTGAGTTGTTGCTGTAACGTTAGTTCCTAGCGCAGTAGACTCTTCAACTTTAACGTCATCACCCATTAGGTAAGTAAAGCCAAAGTCAATGTTCGATGCTGTATCAATGTGGTAAGTGAAACCAGCAGAGAACCACTGACGATCAGAATCTGGTACCGAGATTGATGTTACAGAGTCTTGTGCGCTGGTGTCA
>Ga0193961_1000761_pt1 | contig 12051 bp, 9 predicted proteins | sample FB_4_MG_FD_140371 | JGI IMG/M metagenome (GOLD analysis project Ga0193961, IMG submission 140371) | Microbial mat bacterial communities from the Broadkill River, Lewes, Delaware, United States - FB_4_MG | ecosystem: Environmental > Aquatic > Freshwater > River > Microbial mats | place: USA...
AAGTAAACAATCAAGACCATCGTTGGTTCTACGAAGATGGCTTAACCGATTATTTAGCGGAAGGCGTAAAAGGTTACCCTGTTTTACCAGAAGCGCCGTTTACTGGTGAGTTTTCTGCTGAAACTGAAGCGGCTAACTGGGCGGTAATTTGGCAACCAGAAGGCGGTGAGATGATCACCGAGAGCTACGTTAACCTTATCCCAACCGCACAGGGGGGGACGCACGTTAACGGTCTGCGTCAAGGCTTATTAGATGCAATGCGCGAATTCTGTGAGTTCCGTAATCTACTACCTCGTGGCGTGAAGCTAACTGGTGATGATGTCTTTGATCGCTGCTCTTACGTACTATCAGTTAAAATGCAAGACCCTCAGTTTGCAGGTCAAACCAAAGAGCGCCTTTCATCTCGTCAAACTGCAGCGTTTGTTTCTGGTGTGGTGAAAGATGTCTTTAGCCTATGGCTAAACGAGAAACCGCAGTTAGCAGAGCAGTTGGCTGAAGTATGTATCGCTAACGCACACCGCCGTATGCGCGCGAGCAAAAAAGTAGTACGTAAAAAAGTAGCCTCAGGTCCAGCACTACCGGGTAAGTTAACCGACTGTTCTGTACAAGATTTAAATCGCACCGAAATCTTCTTTGTCGAAGGGGATTCGGCAGGCGGTTCAGCTAAGCAAGCGCGAGATCGTGAGTTCCAAGCAGTAATGCCACTGCGTGGTAAGATTTTAAATACTTGGGAAGTAGCGGCTGATCAAGTGCTGGCATCACAAGAAGTTCACGATATTTCTGTTGCGTTGGGTATTGACCCTGACAGTGATGATCTTGAAGGTTTACGCTACGGTAAAATCTGTATCCTTGCCGATGCGGACTCGGATGGTCTTCACATCGCAACACTACTCTGTGCGCTATTCACTCGTCATTTCCGTACGCTGGTTGAGGCTGGGCATATTTATGTCGCAATGCCTCCTCTGTACCGTATCGACTGTGGTAAAGAAGTGTTCTATGCCCTTGATGATGATGAAAAAGAGGGAGTATTGGAGCGTCTTTCGAAGAAAAAAGCCAAAATCAACGTACAGCGATTTAAAGGTCTGGGTGAGATGAACCCGCTTCAACTACGTGAAACGACGATGGATCCTAATACTCGTCGCTTGGTTCAGCTAACGATTGATGACAATGAAGCCACCATGGAAATGATGGATATGTTGCTTGGTAAGAAACGTTCAGACGATCGTCGTGCGTGGCTACAAAGCAACGGCGATATGGCAGAGGTTTAACGGATGTCTACAGATATTACCTATGATGGCGTTGAACAGTTGCCAATGCGCAAGTTCACTGAAGACGCTTATCTAAACTATTCGATGTACGTCATTATGGACCGTGCCTTGCCATATATTGGCGATGGCTTAAAACCGGTTCAACGTCGTATTATTTACGCTATGTCGGAGCTTGGTCTTTCGGCATCGGCAAAATACAAAAAATCAGCACGTACCGTTGGTGACGTGTTAGGTAAATATCACCCACACGGTGATTCTGCCTGTTATGAAGCAATGGTATTGATGGCGCAGCCGTTCTCTTACCGCTACCCATTGGTAGATGGTCAAGGTAACTGGGGTGCACCAGATGATCCTAAATCGTTCGCTGCGATGCGTTATACCGAAGCGAAATTGTCTAAGTTTGCTGAAGTGTTACTGGGCGAACTTGGACAAGGTACTGTGGATTGGCAACCCAACTTTGATGGCACAATGAAAGAGCCGAAAATGTTGCCAGCACGTCTACCACATATTTTGCTCAACGGAATTACTGGTATCGCGGTTGGTATGGCGACCGACATCCCCCCACATAATGTTCGCGAAGTGGCGGAAGCTGCAATTCACATGATCGATAATCCGAAAGCTGAATTACCGGATGTGATGCAGTTCGTGAAAGGACCTGATTACCCAACTGAGGCTGAGATTACTTCACCACAGGCGGAAATTGAGAAGATCTATCGTACCGGTCGTGGCAGCATTAAAATGCGCGCGGTATGGCACAAGGAAGGCAGTGATATGGTGATTACCGCCTTACCACACCAAGTGTCTGGCGCGAAACTTCTAGAGCAGATTGCTAACCAAATGCGTGCTAAGAAGCTACCAATGGTTGATGATCTTCGTGATGAATCGGATCATGAAAATCCAACGCGCATCGTTATTGTACCGCGTTCAAATCGCATTGATTGCGATCAGTTAATGAACCACCTGTTTGCTTCAACGGATCTTGAAAAGAGCTTCCGTGTTAACTTGAATATGATTGGTTTAAATAACCGACCACAAGTTAAAGGTTTAGTACAAATTCTGTCTGAATGGATTGAGTTCCGTCGTTCAACCGTTACTCGCCGTCTACAGCATCGTTTGGACAAAGTGCTTGCTCGTTTACACATCTTAGAAGGTTTGCTTGTCGCTTATCTTAACTTGGATGAAGTGATTGAGATCATCCGTACCGAAGATGATCCTAAAGCAGTGTTAATGGCTCGCTTTGGCATTACTGATATCCAAGCGGATGCAATCCTAGATACCAAACTTCGTCACCTTGCCAAATTAGAAGAAATGAAGATTCGTGGTGAGCAAGACGAGTTGGAAAAAGAACGAGAGAAACTGGAACAGCTGCTAGGTTCTGAGCGTCGTCTTAATACTCTGATGAAGAAAGAGATCAAAGCAGATGCTGAAAAGTATGGCGATGATCGTCGTTCGCCACTGGTTGAGCGTGCAGAAGCGAAAGCCCTAACTGAACGTGATTTAGTGGCGAGTGAGCCAATCACAGTCGTTCTATCAGAGAAAGGTTGGATTCGTCATGCGAAAGGGCATGATGTTGATGCGGAAAGCTTAAGCTACAAATCTGGTGATAATTATCTCGCCCATGCGCGTGGTAAGAGTAACCAACAAGCGGTATTTTTTGGCACGGATGGTCGCAGCTACTCACTGGAGTCACATTCACTTCCGTCGGCACGTAGTCAAGGTGAACCAATTACTGGTCGATTGAATATCGCGCCTGGTACATCGGTCCGTCAAGTTGTGATGGGTGAAGATGATCAGCTATGGCTTATTGGTTCTGATGCAGGGTATGGCTTTGTATGTAAAGGCAGTGAATTGTTGTCGAAGAACCGCAGTGGTAAAGCTCTGGTTTCTCTTCCACAAAACTCAGAAGTGATTACGCCACAAACTATTCGCGATTTGGATAGTGATGAGATCCTTGCCATTACAAACCAAGGGCGCATGTTATTGTTCCCAATTAAGGAATTGCCTCAGTTAGGGAAAGGCAAAGGTAATAAGATCATCAACATTCCAGCGGCGAAAGCGAAAGAGCGTGAAGAAATCGTCTCTCACTTGATGTCGATACCGCAGAATTGTTCAGTCACGTTATACGCAGGAAAGCGTAAGCTAGGTTTGAAACCTGCTGATTTGGAAAACTTCCGTGGTGAGCGTGGACGTCGAGGTGCGTTGTTACCAAGAGGTCTTCAGCGAGTGACTCGGATTGAGATTGACTCAGCAAGTGAGCCAAGTGATGAAGCTAGCGAATCACTAGACTAAAACAAAAAATCCCAGCCTTATGGCTGGGATTTTTTTATCGATAAGTATTAGTTTGCCTCAAGCAATAAGTGATTGCCTTACTCGCGAGTATCTTCGGCAATGGTTACCGGTAGATTTAGCTCTTCACCTTTACGCAGTAACAGAACATCCACTTTGGTGCCAGGGCGCAGTTCTGTCACTATTTCCATTACGCTTTGTCGACCATTGATCTTCTGTCCGTCGATTTTAAGAATAATATCTTGTGCTTGGAAGCCAGCTTCTGCTGCAGGACCATTAGGGTCAACTCCAAGAACGACAATTCCTCCAAGGTGCTCATTACCTAACAACCTTGCAGTAACCGAGGTAATATCCTGTCCATCAACCCCTATGTAACCACGAATCACTCGACCATCAGCAATAATTTTGTCCATGATCAGATCGGCAAGTGAGTAGGGAATGGCAAAAGAGATGCCATAGGTTTCGAGATCGGTAGCTTGCTGGAAAGAGGCGGTATTGATACCGACTAACTCACCTTGAGTATTCACCAGAGCCCCACCGGAATTACCCTCATTAATTGCGGCATCGGTTTGAATGAAAGCTTGTCGACCATCAGCACTAATTGAAGAGCGGCCAGTGGCGGAGATAATACCAAAGGTGGTGGTTTGCCCTAGGTTATACGGGTTGCCTATCGCGAGTACCACATCGCCGACCTTAGCTTTGTAGCCAGGATTAAGAGGTATAACCGGTAAATTAGAACCTTCAACCCGTAAAATGGCAATATCGGTACGGCGATCTTTACCAACCAGCTGAGCCGCAGCTACGCGTCCATCTTGCAAGGCAACGATGATTTGGTCTGCTTGAGCAACAACGTGGTAATTGGTAATGATGTAGCCTTTTTCACTAACAATAACCCCAGAGCCTAAGCCTTGGGTTAGTAGTTTAGAACGGTCGTCTTCAGTGTATTTTCGGCTGTAAATGTTAACAACCGCGGGTGCCGCTTTACGCACCGCGTCATTGAAGGAAATCTGCAGAGAGGCTAAATCGCTAATCGGTTTAGTCATGTTTTCTGGAAGCAGATTTGTGCGCAGTGATGGAACCGCTAATAAAAGCAGTGCTGCAGTCGCCAGACCGAGCCCAACTGAGCGCAAAATAAAATTGAGCATATCTTCCTCAAACAATTCACAGATAGAATAAAATCAGAAGGATAGCATTATATAAAAAGGACAGCGAACATCTCCGCTGTCCTTTTTAATCAATATCGCGTTTTACTCAATTAACGTACGACGAGGTAGATAGAACGGTCGCCACGTTGAATATTAAGAGCAAGAACACCAGAGTAATTTTCTACTACCGTTCTAAACTCCGCTAGGTTTTTTACTCGTTGACGGTTTACACCAAGAATGATGTCGTCTTTTTGCAGTTGGTAGCCTTCGGCAGCAGAGCCTTTTTCGACAGAAGCAACTCTAACACCCTGAACTTTATCATTAGCGTTAGTATTGGTGAGCTCTGCACCCGCTAAACCATCGTGCAGTTTATCTGCGGTAGTTTTTACATTGGTTTGTTCACCAAGCACCACATCGAAACTCATTTCTTTACCGTCACGTAAAATACCTAATTCAATCTCTTTACCCGCCCCTAGCGTACCAATTTTGGCACGTAATTCATGGAAAGAGCTGATGGCTTTGTCGTTAACCGAAACGATGATATCACCCGCTTCTAGCCCTGCTTTTTCAGCTGCGCTATCCGGCATGACTTGGCTAACGAATGCTCCTTTGCTGGATTCATAGCCCAATGCTTCAGCAAGTTCAGAAGTGACTTCACCACCTTGAACACCGAGCATGCCGCGTTTTACTTCGCCAAACTCGAGGATCTGCTCAGTTAGGTTTTTCATCATATTGGCTGGGATGGCAAAACCAATACCAACGTTACCACCATTAGGACCCAAAATTGCGGTGTTTATACCAATTAACTCACCGTTCAGGTTGACTAACGCACCTCCTGAATTACCGCTGTTAATCGCAGCGTCAGTTTGAATAAAGTTTTCAAAATTTTCGAGATTTAAACCGCTGCGACCAAGTGCTGACACAATGCCAGACGTGACGGTTTGACCTAGCCCAAACGGGTTGCCGATAGCAACAGTGAAGTCACCTACACGTAAACTATCTGAATCGGCTAAAACGATCTGAGTTAGGTTTTTTGCTTCTTCAAGTTTTAATAGTGCGATATCAGACATTTCATCACCGCCAATGAGCTCTGCGTCATATTCGCGACCATCATGCAGTTTAACTCGTATTTTTTCCGCGCCCTTTATCACGTGAAAATTAGTCACAATGTGCCCTTTGTTGGCATCAACAATGACACCAGAACCAAGCCCTCTAAATGGGCGTTCTTGAAGTTGTTCTGCTGGAAAATCTGGACCAAAGAAAAAACGAAACTGTTCAGGAATGCGTTGACGTGAAACTTGGGTACCTTCTACGTCAATACTCACAACCGCAGGGGTTACCTTTTCCAACATTGGAGCAAGGCTAGGTAATTGTTCACCACCAACTGAAACAGGCATTGCTGCGATCGCTGGTAGAGGTGTGATGATAGAACTTAAGCTTAAAGATAGGGCGGTTAAGGCAAGCAAAGGTTTTTTCATCGAATAACTCCTATAAAGTGAAAAACAATATGAGCCAACTTACACAGTTGTTCGGTTGGCTCATCGCTGTCCTACTATTGATTTGAAAAATAGTAGAACAGTTTTACTTAATGGGAGATATGACTCGAAAAAACAGACTTAGTTCACAAGGAACACTATTTATTCAATTACGACGCTTTTTTTTCTGAAACGTCGCCCGGAGAATCAAGATACTCTTTTTTCTCCTCTCGTAGTAAACCCGTTGCCCCTGATGCGTAATCCTTCGGCGCATCTTCTAGAGAGTCATCGGTGTGTTGTGCCGTATTTTGCTCGGCAATTTTTTGTGCAAATGGATTGTCTTGCTCTGGCATGTTAGGTAACAGTTCAGCAGACGTTTTAGCCATATGTTGGTAGAGCTTAGTGTACTCTTTGCCCAGAGAATCGAGCATCTCTGCACTTTGAGCAAAGTGGTCCGTTAGCTCTTGCTTTTGTTGCTCAAGTTGGAACTTAGCGGTTTCTAAATCTTTGTAGAGGTTTTTTTGTTTTTTGTAATTAGGTGCTGTAAGGCGAGAAATAACGAATCCAATCACTGCGCCAGCAAGCAGACCTACAAGGGCATAAATCCAAGGCATAATTGCTCCTTATTATTTTGTTTTTACATGTTGTTTACCAAGTGGTTACACATGCTCATATCACATGGTACTATGAGAAATTAAACCAATAAAGAAAAATGCGTGTGACCCTATCCAGCGAAACTGCGCAAAACTATTATAGAGCAGGGTGGCTGGATATCTAGGCGCTGCAGTGACTCAAAGGTCTAGCCATGACACCATTACAAAGATACCAGTCAGATATAGAGCTGCATAACTTCCAGCAAGATAGCGCTCAGCTACAAGCCGTCGAAGCCCTCGACAACTTATACCACCAATATATTGATTATCTACAGACCCCCATCGATGAGCAGCCCAGATGGAAGAGTTGGTTTGGAAAAAAAGAAGTGCAACCTCAAGCGCCAAAAGGTCTCTATTTTTGGGGGGGAGTGGGGCGCGGTAAAACCTATTTAATGGATACGTTTTTTGATGCGCTTCCTGGTGAAAAGAAAATGCGTGTTCATTTTCATCGCTTTATGTTGCGTGTTCATGATGAATTAAATGCTGTGGGTGATGAGAGTGACCCGTTAAATAAGGTCGCAGACAAATTTAAGAGCGAAGCGGAAATCATCTGCTTTGATGAATTTTTTGTTTCTGATATCACCGATGCGATGATTTTAGGCACCTTATTTCAGGCTCTGTTTCAACGCGGAGTGATTCTTGTGGCAACGTCGAATATTCCTCCGCACGATCTTTATCGTAATGGTTTACAGCGTGTGCGTTTTTTACCTGCTATTGAATTGATCGAGGAGAACTGCCTTGTAATGAATGTTGATAGTGGCATTGATTATAGGTTGCGTACGCTAGAGCAAGCGGAGATTTACCATTACCCTCTTGATCAAGTTGCTCGAGATAATATGCAGCGTTATTACCAACAGCTGGTGGGTGAAGGCAAATCAGTGCAAACGCAGATTGAAATTAATCATCGTCAACTAAAGGTGGAAAAAGCATCTGATGGCGTACTGCATGCGACGTTTGAACAGTTGTGCCAAACAGCGCGTAGCCAAAATGACTACATAGAGTTATCTCGCATCTATCACACTGTTTTATTATCTGATGTGATTCAAATGAATAGCATTATAGATGATGCAGCTCGTCGCTTTATTGCATTGGTGGATGAGTTTTATGAGCGGAATGTAAAGTTGATTATTTCATCGGAGGTGGATCTTGAGGCGCTTTATACTAATGGTCAGCTTGAGTTTGAGTTTAAACGTTGTATCTCTCGCTTAACGGAGATGCAAAGCCATGACTACTTAGCCCTTGAGCATCTGGCTTAGAAAGGAATTAATCAATCAATAGATTTAAAAAGTGGGATTTTAATTAAAAAAAAGAGATGATTTTTTCAGCTCACTTCTCTATAATCCTGCGACCCACCGTTACTGCAGACCTAATATCGAAGCGATTCGAAATTATGGTCGAGAGTGCCAACCGCTCGAAGGGGTGATGACTGGGCTCTTAGACAGTGTGGGAGTACAATGGGTACTCCTGTAAAGTTTAATCTTAATTTAACGGGTTATTATTAGCATGAAAACTTTCGTTGCTAAACCAGAAACTGTAAAACGCGACTGGTATGTTGTAGACGCTGAAGGTAAAACTCTTGGTCGTCTAGCAAGTGAAATTGCATCTCGCCTACGTGGCAAACACAAAGCTGAATACACTCCTCACGTTGACACTGGTGATTACATCATCGTTATCAATGCTGAGAAAGTTACTGTAACTGGTAACAAGGCTAAAGGTAAAGTGTATTACCGTCACTCTGAGTTCCCTGGTGGTCTTAAATCAATCACTTTTGAAAAGTTGATCGATCGTAAACCAGAGATGGTTCTTGAACTTGCTGTTAAAGGTATGTTGCCACGTGGTCCTCTTGGCCGTGCTATGTACCGTAAGCTTAAAGTTTACGCTGGTGCTGAGCACAACCATGTTGCTCAACAACCACAAGTACTAGACATCTAATCGGGGATTTCGAAATGGCAGAGAATCAATACTACGGCACTGGCCGTCGCAAAAGCTCAGCTGCACGTGTTTTTATCAAACCGGGTACTGGCAACATCGTAATCAACAAGCGTAGCCTTGACGTTTACTTTGGTCGTCCAACAGCGCGTATGGTTGTTAACCAACCACTTGAGCTAGTTGAAATGACTGAGAAACTGGACCTATTCATCACTGTTAAAGGTGGTGGTATTTCTGGTCAAGCTGGTGCGATCCGTCACGGTATCACACGCGCTCTTATGGAATACGATGAATCTCTACGTCCTGTTCTACGTGCCGCTGGCTATGTTACGCGTGACGCTCGTTGCGTTGAACGTAAGAAAGTTGGTCTACGTAAAGCACGTCGTAAACCACAGTTCTCTAAGCGTTAATCTTTTTTCAAAGATTTCGCTTCCAGTTATACTGGATGTGGTTTCAAAAGCCTGGCATAAGCCAGGCTTTTTGTTTTTCTGCGCATAATAATTCTTTTTACCTCTCTTAACTTCAAAATACTCTTTTTATCAATGTTCTGCTTTTGTGACGACTTTAGCGTTTGTATTCATAAATGTTACAAATAAGTAGCTTTACCTTGTTAAAAAGTAGGGTTTTAATTATCATTTGCCATCAAATAAATACAACAAAACTCAATTTGTTAGCCATGCTCTTTGGTAGGGAATAACAACAATCCATAAGGAGCAAATGGGAGAATGTTTGGATGAGCAATGCGCCTTTAAATAACGGTCGTAGACGCTTCTTAACTGCAACAACAGCGGTTGTTGGTGGTTTAGGAGCGGCAGCAGTAGCCGTGCCTTTTATAAAATCTTGGAACCCAAGTGAGAAAGCAAAAGCAGCAGGAGCCCCAGTTGAAGTTGATATCAGCAAGCTGGAAGAAGGGCAAATGGTGCGAGTGGAGTGGCGAGGTAAACCTGTATGGGTTGTCCGTCGCGCACAAACCGTCGTTGATACATTGAAAGAACTTGATGGACAACTTCGTGATCCTGCATCTGGAGCGGAGCAGCAGCCTGTTTACGCACAGAATGCTTACCGTTCGATTAAACCTGAATACTTTGTTGCCGTTGGTATCTGTACTCACCTTGGTTGTTCACCTACTTATTTACCTGACAGTTTTAATGAACAAGTTCAAGGTGTTAAATCTGGGTTTTTCTGCCCGTGCCACGGCTCTAAATTCGACATGGCTGGACGCGTTTTCCAAGGTGTACCAGCGCCACTAAACTTGGTTGTGCCTAAGCATATGTACTTGAGCGACGCCAAGATCATGATCGGTGTTGACGAAGAAGGGGAGGCATAATGCAAGCTCTACTTGATTGGGTAGAAAAACGCTTACCTGCAATGAATGCGTACAAGAAGCATCTTTCTGAGTATCCGATGCCAAAGAACTTCAACTTTTGGTATTTGTTCGGCTCGCTTGCAATGTTGGTGCTGGTTAACCAAATACTTACCGGTATTTGGCTGACGATGAACTATGTGCCTTCTGGAGAAGGTGCGTTTGCCTCTGTTGAATACATCATGCGTGATGTGGAGTACGGTTGGCTGCTGCGTTATATGCACTCAACTGGCGCATCCGCATTTTTTGTTGTTATTTACCTGCACATGTTCCGTGGACTCATTTACGGTTCATACCAAAAGCCGCGTGAGCTGCTTTGGTTGTTCGGTATGCTGATCTTCCTTGTGTTGATGGCTGAAGCGTTTATGGGTTACCTATTACCTTGGGGACAAATGTCTTACTGGGGCGCCCAGGTAATCATCTCGCTCTTTGGTGCTATTCCGGTGATTGGTGATGATCTAACATTGTGGATTCGTGGTGACTACGTAATTTCAGGTGCGACGCTGAACCGTTTCTTCGCACTGCACGTTATAGCGCTGCCAATCGTATTGTTACTGCTGATCGTACTGCACGTATTGGCATTACACGAAGTCGGTTCTAACAACCCTGATGGTATTGAAACCAAGTTGCCAAAAGGCAGCATGGGTGACGATTACCAAACGCAATTCAAGTTCCATGACTACTATACGAAGAAGTATGACGTCATTGATTCTATCCCGTTCCACCCGTACGGTACGGTGAAAGACTTGGTTGGTGTTGCAGGCTTCCTATTCCTATTCTGCTATGTACTGTTCTTTAACCCAGAGATGGGCGGCTATTTCCTTGAGCCACCTAACTTTGAAGCGGCAAACCCACTAAAAACACCTGAGCATATTGCCCCTGTTTGGTATTTCACGCCATTCTATGCAATCTTGCGTGCTGTTCCTGACAAGTTGTTAGGTGTTATCGCAATGGGTGCTTCTATTGCAGTACTGTTTGTTCTGCCTTGGTTAGACCGTTGTAAAGTACGTTCTTACCGCTACCGCAGTAAGTTCCACTTGTTCAATATCATTCAATTCACCATCTGCTTTGTTGCGTTAGGTATTCTAGGTGCGCTTCCAGCGACATCGCTATATACACTACTAGCGCAGATCTTTAGCTTAGGTTACTTCATGTTCTTCGTATTGCTGTTCTTCTACAGCAAAAATGAAGCGACGAAACCATTACCGGAGAGGGTGACATTCAAATGAAAAAGTGGATTTTAATTTTATTTGCAATGTTGCCATCTTTGGCGATGGCAGCAGGAGCAAACGTACCTTTAGATAAAGCAAATAATGATTTAACCGATCAGGCATCACTGCAAAATGGTGCCAAGTTGTTCATGAACTACTGTTTCGGTTGTCACTCTGCTCAATATCAACGTTATGAGCGTGTAGCGCGTGATATTGGTATTCCAGTTGAGTTGATGAAAGAGAGCTTGATCTTTGACCCAGAAGCGAAAGTTGGTGATTTGATGGAAAACGCAATTCCTGATCAATCAGCAGCAAAATGGTTTGGTGGTCCGGCTCCTGACTTAACACTGGTTGCCCGTGTTCGTGGTACGGATTGGCTATATACTTACTTGCGCTCTTTCTATGAAGATCCAGCAAGACCATTTGGGGTGAATAATGTCGTGTTCCCTAGTGTGGGTATGCCGCATGTACTCGAAGAATTGCAGGGTATTCCTACTGCCGTCTTTGAAACCCAAATAGTTGATGGTAATGAGAAACAAGTGGTTGTTGCTACAGAAACTGACGGTTCGGGTGAGCTCAATACAGAAGAGTACGATCAAGCAGTACGCGATTTGGTTAACTTCCTGGAGTATTCCGGTGACCCAGTTAAGCTTGAGCGCCACAGCCTAGGTTGGTGGGTGATGGGCTTCTTAGTTCTCTTCACTATCGTTGTTGTGCTGCT
>Ga0193961_1000765_pt1 | contig 12044 bp, 9 predicted proteins | sample FB_4_MG_FD_140371 | JGI IMG/M metagenome (GOLD analysis project Ga0193961, IMG submission 140371) | Microbial mat bacterial communities from the Broadkill River, Lewes, Delaware, United States - FB_4_MG | ecosystem: Environmental > Aquatic > Freshwater > River > Microbial mats | place: USA...
GAGCAATCACAAATCAAATGCAAAAACTAAGAACAAAATATGGAGTTGATATCGTAAAAACTGCAAGTGAGATAAAAAAAGATTAGATTAGAAAAACCACTTGAAATCTAAAGTATATTTTTTGTTGATATCTTTTTCTATATTATTTGATATTGAAAAATTATCACTAATTTTATATTGGGTAGTTATTTTTATAAATTCATCTTTTGAGGAATTATAAGGATTGATTTTTAAACCAACTATTGAAGAGTTTTTTAGCCTACCAAAATCAAAATCTAATCCTATATTTCCCATTGCTTCTATATGTGGAAATATTGTTTGAATATTTGTATCTATCATGAGAGAACTTGTAATATAGTTGTTTACTTGATACGCCTTCCCTATACTTCCCTTAAAGAAAGTATTATAAATATTTTCTTTATCTCTTTCAATTAATCTTGTACCAATATTAATTTTCCAAGATATTAGGTTTTCATCTTGAAAGTCATTTTGAGATGTTTTTAGCTTTTTTATTTTAATTAAATCAAATTTATCCAAAAATATTTTTCCTGTATTTGGTTTAAATCCAACAGAAGAATCCATAACAATAAGTTCATCAAATTTTAGATTATTTTGTCCAACTGATTCTATTGAAAAGGCAGTAAAGTTTATTTTTGGGTAGAAGTTTTTATCTGGTAAATTTCCAACTCCAAAACCTAGTGTCATTGGTTTATTACCTTTTGCTGGAGAGATTAATTTTTCAATTTCTAAATTTTTTACTTTTTTAATTGGTAATAGTAATCTTTGATATAGAAGCTTGTTTTTTATGATTTCTAATTTTTTATTATCTTCATTTTTTATAATTAAATATTTATAATATTCAAGTAAAAAATTTAGTATATTGATTTTTTCATCTAATGTAGATTTTAATAAACTATTATCTAAGTTCTTAAAATCATTATTCACTATAGATTTTGAGATCTTTTTTTCATTATTTGATAAAGTCTTAAATCTTTGCAAAATTTCTTTTTGTTTAGAGGGAATGTATTTGATTGATTTAAGTATTTTTTTTCTTTTATTTATCTCTTCTAAGGCATGAAAAGTTTCAACTGGTACATACCAAACTTTAGAGTTTTCTAATAAAATCTCTTCTAAAACTAATTCAAGAAGCTGAGATACCCTATATCCACAATTTTTATCTAAAAAATAGTATTTGAATTTTTTACCAATAATTTCCCATAGATGAAGCAAAAGTAATTGCTTTTTTTCATCACTTAAATCTAATTCATAATCCCAAATATCTCTAAACTCTGTATGAGAATAAACTAAATCTTGAGTATAAAAATATTTATCAGAAAATCCAGCTTCATATCCCCCTGTAATGCCATTAAAAATATAACTTACAGTTGATTCATTTTCTGGAACTAATGCTCCATAATTGATTGATAAATCAAAAAGGTCATTATTTTCTGTTGTGTTCTTTGAATTTAATTTTAAAAATGAGTGGCCAAATGTTGAAGCTGGATTACCTAAATATCCACTAACTAACATAACACTAATTGACCTAGTATTTTTTGTTATTGCCCATTTTGAAAGATTAGTACATCTTTCATCAATAATTTTGTAATTAGGAAAATCAATATATTTTGAAAGCCAAAAATAACGAGCTGGAAATCTACAAATAGCACTATTATTGAAATCTTTTAAATCATACTCTTCATAAGAATTTATTGTAGATATTAATTCTTCTACAGAAGTAATATCTTTTTTTCCTGAAAGAAAATAGTCAGATGTTAGAACTTCACTTTTTTTATCTTTTATATATAATAGTTTTTGCCAAGTGATATTTGATGCTAATATTCTAATATCAAAATTATTTTTACTACTATACTTTATTTCAGTAGAAAAAAGCGATAATGAAAATATAGTAGTAAAAATAAGTGTAAGTAAAGTTTTCATATTTTAAATTTATCCAATTTTTAGTAAAAAGTTACTAAAAATTGGTAATTGTATTAATAAATAATACTATATAGTTTTTCTGACTTTTCATATGTAGTTAATGATGAATAATCATTGCTTGCTACAATTGAAGAAAAATTATTTCTTAAAGATGCAATAAATTCATCACTTGATTGAGATTCATTTTTTGCTAAATTAGCCAAAGTTTCTAGGTATTTACCATTTCCACTTGCTAAATCTTTTTCAATATTTTCATAGCTATCATTGATAAATGCAGCAACTTTTGCTTTTCCCCCTTTACAAGTATCTTCAGAAGAGATATTTGAAGAAATAGCAGTAGTTCCTAAATCCCAAGTTACATTTGTAACTGCAGCAACAGCTTGATTATTAGGAGCAATCATTGCACCTAATCCACATTCTGTATAGATATCTGCAAATTCTCTTGCTTGAGATGAAGATACTGTTAAAGTTAAAGCTGTTAATGCAGCTAAAGATAATTTAATTCCTTTTGAAAACATGGAAATCCTTTTATATTTTTAATTACAAAATGTAATTGTAATGTAATTCTACAATATAAATGACTCACAAATGACTCAATTTTGATTATTTTGTTATAAATTTTGAAATACAGTTATTATTTCATTAATACATAAATGTTATAATCAATAAAAATTAATGGAAAGAGAATGGGAATAAAAGATAAACTAAAAGAAAATTCAAATAAATTATTAAACATCGCTTCTGAAAATGCTACAAAGGCTTTTGATTATCCAAAAATAAAAAGTCAGCAAGTAAAAGATGCTATAAACTCGAAGATAAGAGAAAAAGCAATTATTGCTACAAAAGCTAGACTTGTTGAAAATCATAAAACTTTTGATGATTATAGTGATGAACAACTAGAAATTATAATTGCAGATGAAGAAAGAAAAATTGTAGATGATTTAAAAACTAAGTCTTTAGTAGTTGCCCTTGCAGCTCTTGGACTTAACTTTTTCATATAGGAATATAATATGTTCAAACAAGTAAAATCTGCACTTTTTTGGTACTACTTATTTAAATTTAGACGAAGAGTTATAGTTATAGCTTTACTTTTGATTATTGCACTATTTGCAAATGCTATTTATTCTGATGTTGTTCAGTATTTAACATTAAAAGAGAAGTTAGAGTTTTTAGAGGTGGTTTTGATTGGAAAATGGCTTATTATAATATTTAATATAGTTTTTTCAATTTATCTGATTTTGACAATGTTCAAAAAAGAGGAAGAAAAACCTTCTAAAAAAGAGACAAAATCAAAGGAAAAAAAAGAAGATATAAAACAAGCAAATAGTAAAAAAGAAGAAAAATTTACAGAGAGAGAAAAACAATTTTTATATAAAAAAAAGTTGAAATCTCAAGCTGATTTATTAGTAGAGAAATAAAGTATTTTTATTTCTCTTGACTCATTGTTGAAACTTCTTCATCTTTTTTTATTAAAATAGCTTGTGTTGGATAAGCAAAATCACAATTATTTTTCTCAACAAGTTCTGAAATCTTTACTAAGACATCTTCTTTTGTTTTTAGCCACTCTTCCCATACTGGGCTTTTTGAAAAACAATAAACTAATATGTTTACAGAAGAGCCTGCAAATTCATCAACAAAAACTAAAAGAGTATTTTTTACACCAATTAAATCTTCTCTTTTTGTAGCTTCAAAGTTTTTTGATTTTGAGATATGAAAACTCTCATCACTTGCTATTTCTGGATGATTTTTTAGCATATTATGTATGTCATCTTTTAAATTTACAATATCTTTCATTTTATTTTCATACATAAGTCCAATACTCATTTTGATTCTTCTTCCAACAACTCTTTTGGACCAGTTCATAATATGAGTATTTGCAAGTTGCGAGTTTGGAACTGTAATCATTGCATTATCAAATGTTCTAATTCTTGTCGTTCTCATTCTAATATCAACAACTGTCCCTTCAATATCTCCTGATTTTATCCAGTCACCTTGAGAAAATGAGTTATCAGTCATAATATTTAAAGAGCCAAAAAAGTTTGCTAGTGTATCTTTAGATGCAAGTGCTATTGCGATACCCCCAACTCCAAGTGAAGCTGCTATTGCTTTTATATCAACACCTAATTGTGAAAATAAGAATAAAATCACTAATAATATAAGAATGATTTTAATAATTCTTAAAATAAATACAATCATCTCTTTTCTAACATTCGGATATTTTTCTAAAAGATTGTGTGCATAGATATTTATACTGTTATTTAAAATTGAATAAACTGCCCAAGTTAAAATTGCTATGTATAGTGTATTTATCCAAGGCATAATGTTATTTATAATATTTTGATCTTTTATTAAAATAAATATTGAAATTTGAATAGATAAAGTATAAAGAGCATATATAAGTGGTGTATCAATTGACATTCTTAGATATTGCCTTATAACTTCACTCTCTTCATCATCTTCTTTTACAAAAAGTTTCGCAATAAATATGGCTAGTAAACTCACTAAATATTTGTTAATAAGTCTAAAAAATACTATTATAAACATAACTACAATAATCTCACCAACTGAAAATTTTAAATGGTATGAAGTAAGATTTGAAATAAATGAAATTCCTTTTATAGAGTCAATTTTACTAACTAAATATTGAAGATTGAACTCATCAAGGAAAAAGTTAGTTTGTCTATATTTAGACATATTTTCAAGTAAATATTGTAAAACAAAAGTTTGAGTATTACTTTGGTTGTATAGTTCAATATAGTTATCTACAAGTTCATTTGAAACTTTATTATCATTCTTTTTCTCTTGTTCATAAAGTGGAGTATATGAATCTATATTTGATTCTTCAATTAATTTTTTATTATCTTCTAATAATTTAACAAAGTACTTTTTATCTTTGTATTCTTCTTTGGCTATGATTATTTGTTTTAATGTATTATCATAAGATTTTAGTTGCTTGTAATATAGAAGTTTTAGCTCATCTCTTTTGATTGCTAAATCATTTTTTTCTCTTTTATTTATATTTATTCTATTTGTCAAAAATGTAATTTGATCTTTAACTTCTTGTGTAATTACCGTTTCATTTAGATAACTTTCATTATTAATATTTGTGATTACATCTTCAAGTAATTTATTTTGTAAAGCAATTTGTTTTTCAATATCATTTGTTGAATCATCATTTGTTTGAATAGCTGATTGTATAGTTGTTTGTAATGTAGTATTATTTTTGTTTTCAACTTCTTTTATATTTACGTCTTCTTTTTTTATAAGTTTAACAGGTGTTTGTTCAATATTTTCACTTAGTAAAAATATAGGAGTTAGTAAAATAAATAAAAATTTAAATAAAAATTGTTTAGTCATATATTTCCTTTTTTTAATTAAATGCAATAGTATCAGAATAATGAAAATGAAAAGTTAATAAAAATTAATCTGAAGCTAAATTCAAATAATAAGTGGTGCAGATAGAGGGATTTGAACCCTCACGCGATTAAGCACGAGCCCCTCAAGCCCGCGTGTCTACCGTTCCACCATATCTGCATAATAAATAAGGTTGAAATGGTACTATCATAACACTTAACATACAATAAGAGTTATGATAGATGAGTGTTTAATATTAGTTTATTTGTTTATAAATTCTTTTTCATTTACTGTTTCTAATATTTTTTTAGCAATATTTGATGTATTAACAGCAATATCATTCGTTTGTGTTGCAACCGAAGCATTACTTTGTGTTTGTCTATCTAATCTATTTACAACATCATTTATTTGCTCTATACTTGTTCTTTGTTCAGTTGAAGAGATTGATATATCATGTATTACTTCTGTTGTTTGCTCAATACTTTCCTTTAGTTTTACATAACCTTTTATCATATCATCAGCAATTTTTTTACCACTGTTTGTTTTTCCAGTAGCATTTTCAACTAACTCTTTAATCTCTTTTGCAGCTTCAGCTGAACGAGATGCAAGGTTTCTCACTTCTTGTGCAACAACTGCAAATCCTTTTCCTGATTCACCTGCTGTTGCTGCTTCTACTGCTGCGTTAAGTGAAAGAATATTTGTTTGAAATGCAATTTGATCAATTACAGTAATTGCATCTGCAATAGCTTGAGTTTGTTCATTTATAGAATCCATTGACTCAACTGTAATATTTGCCAAGTTTTGTCCCTCTTGAATAGAATTTGATAACTCTTTAGAATGACTAGCCATAGTAGATATTCTTTCTGTATTACTAATAACTGTACTTGTAATTTCTTCTAAAGCAGCTGCCGTCTCTTCTAGTGAAACAGCAGTTTCATTTGAGGCTCTATTTAATTTATCTACATTTTCTAATAAAATTTTTGAACTTTCATCTAGTACAAGTCCATTTTCTTTGTTTTCTTGTAACATTTGATTTATGATAGCTGATAAGTTATTTAATCCTTTTGCAACATTTCCTGTTGGATTTTGGATATTATCTACAAAGTTTAAATTTGAATATTTTTCTAAAGAAGATAAGATTATGTTTATATCTTCATTAACATTCAATTTAATAGTTTCAATCATATCATTTAGCATATTTTTCAATTCATTTAAAGAGGTATTTGAAGTAGTTTGTTTTATATGAGAATCAAGATTTCCTTCTTTTACTCTATTTACAGTTTTTTTAACTTCATCGATTAACTGTCTATCTTCATCAATATTTTTTGCGACCATTTCCATTTGTTTATCAATCTCAATTGCCATATTCCCAAACTCATCATTTGTATTAATATTAAGTTTATTGATGTTTTTTTCTTCACCTTTTAAATATTTGAAAAAGAAATTTAATCCGTTTTCAAGAGTTTTTAATGGAGCTAATATTTTTATAAGAGAGAAAAATAGAATTAATAAAATTATTGTAAGAAGAACTACATATAAGAAAATATCTTTGATAAGATTTGCATTTATCTTTTCAGAAATAGAATTTTTCTCTAACTTCATTACAAGTTTCCATTTTGTTAAAGGGATTGTATCATAAGCTACGAGTTGAGTATTTTCTCCTTCAATTGCTTCATTAAATGCAAAATTAGCATTTTCTTTCACTTGACTATAAAGTTCATTTGGTTTTTCTAATTTCTTTTCATCTTTATGAATTATTGTTTTACCATTTTCATCAACTAAAAATGCAGAACCTTGTTCATTTATATTTATATTTAAAATCGTGTTTACAACTGTATCAAGAAAAATATCAGAACCAACAACTCCTATTACTTTATCATTTTGTATTATTGGAGCTGATACTGAAATAACAAGTTTTTTTGTAGAAAAGTCAACATAAGGTTCACTAATAGCGGCACCTTTTAGTTCAACAGCTTTCGTATACCAAGGTCTAGCTCTAGAGTCATAATCAAATGTTTGAGGAGTTCTAAATGAAGCATCAAAATTTAAGAAATTACCATTTTCTTCTATTCCTAAATATAACCCTGCAAATTTACCTGCTTTATTACCTAAAACAAGCTTTTCAATAATTTGCTTATTTTGAACATCCAATTGTAATGGTGCAATTTCTTCTGCAACAGAAACAACTATATCAATTTTTGATTGAAGATAATTATTAATTGATTTTGAAGATTGCTTTACAAGGTCAAGCTCTTGTTGTTTAATTAGATTATATTCTGAATTATAGTTATTATAGGCATTATAAAACCCTAAAATAGCAAATGACACAAATACACTGAAAAAAATCAATGCAAGGAATTTACCCTTTATAGTATTTATTTTCACAAAACACCCCTTTTATTTTTATTATAGTATATAGAAGTGTTAAAAAGGTGGATAGTTGGATTATTTTTAATTAAAAAAAAAGGCCAAGAGTAAAAAACTCTTGACCTTTTTTATAATTTATAAGCTGTAGCTTATAGATTACCCTAAGAATGGATTTGCATATAATGCAATCATAGCAACAACAAGTGCATAAATAACTTGTGCTTCGATCATCGCTAAAGCAATGAACATAGTTGTCATTAATTTTCCACCTAAACCTGGGTTTCTAGCAGTACCAGCAATAGTCGCAGCAGCAGTGTTACCCATACCGATAGCACCACCAAGTGCAGCAAGACCAAGACCAATACCTGCAGCAACTACAGAGTAAGCTTTTAAAGTTTCGTTAGCAACTGCGCCATCAGCAGCAAATGCAGCACCAGCAATAGCTAGCATTAAAAGAACGATTTTTTTCATTCTAGATTCCTTATAATATATTTTTTTTCAAAGTCCGTTCGGCTCGCGTATCCCTACTTATCACTTTGTAGCTGGCATTTTACTCAAGTAAAGCTAAAACTAAGCTAAAGAAAATAGGTTTTACTTTTTTTTAAATTTTGTTATAATAAAAGAAGTTATTAAACAAAAGGTCTCAAATGAAAAAACTCTTTTTAGGATTAACTTTATTGATTATCCTCTTGATAGGTTCTATATATGGTGTATTATTTACAAAAGCAGGAAACAATTTTATTGCTTCTTATATTGAAAACAAAGTAAATGATGAGCAAAAAGATGTAAAATTAAAAGTAAATGATTTTACTTTAACATTTAATACAATAAATTTTGATGCAAGTATAAATGATAATTCAAATATAAATATTGCAGGTGATTTAGCAATTTTCAAAAAGAAAGTTGATTTAAAATATGATATTAACATCAAGGATTTAGCAACATTAGAAAATCTTACTAAACAAAAGTTAAATGGACCATTTTCTACAAGTGGTAAGTTTGTTGGAAATGAAAATCTAGCAACTATTGAGGGTATATTTGATCTTGCTCATAGTGAGTCAAAATATAATGTGAATTTAGTAGATTTTTCTCCTAAAAATATTAAATTTGAAATAAAAGATGCAAAAATAGAGGAACTACTAAATTTAGTAAATCAAGCATCTTATGCAAAAGGTAATATCACTATAAAGGGTGATATTAAAAATACAGACTTAGAAAATCTTGATGGAACTATTGATGCTACACTTACTCGAGGTAAGATTGTAAATGAAATAATTAATAAAGAATTTAAACAAAATATTCAATCAACAATAAATTTTAAAAGTGATTTAAATGCAGTTTTAAGTGGGGATAAAATCAAAATAAAATCTGATTTAATCACTTCATTAGCTGACATATTTGCCGAAGAAACAGTTGTTGATGTAAAAGCAAATAAAATAACTAGTGATTATAAAATTGATGTTAAAAATCTTACAAAACTTGAAGGTGTAATTGGAAAAAAACTAAATGGGAATTTTTTAGCAATTGGTTCAGTTTTAGTAGAAAATAATAACATAAATATAACTGGAAAATCAGATATTTTTGAAAGTACAACTAAGTATGACATAAAGTTAGAAGATTCTATGGCTAAAAATATCAAGTTTTCAGTTGAAGATGCAAAAATTGATAAACTTTTACATATGTTGAATGAACCTGTTTATACTACAGGAGATTTTAAAATTATTGGAGATATTTCAAATAATAAAGCTGGGGAATTAAATGGATTAATTACAACAAAAATTGAAAATGGAAAAGTTGTAAATGAGGTTGTTAATACAGTTTTTAAACAAAATTTAAAAAACAATATTACTTTTGTAGGTGATATTCAAACAAACCTTTCTTCTACACAAGCTGTAAGTAAATCTTTGATTAAAACAAGTTTGGCAAACTTAACATTAAACCAAACAGTATTTGATTTCAAAGAATCTTCTTTAGATAGTGATTATCTTTTATCAATTCCTAATTTAGAAAAATTAAAAGATATTACTACTGCAAAAATGAGAGGTGCTATAGATATAAATGGAACATTAAAAAATAAATCAAACTCTCTTCTTTTAACAGGTAATTCTAATATTATAGGTGGAAAACTTGATTTTAATCTAAAAAATGATGATTTAACTGCAAGTTTAAAAGATGCACAAATCAAGCAACTTACTCATATGTTATATTATCCAGAGACATTTGATTCTAAAACAGCTTTAGATTTAAATTATAATCTTATTATGAAAAAAGGTAAATTAAGTGGTAATTTATTAAATGGACACTTCTTACCTAATGACTTCTCAGCACTGTTGAATCAATTTGCTAAATTTGATTTAACAAGAGAAGTATATGAAACAGTTTCTATAAATAGCGATATAAATAATATGGTTTTAAATACTGTAATAAATATGAAAAGTAAAAATACAACTATAGATGTTACAAATTCAACATTAGATTTAGAAAAATCTACAATCGATGCAAAAATAGCAGCAAAGATAAAAACAACTGAGTTTGGAGTAAATGTAAATGGAACAACTTCAAATCCTAAAATATCAGTTGATACAAAAGGTTTATTAGATAATCAAATAAATAAACAACTTGATAAAAATAAAGATAAGATTGAAGAAAAACTAAATAAAGTTTTAAAAGGTAAATTAGGAGATGATGGAGCAAAAGATATTTTAAATAATATTAAGTCTCTATTTTAAACAATAAAGCATAGGCTTTATTGTTTTGTTGTTCTAAGGGACAATAATTTCCAGGAGCTTATTCCTCCCCTATACCAAATCATTTTATTTTCTGGATAACCAATAGATAAAAGATATTTTATACTTTTAGTTGATATTGGGCACCAAGCTCCATTACAAAAAAACACTGCTGTTTTTGCATTTGTAAAGTCGTATTTGTCTTTTCCTATAATCTTTACACCTAAGTTTTTATAAGCTATTTTATAATCATCTTCAAAATCTTCATCAAATTTTAAATCTTCAAAAGGCACATTTAATGCACTTGGAATTGTTTCTTGTGTAAACCAAGTTGCTTTTCTACTATCAATTAAAGCATATTTTTCTGGATGCTTTGATGATTTATTATAGATAAAGTCTAAAACTTCATTTTCTCCATAAGTTTTTATATGTTCATTTATATAAAAAGGTTGAATTACGCCTTTTGTGGTAATAAAAGTCTCTTTACATTCATTTGGAATATTTTTTTTAATATTTTCATCTGTGAATGTGTCGCTATCCAAACCTACCTTTAGACACTTTTCATTTACTACTCTCTCAATTTTATATTTTTTGATTGAACCATCTAAAAATGTATGCTTTACATTTATCCCACTAAATTGTAATGCAATTGGATTTACAGCATTGGCATAGACTAATATTGATATTAAGATAAGTATAGTTTTCATTTTTATTCCTTTTACACTGTTAGTATAAATCTTAGTTCTTAAATTATTACTTAAGTCAATAATTATTGTTATGATAATTATTATCATAATTAAGAAAAATAAAAGCTAAAATTAGGTTTAATTTCATTAATGATAATTGATATTAAAATTAAAAAGGAAATAAATGATTAAAGAAACTAAAAAAATCTTAGTTACTCTTTCTGTTGTAAGTGCAATTGCTCTTACTGGTTGTACTACATCTTCAAACCCTATTCAAAAAAATGAAGTAACAAAAACAAATACTATATTAGAATCATATTCAAATATTGCTTTAGCAAATTACAGTGATGCTTTAAATGATGCAAAGTCTTTAAACTTAGCAATTAACAATTTTGCTTCTAATCCTACAGAAGAATCATTTTTAAATGCAAAAAAAGCTTGGCTAATTTCAAGGGAGTCTTATGGTCAAACAGAAGCATTTAGACTTTCAAATGGTCCAATTGATGCAGAAGATTCTTGGGTTGCACAAACTTATGGTGCAGTTGAAGGGCAGTTAAATGCGTGGCCACTTGATGAAAATATGATTGATTATACTATTGATGCAAATGGAGTTAAAACAAGTGGAAATATTATAGATACAGTTGGTTTATTTAATCCAGGTGGAGAAGATGCTAAGGCTATTGATGTTACTACAATCACAAGTAAAGCAATAGGAGAATTAAACGAAAATGGTGGTGATGCAAATGTTGCTTCTGGTTATCATGCAATTGAATTTTTACTTTGGGGACAAGATCAAGATTATTCAAACTTCTTAAAAGATGGGATTACAAATGGAGCATTAACAGCAGGTCAGAGACCTCTTAGTGATTTTGTCAGTGATAAAAATGCACAAAGAAGGTTGGCTTATTTAAAAGCTGCTTCTTCAAAAATTATTGAAGATTTACAAGTTGTAAAATCAGCTTGGGAAAAAGAA
>Ga0193961_1000767_pt1 | contig 12026 bp, 10 predicted proteins | sample FB_4_MG_FD_140371 | JGI IMG/M metagenome (GOLD analysis project Ga0193961, IMG submission 140371) | Microbial mat bacterial communities from the Broadkill River, Lewes, Delaware, United States - FB_4_MG | ecosystem: Environmental > Aquatic > Freshwater > River > Microbial mats | place: USA...
CAGCGCCGGGCGCGACAGTTTCTGGTCATGGCGCAGCCTGATGTATCGCTTTCTGGAACACCTGACACCGGAGGATATGCAGGCCATCGCCGCGCAGGTCTATCTGGAGATGCAAGAGGCTGGGTATGCCTCGGTGGGCGAGTTTCACTATGTGCACCATCAGCCCGGCGGCGGCGTTTACGACAATCTGGCGCAAACCTCGTTGGGGATATTCGAGGCGGCGCGCGAAACCGGCATTGGCCTGACGCATCTGCCGGTGTTGTACACCTATGGCGGCGCAGATCGGGCGGCGCTTGGCGGCGGGCAACTGCGGTTTGGCAACGATCCCGAGCGGTTCCAAAGGCTGTTGGAAGGTGCCGCTCGGGGGCTGGCCAGCCTGCCCAAGGACGCGCGCCTGGGCCTTGCGCCGCATTCGCTGCGCGCAGTTGAACCCGAGGGGCTGGCCCTGGCACGGGAAATGCGCCCGAAGGATCCAATCCACATCCATATCGCCGAACAGCCTGCTGAAGTGGAACAGATTCAAAACTGGCTGGGCGCTCGTCCCGTCGACTGGCTGCTGGACAATGCGCCGGTGGACGCGCGCTGGTGCCTGATCCATGCCACGCATATGACCGACGCGGAAACCGTTGCCATGGCAAGATCAGGGGCTGTTGCGGGCCTGTGCCCCATCACCGAGGCGAACCTGGGTGATGGCCCCTTTAACGGGCCCGCCTATCTGGGGGCGGGCGGCGTGTTTGGCATCGGTTCGGATTCGAACGTCCGCATCTCGATGACGGAAGAGCTGAGGATGCTGGAATATTCACAACGGCTGCGCGACCTGTCGCGCAACGTGCTGACCGAAGAGGGCGGATCGGTCGGAGAGACGCTTTATCGCGGCGCGGCGCTGGGGGGTGCACTGGCTCTGGGCCGCGTGGCTGGCGCAATACGACCCGGCGCGCTTGCCGACATCGTTGCCATCGACAATACCGCCGCCAGCCTGTCTACCGTGCCGCAGGAGCGGCTTCTTGATGGGCTGGTTTTTGCGGCAGGCGATGTTGTTGTGACCGATCTTTGGTCTGCGGGCAGGCATAGCGTCAAACAGGGCCGCCATATTGATCGACACAGGATCACCACGCGGTTCACAAGCACCATTAGGGCGCTGGCAAGCCGTTTGTAGGAAAAACAATACTCTTTGCTAACCAATAAATCTGTGTTTTAAGACCTAAACGGTGAACATAAACGGGTGGCCTTTTGTCAGAAGCGAACAAGACAGGTTTTCGGGACGTCAAAGAAGAAATTCTGGAACGCTTGCGGGATCGGACCTGGGGGCCGGGTGATCTGCTGCCAAGAGAGATCGCCCTGGCCGAAGAATTTGGCTGTGCACGAACCACGGTAAACCGCGCGCTACGTGAATTGTCGGACGAAGGCCTGCTCGAACGCAAGCGCAAGGCGGGCACACGGGTGCGCATGTCGCCCTTGCGCAGTGCGCGCTTTGAAATCCCGCTTATTCGCGACGAAATCGAAGCCTCTGGCTCAGTGTACCGGTATCGTCTGGTATCCCAACAGATCATGCAGGCCCCGGACTGGCTGTGTGCGCGCCTAGATCTGGGGGACAATGCGCAGGTCGCTCATGTCCGCTGTATGCATTTCTCCGGCAGCGCGCCCTATCAGTTTGAGGATCGCTGGATAAACTGCGGCATCGTTCCCGAAATCGGCAGCACGACCTTTGAACAGGAAAGCCCGAATGAATGGCTTGTGCGGGAGGTCCCCTTCAGCAATGCCGAGATCAGCTTTTTTGCCGCTGCGGCTGATACCGCAATGTCAGAGTTCTTGCAGGTTCAGAACGGCGAGGCCATCTTCGCCAGCGAACGGGCCACCTGGAGAGAGGGGAACCCTGTGACCCTGGCTCGGATGTATTTCCAGCGCGGTCATCGGATGACGACCTATTACTAAGGTCCGCCCATGACGCGGTGCAGCCCCGCTCAGACCGGTGGCGCCCAACGCCGGGAAAACCACGGCCAGGGGGCGTCCGGGGGCGTCCAGAATTGAAACTGTAATATGGACAGGGACGCAAAATGGCCTGGATAAGCTTCACCCCCTTTGAGAAGGCAACAGGCAGGCTGAAAGCCTCGTATGAAAAACACAAGCGCGCAAACAATACAGTTGCGAACATCATTACCTTGCATTCGCTGCGCCCCTATACGATGGATGGGCATCTTTCCTTTTACCGGCTTGAAGTTACCCACAAGTCGTGCGGCGAATTGATTCACCCACAAGTCTTGGCTTTGTCCGACAAGACCTGCTCATGATTCGTCATGTGGCACCAATGACTGAGGTGCGGGTGTGGGGCAGAATTGGGTGGAAGCGGAAACTGCCGGTTACGATCTCGGGGACGTCCGACTGAACCGAGCGGCTCGGCGCAATGCTCGAGGCGCTTGGGGAGCAGCCGGGAAATCGCTGCCCACGGCGTTCCAGGATTGGTCGAATACCAAGGCTGGCGTAGTCAGGTTGTGTCTGGCGTCAGCGCCGAAGGCCTCGCCAACGGTCGCAGCTACAAGTTCGCCGCCGAAAACGTAGTCGTGTTCCTGCGGGCTTCAGAGACTTGATACGTTCTCTCTGATGACCAAATATGCAGCTTCGCGCCTGTTGGACCTTTCAGGCTATAGATAGTCCATGATCTCGGTGCCTCTTCCTATTGTTGTCGCAGTCGTACTGGGCTTTCTGCTTTGCCTTCTCGTCATGCGGCGAGACCGCAGGTTCCGTTCCATTATCGTGTTTCTGGCGGCGAGCATCGTTCTCATGATCGTCGTAAGCCTGCGATGGAGCTTCGAAACGCCTGTATTCCGCTTCCTGCAACCCGTTGTGGCGGCGCACATTCCCCCCTCGGCTTGGCTTTGTTTCTCGGGTCTTCAGGGCGGCCCACGTCGTCAGGTCTGGCCGCATATCCTGCCGGCCTTGGCAATGATGGTTCTTTCGTTCCTTTGGCCGCGTTTCCAATCGCCGATCGATATGTTGCTGGCAGGGCTGTTCTTTGGCTATGGCGGCGCGTTGATATGGCGTAGACTGGGAGGCGAGGAGAACTTTGCGGCTACCCGGCTGGGGGTGACCATTCCAGCCAGCGGAGCAGCGGTCTTTGTCGGTGTCTTGCTTCTGCTCGCGGGGGCGATCGATCTGGCCATCGCCTTTGATTTCGGCTTAAGGGGTGGCGCGCATATCGGGCTGATCGTGAGCGCGGGCAGCATGATCATGTTGCCCCTGATTGCATGGGCAGCGCTCTCGGTCGCGCACAGCCTTCCGGTATCAGAGGATCTGCCTGCGGAGGAACGCGTTGACGAACCAGTTCTTCAGGACCGGCCGGATTCCGACGATGAGAAGGTTCTTGCAGCAACGGAACGTGTGCTCCGCGAAGGCCGGCTGTATCGTGATCCTAATCTGACTCTCGAACGTCTGGCCCGACGTGTCGGCATCCCAGGGCGCCAGATCTCCCAAGCGATCAACCGGCAACGAGGACGGAATGTTTCACAAGAGATCAACCGATGGCGGATCCGTGAGGCCATGGAACTCTTGGAGCAGACCGACCGCACCGTGACGGCGATCATGTTCGATTGTGGCTTTCAGACAAAGTCGAACTTCAACAGCTCCTTCCGGCGCGAGACCGGACTGTCGCCCAACGACTGGCGTCGCTGGGCGCAGGATAATGCGGGGCGCGATTTCAGCGAACCGAGAGCGCCTGGTCAAGAAACACGTTGATCCGGTCGAGAAGCTCGTCGTGAATCGCGGCTCGCCCCCGGGTTCCTCCATCACGGCAAACGATCCCTTCGCCCGGTTCCGCCCGTTCGATCTTGGCTTCCGCGCCCGGATTGTAGAGCTGCATGAAGCTGAAATGCATGGCATCCGGTACAATCATCTCTTCGGTCGTGGCGGAGGGCATGTTCTGCACTAACCATCCGGTTTCAAGCTCGACCGGCCGATCCCCGATATTGATCCCAGCTCCCAAAAGCAGTGCCGGTAGTGTCATTTCGGAAAGACTTTCGGGCGTGAAACCACGCGCCAGGCCGAGATCCAGCGAGACAAGAGCCCGGACCCGCGGATCACGCATGTCCTGCTGCAAGGGCTCCGCGTCCATGCGAATATCCGGCATGTCGTATCCGGGGTTGTCGGGGCAGGCCCGCGAGGCAATATCTGTGGCGCAATCCCGCGCGAACCGTTTGGGGTCGAACCGGGCACCCGCCAGAGCGGTCACGGTCCAGCCCCCGATGGAATGGCCGATCGCCGCAATCCGATCAGGATCGATCTCGCCGACCAAGGCGGGATCGCTCAGCACCGCGTCGATGACACGGCTCAGATCATGCGGACGCTCCCATAGCATGCCAGCTTGCCGACGGTCTCGGTTGAAATACGTGGTTCCTGGGTGATCCGGTGCGGCCACAACATAGCCCCGCTCGGCCAGAGCCACGCCCAACCAACCAAGGCTACGCCAGGTGCCGCCATAGCCATGCGACAGCACGACCAAAGGGTGTTCGCCTGCCGATGGCTCTGCGTCGTCGATGGCCTTGAAGTCGACAAATGTGGGGGTCGCACCGAACTCGGATTCTGGGCCAGTTTCCTCGGTTGGATACCAAAAGGCGACGTTGAGCGGCCGTGGTTCCGCGCGACCGACGCCCGCCGTGCGAAAGCCGACTGTGTCGGCCTGAACGGCAGAGGCGGCGGCGATGACCGGAGCAGTGCAAAGGATGAATTTTAGCATGTTCAGGATGCTCCATGTGTCTGACCCGAACCAGAATAGGGACCAGATACGCCGGCAGAGACCTGAAACACGATTCAGTACCTGTCAGGTAATAAGAAGCTCTGAGGAAAGCGATAGCTGCGCGGACCACATGTACTTTGCCACCTGAGGCGGCGGGAAATCATCCGCAGCCGTGCAGGTCTGCATAGGAAAAATCTATTTTATAGGGTCATTAAATAGCGTTAACCAATTCGAACACCCGCAAGCCCTGGTTCGGGCATCGAATCTTGCGTCGCGATGGGGTCGGCAATGGAAAGGGACAGGAATGGCTGAGTATATTGAAATCCGGCAGGCGATTGCAGGTGAGTGGCGTGACGGCGCCGGGTCTGCGCGCCATCAGGTGGTTAATCCGGCCGACGACACTGAACTTGCGGATTACCCATATGCGGATATGGCGGATATCGACGCGGCACTGGCGCATGCAAAGGCGGCGTTTGCCGAATGGCGGGTGACATCGCCCCATCATCGGGCGGCGATCCTGAGGCGAATGGCCCAGATGACGACCGAGCGGATCGGGCGCCTGGCCGAAATCATGACGTTGGAGCAGGGCAAACCACTGGCCCAGTCCAAAGGCGAGATCGAGGCCGCGATCGACACCTATCAGGTGCTCGCCGGGGAATGCGAGACGCTGAGCGGTGAGATCCATCCGGGCTATGCACCGGGGCAAAGCATCCGTGTGACCTATGAACCGGTGGGGCCGGTGCTGGGGCTTGCGCCCTGGAACTACCCGCACATGATGCCCGCCGTCAAAATCGCCAATGCTCTTGCGGCGGGCAACTCGGTGATCTTGAAACCATCCGAAGAAACACCGGGATCGGCCATTGCAATTGTGCGGATGTTCGAAGAAGCAGGCGTGCCGCCCGGTGTCATTCAGCTGGTGCTGGGCGATCCGGCGGAAATCTCGGGCCGGGCCCTTGCATCGGATGTCATCCGGCATGTGACGTTCACCGGCTCGGTCCCTGTGGGCAAACAGCTCATGGCTCAGGCCGCACGCGGCCTGAAAGGGGTGACGCTGGAGTTGGGCGGGCATGCGCCCGTCGTGGTCTGCGCGGATGTGGATGCCGCGCTGGTCGGGGCCGATTGCGCGCGCGCCAAATTCAAGAATGCAGGGCAAATCTGCACCTCACCAACGCGATTTTATGTGCATGAGGATGTGCGTGCCACCTTCACCGAAGCGTTTGTTGAGACGGCGCGAGGTCTGAAACCCGGTAACGGGCTGGACCCTGACACCGGGCTTGGTCCGTTGGCGCATCGCCGCCGCCTGTCGCAGATGCGCGCGCTTGTCGAGGACGCCGTCGCGCGCGGGGCGCAACTTCTGCTGGGTGGGACACCGCTGGACGGGCCGGGGGCGTTTTTTGCGGCGACTGTTTTACAGGATGTTCCCGATGAGGCGCTTGTGATGACGCAGGAACCGTTTGGCCCTGTTGCGCCCCTTGTCGGATGGACTGATCTGGATGCTGTTCTGATGCGGGCCAATAGCCTGCCACTCGGGTTGGCGGCCTACGGGTTCACCTCATCCGCGGCACAGGCAGATCGTTTGGCCGAAGGGTTGGCGGCAGGGATTGTCGGGATCAACGGCTTCGGCCTGGGGTCGGGCCATACGCCGTTTGGCGGTATTCGCGAAAGCGGGCAGGGGCGCGAGGGCGGTCGCCATGCGATGATGGCAATGATGGAGGCCAAGACCGTAACCCGGGACACACCCGCAGGCGGTTGGGCTTGAGAGAGGGCAGCCCTCGTGCAACCTTGTCGTCAGAGATCATCGGGACGCACGGATGCACTATACGCTGAAACAGCTGCGCTACTTTGTGGAGGTCGGTGAAAACGGCAGCGTGACGCAGGCTGCGCAACGGCTGAACGTATCACAGCCATCGGTGTCGGCAGCGCTGGTGGCGATGGAAGAGCAGTTTCGCGTACAGCTTTTCGTGCGCCATCATGCCCGCGGGTTGACGCTGACACCATCGGGACGGCGCCTGCTGGGAGAGGCCAAGCAACTGCTGCGCCATGCGGATCAGTTCAGCCATTTTGCCGCCGGACAGGGTGCCCTTCTTGGCGGCAAGGTCACCGTCGGGTGTATGGCGAATGTCGCACCGATCGTGATGCCCAAACTCCTGACCAGCTTTAACGAGGTGCATCCCTCGGTCGACATAGAGCTGCATGAGATACCGATCGAGGATATATTCGAAGCCCTCGCTGAAGGGCGGATCGAGGTGGCGCTGACCTATGGCTTCCATCTTGAGCGGCGGATGGATTTTCGGGTGATTTCCGATCTGCCGCCCTATGCGTTGGTGGCCGCAGATCACCCGCTGGCCGACCGCGAAGGAATTTCCCTGGCCGAACTGCGCACGGACCCGATTGTTGCGCTGGATCTGGAATACTCCCGTCACTACTTTCAGTCGATCTATGAGCAGATGGAGATGTCCCCCAGGACGCGGTTGAGAGTGACCTCGACCCATATGGCCCGGTCGCTTGTAGCGGCGGGTTACGGGTATTGTATCCTGAACTTGCGACCCATGGGGGACGTCGCGTTGGGCGGGGGGCAGTATCGTGCTTTGCGGCTGACAGATTCATTGCCGTCTGTTCAGTTCGGCGTGGCCGTTATCCCTGAGATACGTATCACGGCCGCTGCAGGCGTTTTTGCGGACCATTGCGCAACATATTGGCAAGAAAGCGGTTTTCCCTACTCAATTGAGGCAGGGGGTGAATGCTGCGCTGCGGCTAAATAGATTTGAGCTATTCTAATGAAAGATTTAATGTATTTTTCCTTTGCAGTGGAATCCGCGAGGCTCCTCCCGAGACACATGCTTACCGCCCTTGCGGCGGCGCTGTGACACACAAGAAACGCCCCGGGACCCAATGGGTGACCGGTGGTTGGGAGGACTGGCATGTTGCCACAATTTGATTATGCGCGTCCTGATACGTTGCAGGATGTCTGCAGGCTACTGGCTGCGAACCCGGATGCTGCCCGCCCTTTGGCCGGCGGAACCGATCTTATCTTTGATATGCGTCTGGGCAAGAAAAGCCCGGCGCTGGTTGTCGATCTCAAATGTGTGCCGGGATTGGACGAAATCAGCTTTGACGCCGATGGGGCGATGCGGCTGGGCGCGCTGGTCCGGACGCGGGATATCGAGCAGTCGGATCGTATCCGGCAAGAGTTTTCGGCGCTGACCGATGCGATTGACGTTCTGGCCTCGGTACAGATCCGCAACCGGGCACGGCTGGGCGGGAACCTGTGCCATGCCTCACCCAGTGCCGACACGCCGCCGGCGTTGATCGCTTTGGGTGCAACAGTTGACATTGCCGGCCCCGACGGGACACGCAGCCTGCCGCTCGAGGCGTTCTTTACCGGCCCCGGCAAGACAGTTCTGACTGCCGGAGAGGTTCTGGCCGCTGTCACGCTGCCACCGGTGCCCGCAGGCGGTGGCAGCGCCTATATCCGCAATACGGTTCGCAAGGCGATGGACCTGGCCATTATCGGCGTTGGCGCGATGCTGGTTCTGGATCGGGACGGGCGCTGTGTAAAGGCCGGGATCGGTCTGGGTGCGGTCGCCCCCAAGCCATTGCGCGCCCATGACGCCGAGGCGTTTCTGACCGGCAAACAGCTGGATGACGCGACAATCGCCGAGGCGGCAAAGCTGGCCCGATCCATCGCAACCCCGATCAGCGACGTGCGCAGTCAGGCGGATTACCGCGCGGATATGGTCGAAGTATATACCCGCCGGACGTTGGCGCTTGCGCTGAGCCGCGCCGCAGCCTGATCGGCAGAGAGGACACGCAAGATGGCAAAGATGACAATGGAAATGTCGGTGAATGGAGAGCTTTGCGAGGAAGAGGCACCCGCAAACATCACCCTTCTGGATTTTCTGCGCGACAAGCTGGGTTTCAGCGGCGTGAAAATGGGCTGCAACATGGGCGAATGCGGAGCCTGCACCGTGCTGGTGGACGGGGTATCGGTCAATTCCTGCCTGATGTTGGCCGCCGAGGCGCAGGGCAAGGAGGTGACCAGTATTGAGGGCCTGTCCAAGGGCACCACGTTGCACCCCCTGCAAAAAGCCTTTGCTGAATTTGGCGGCGCGCAATGTGGCTATTGCACGCCGGGCATGATCGTGGCCGCCAAGGCGGTGCTGGATGAAAACCCCGACCCGAGTGATGAGGAAATACGCTTTGCGCTGGCGGGCAATATCTGCCGCTGCACCGGCTATGTAAAAATCGTCGAGGCGGTTCAAGAAGCCGCTGCTGAACTTCGCGCCAAAGGAGGCGACCATGCCTGATCTGAATGCCACCCCTCTGGAAATCGTCGGCCAGCGCGTTCCGCAGGTCAATTCGCGACTGCTGGTCACCGGCGAGGCCCGCTATATCTCAGACACGTTCCTGCCCCGGATGCTGGTGGGCAAGATCCTGCGCTCGCCCCACGCTCACGCCCGCATCCTGTCGGTCGATACCTCGGCGGCCGAGGCGATGCCCGGCGTCAAGGCTGTAATCACGGGCAAGGACACGCCTGGCATCAAATACGGGTTTCAGCAGAACTATGCCCGCAAGCTGCCGCTGGAGTCGGAAAAAGTCCGCTATATCGGTGACGAGATTGCCGCCGTGGCCGCCGTGGATGAAGAAACCGCGATGCGCGCGATTGCTGCGATCAAGGTCGAATATGATCTCTTGCCCGCAGTTTTTGATCCGCTGGAGGCGATGAAGCCCGGCGCCCCCGAGCTGCATGACGAAGACACCAACAATGTCATTGCGCGTATCACCTCGAAGAATTTCGGCGATGTCGACAAGGCGTTCAGCGAATGCGACCATGTGTTCGAGGATACGTACAAGACACCGGCGCAGGCGCATGTCTGCATGGAAACCCGGTCTGTCGTCGCGCAATATGACAAGAAGGGGCGGCTGACCCTTTATGCCAGCACCCAGTTCCCGCATGTGCTGCGCGATATCATTTCGCGGGTGCTGGACATGCCCGAAAGCAAAATCCGCATCATCAAGACATTCATGGGCGGTGGTTTCGGCGCCCGCCAGTCGATCGACCCGATCAACCCGATCGCGTCTCTTTTGGCGATCAAGGCCGGACGCCCGGTGATCATCCGCAAAACCCGCGAGGAAGAGTTCGAGACCGACCGCACCCGCCATCCGATGGTGATTACCATCAAGACCGGGGTGATGAGCGATGGTCGCATTATCGCGCGCCACATGAACGTGATTACCGATACCGGTGCCTATCACGATCAGGCCACCGCGGTGACCGGATCGGCGGCAAACAAGATTTCGAACTTCTACCATGCCGATCATGTGCGTATCGAAGGCACGGTAGTCACCACCAACAAGGTCTTTGGTGGCGCGTTCCGGGGCTATGGCAACCCGCAGGCGACCTTTGCCATCGAAAGCCAGATGGACCGCATCGCCGAAGGAATTGGCATGGACCGCGTGGCGTTCCGTCACCTGAATGCCAACCGTCAGGGTGAAACCACGGTGGCGGGCGCAAAAATGGTACATTGCGAGTTTCCGGCCTGTATCGAACAGGCGGCGGCGGCCGCGAACTGGGACAAGTCGGGCAGCACGCAAACGTTGCGGCGGGGCACCGGGATGGGCTGTTTTGTTCATACCGGCGGCGGCGCGCGGGCGGCCCATGCGGCCAGCTTCTCTTCGACGCTGATCAAGATGAACGGCGATGGGGCGATCGAGATTTTCACCGGCACGCCGGATATCGGGCAGGGGTCGGATTCGGTTTTTGCCCAGATCGCGGCGCAAGAGCTGGGCGTTTCCTATGACATGGTCAATGTGATTACGGCCGACACGGATCTGACCCCCTCGACCCTCGGCGTACGAGGATCGCGCGAAACCTTTATGCAGGGGAACGCGACCAAAAATGCGGCGCATAACCTGCGGGTGCAGATCATGGAGCGTGCAGCCAAGATGCTGCAGACCAAGCCTGACGCGCTGGATATGAAAGATGCGGTGATCTTTGTGACGGATGAGCCGGGCCGGACGATAACGCTTCAGGCGCTGATGGCCCCGTCTTCGCCGGAATTGGCCACCGCTTTCCCGATGCCGCAATCTATCGTGGCGACCGGTGAATTCGTCGATACGATCTCGGAAATGGCCGACCCCAAGACCGGCTATGGCAACACCTGCCCGACATGGGCGTTCGGTGCGCAAGTGGCCGAGGTCGAGGTGGATATCGAAACCGGCCATGTCGAGGTGCTGAAACTGACCGGGGCCTATGATGTCGGTCGCGCGATCAACCCGATGGCTGTGGAAGGCCAGATGGAGGGCGGCGCAGCACAGGGGCTTGGCTATGCCCTGTTCGAGGATGTGCTGTGGAAAGATGGCCGGGTGATAAACGCCAACCTTGCCGACTACAAGGTTGCAACCCCGATGGATATGCCGCCGATGGAGACGATCCTGATCGAAACCATCGACCCCTACGGCCCCTTTGGTGCCAAAGGTGTGGGCGAGGCGGGCATGATCCCGACCGCCGCGGCCATTGCCAACGCGGTCTATGATGCGATTGGAGTGCGGATCATGGATATTCCCCTGACGCCCGAACGCGTGCTGCGCGCGATCAAGGAACAGGGTGTGCGCCCCTTGCCCAAAATGGCGGCTGAATAATGGCACGGGACATGGACTATGCGGGTCTTTCGGACCGGTTCGTCAAGGCGCTTCGTCTGGAAACCGCGCCGGTCACGGTGCTGTTTTCGGCCAAACCGCCCGACGGGGTGCAAAAGCTGGCCGAGACCTCGATGGCCTGCACGATGCTTGATCTTGCGCGCCACGAGGGGCGCACGTTCTACACCGATGCCAGCAATCACACCTGCAAAAATGGCGCCTTCTATCTGGGGATCGAAGAACCTTTTGACGGGCTTTTGTCCGGCGAGGCCAATGCAGGTATCGGAGGATCAAGCCTGGTGTGCAATCCGGCGGCGTTTCAACGGCTGCTCGAAGGCTATGAAATCGTACCGCAGGGCCGGGTGATATACCTGTCCTATGCGCCCCTAGCCGAAACGCCCTTTCCGGAAAAACTGGGTGGAATGGTGGCGGTGTTCTTTGTCACGCCGCGCCAGTCGCTGTTTCTGGAACGTGGCATAAACTATCGCACCGGCGCCCCGGTCGAAAGCCTGACCGGCCCGGCAACCTGTTCGTCTATCATGGCCGCGCCCTTTATGACCGGCAAACCTTTCACGACGCATAACTGCTTTGGCTTCAACCTGTTTACCAAGGTCAAGGCCGGGGAGATGATGGTCGGCATCCCGATGCACATGCTGCCCGA
>Ga0193961_1000773_pt1 | contig 11970 bp, 11 predicted proteins | sample FB_4_MG_FD_140371 | JGI IMG/M metagenome (GOLD analysis project Ga0193961, IMG submission 140371) | Microbial mat bacterial communities from the Broadkill River, Lewes, Delaware, United States - FB_4_MG | ecosystem: Environmental > Aquatic > Freshwater > River > Microbial mats | place: USA...
GCTTGGTTCGAGCAACATATCGAGCCGCGTCCAAATGATTTCTATAATCTGCTTGGTGTTCAAACTCACACCGCTGAGTTATTGATGGACAGAACGCTCGGTAAAGGCTTGCCAACACTGCTGATTGATCAACAAAATGACATTATTGGGCGGGTAAGTTTAGCTAACATAGCCAAAAGAAAAGCATTCTTAGGTTATCGATTAGCTCATGCACACGTAGGAAAAGGATTAGCGAAACGAGCGGTAGCTATGATGCTTGACCTCGCCAAACAACAAGGTATTCGACAACTCGTTGCACTAACGTCAGTTGACAACATTGCGTCACAAAAAGTACTCATTAGCCATGGTTTTGTTAAAAAGCGAAAGCTTAAAAACTTTACTCAAGTTCAAGGCGAAAAGAAAAATTGCATCGAGTTTTGGCTCGATTTAAATTAACGAAATTTCGCTCCGCTTAATCAAATAATAAAATTTGTTTATTACCCACTTTTACTCGTTGCACAGGCGTGTTGAATACCGACGCCAACCGTTCAGGTGACAAAACCTCTTCAACACTACCAAACGCCTGCATTACCCCTTTATCGAGCAAAATAGCACGGTCAGCGTGTTTCAGGGTTCGATTAAGATCGTGATTAGACATTAAGACTGTCAGCCCCATTGCTGCGACCTTCTCTATCAATTGATAAAGCAGAGCTTCTTGACCAATATCGAGTGGCGCAGCAGGCTCATCCAAAATAAGTAATTTGGCGTAGGGGTTTAACGTTGGCCACACTTGCAAACAAATTGCACACAAGCGTACCCGCTGCCACTCACCGCCCGACAACTGATGAACACTACGATGAAGCTTGTCTTTCACGGCGAGCGTTTCTGCCAACTCAACCACGACTTGCTCAATTTCTTGCGCGCTGTTAGCGGAATTCGCGGGAATTGAGAGCGCCAAATAGTGCGCTACTTCAAGGTTAAATGCCGGGCGATCAGATTGAATCAAAAACGCTCGGTAGTCCGCCAACTGAGCAATTGACACATGATTGAGATTGACGCCATCAAGCTCAATGTCACCTTGGCAATCAAGCAAACCCGCCACAGCCGAAAGTAACGTACTTTTACCACTACCATTGGGACCAATGACATGAATCACTTCACCAGGCTTGGCATCAAATGAGAGCGGCAATAATCGCGAACCAACACTGAGTGAATTAACGTGCATCATGATTCTTCACCAGCATCCAAACAAAAATCGGCGCGCCAATGGTTGTTGTCACTACCCCAAGCGGAAGCTCTGCCGAATCAAGAGCAGTACGGGCAACAATATCGGAAAATGCCAGTAGTGATGCCCCTGCCAACGCTGAGATTGGGACCAAGTATCGATTTTCTGTACCCAAAGCCAAACGTAATAAGTGCGGCACGACAAGCCCAACAAAGCTAATCACCCCACCCAACGCTACCGCTCCACCAACTAGGATCGATACGGCAAGGATCAGTTTCCAGCGAACACCTTCTACGTCAACACCAAGCTGCTTGGCATGCGTTTCGCCCATCATCAACTTATCAAGTAGCGACCCTTGGCAACAAAGCCAAATCATCACTGGTAGAGTAAATAAAGTCAGAACATGCTGATACCAACTCGCGCCACCAATACTCCCCATAAGCCAATACATTAAAATACGTAAGCTCATGTCATCGCTGAAGTAAAAAGCCCAAGTTACCACTGAACTTGCCAAAATACCCAAAGCAACGCCGATAAGTAACAAACGGGTAGTTGTGAGACGTAGCGCTCTGGTCAATGTAACCAGCAAGAGGGTAAATAGCATTGCTCCAATAACAGCAGCTACCATAAACCCAGCGGGGGTCGCTAAAGTAGGCAGGAAAAACATCAGCATGACCATCATTACACTTGCACCACCTGAAATACCTAATACGCCAGGTTCGGCCAGCACATTGCCCAAAAGGACTTGTAGTACCGCTCCAGAGACCGCTAACGAGGCGCCAATCGCCAAGGCGGCGAAAAGTCGCGGTAATCGTAGCTGAGTAATGAGTTGTTGCTCTAACGCTGAAAGGCTGCCAAATGGATTGATAAATAGCTCCCCAACCATAAGATAAATACCGCTAATAATAACCAGTGCGGCAACCATCCATCCTATCGTCCGTTGCCAGCGTAGGTGTTTGCGGGCAATAAGCTGAGTAAATTCCATAAAACGCTATCTATCTTATAAATTAAGCTGTCAGGCAAAAATAATGGCTCAACGATACCGTTAAGCCATTTGAATAGAAAGGAAAAACATCGACTTTAAGATCAATCGTATACGATTTGTCCGTCTTCGTAACGCACTTGGACTGGGCATATCATCAATGCCGCACGCTGACCAATTTCTACGTTACGGTTAGGAAAAACTATCGCTTCACCTTCATTTTTCGCCATTAATGGTTTGTCACCATCATGCCCGAACACTTCACCATGTTTAAATGAGGTAAAGTTTTCAATGCTGTCATCAAACAAGAAATCGAAATCTTGATGAATGCGCACGATAGTACGGCTTACACGGTACATCAGTGGCTTACGCGGTAAGTGTTCTGCTTCACTGGTCGAGATTAAATCACGAACAGCGAGATCAAATGCCACCAGCTTATCTAAATCATTTTCGCCAAATTTAGCCACACGACCAAGTTCAATAGTCAGTGCTTGTGCTGAAAATGCTTCCGCGGTATACCAACTAAATGTACTAGATGGTGCATTCGAGAACATTATCGCTTCCATATGAGCACTATGGATAAAATCCATCAATGCCTTACTTCGAACTGGATGACGCGATTTCGGACTAACAGCGAATGTATAGAATCTTGAATCACGGATCGCACTATGAAGATCAAAGTGCCAACGTTGAGACTCCGCCGTATCCGCAAAAAATTCGCCCACTCGATGCTTGAGCATGTTAGCAATTTCAAGCTCTTTACTGGGTTCATGAGCTTTACTATCAAATAAGCGATTTAGGTTTGCTTCAATAAAACGTTGGTGTGCATTCGTCGCTTCAGGGTGTGCAACAATTAACAGCAACCTCTCTCGTACAGGTTGAAAACCAGTTTCAATATCTGCAAGGATTTTATCTACGAGTTCCATTGGTGCGGTTTCATCACCATGGATGCCACACGAAATCACAATATGTTTGCTTTCATCAGTCAGTTTAGCGGGAATAACTTCTAACACACCGCGTTGATGCAGTTTTAATCGGGTACCTAAAGCTACCGTCACTTCCCCCTCATGCATTTCTTGGCTGAGGTCTAAGCTGTCCAATAGAAAAGATTGGCGAAATAATTTCTTCGTCATGCGTTACTCCTTTATTGCACAGCGGTATGTTAATGAAATGTTCTGACAATTTTTGTCGTTGCGATCGCACTTACAAATAGTTATTACGTGCATTATCTAAAAAACCAACATTGTCACACTACGTAACCTATTGGTATACGTAGGAAAGAAAGCGAAAGCTGCACAAATATATCCGAGTCATTCTCGGATACGAGATATTATCATAAGATTGATCGAATGTTTTTTGATCTAGAGCGAAATGATTAACTACTTTGTTGCTCATGCGAGAGCAAAGCCTCAAATTGAGTAAGTTTTTCATTCAACATATCAATACTTTGCTGCCAAAAATCAGTTTGAGTCAAGTCCATACCTAGATGCCTTTCGACCACATCTTCTGCCATCATCGAACCTGTGTCGCGTAACAATTCAACGTAATCAGTATAAAACTGTTCACCTTTACTTTCTCTTTGAGCATACACACCTTTACTAAATAGATAGCCAAATAGGTAAGGGTAATTATAGAAACTGACTTCTGAAATAGAAAAGTGGAGTTTGCTCGCCCAAAAATATGAGTCGGCTTCACTCATTGAGTCACCGTACCACTCTTTCCAAGTGTCACTCATCAACTGGCATAATTGTTCAGCACTAAGTTCGCCTTCTTGACGTTGCTCATAAAAGCGTTTTTCAAACTCATAGCGCACGGGAATATTGATCATCAACGCATACGCCGATGATAACTCCTCCCACAACATTTCAATTTGCTCTTCACGAGTTTCGGCTTTCGAGAGCAAATAGTCACGCACAATATTTTCGGCAAAAATGGAGGCGGTTTCGGCTAAAGTCATTGGGTAACGCGTTTGACATAAAGGCATATCACGCATTACCCAGTTGTGGAAAGCATGCCCCAGTTCGTGAGCCAGCGTCATTAAATCTGATCGGCTTCCACCCCATGTCATAAACACCAGTGGCGAACGCGTTGCAGCAAACTTTGTACAATACGCCCCTAGCCTGCGGTTTGGTGTCGGTTGGGCATCAATCCAACCATTTTCGACCATTAAAGTGACAAAATCTGCCATCTCTTGATCAACTTCAGCAAACGCCGCTTTGATCACCTCAATCGCCTCATCAAAACCGTAATGCTGTGGTTCCTCGTCTGTCAGGCTTGGCATCCCTGCGATATGATTCCATGGCTTCATTTCACTCAAGCCATGCACTTTCGCCATCAAACGCCCCGCTTTTTGCCCAATATCACGGTGCTGTTTGGTTGTCTCCATCATCGCATCTAGTGTGGCGGGTGTAATGCGGCTTTGATGCAAGCTAGGGTCGAGGAAATGCACATTCTTTCGATAAGAACGCTTTTGATACTCAGTGTGACGCCATCCAGACAAGGCATTTAAAATCGCGGCAAAACTCTCTTGGTGAACAGACATAGCTTGTTGAATACCACGCCAGGCAGATTCTTGCTTTTCGAAATCCGTGCCATAAAGCAAACTAGCCGCTTGTGAAAAACCGATGGTTTCACCATTGTCTAGCTCGATTTGTAACGCACCAGTAATATTGTCATACATGCGTCCCCATGCATCACGACCATCGACTTGCATTGCAGAAAGCAATTGCTCTTCGGCAACACTAAGTTTGGTGTTCGCGACTTTTCTGTCACACGCAATTTGGAATGCTTGTCCATAGACATCGCCACTTTCGTGATCGAGTACTTCTTGTATGAACTCCAGTGGCGCATTAGACAAAGTATCTTGATATGGCGTGTAGGATTGAGACAACTCTGAACTTATCTTAGCTAATTTACCAATTAGGGCTTTAGCTTCGCTACTGGTTGCATCGATTGAGCCATGGCATTGAGCGAAGGTATTAATCGTTGCCAGTAACTTCCCTGCCGCTTCTTTAGTTTGAATTGCATTTTGCATCACGCTGTTTATTTCCCGGCGCTCAACATGTTGATTCAAAACTTGAATACATTGCTTAATAAGCTCTATATCCAGAACAATTTTTTCATCATCAAGTGATTGATAAGCGATTGATAGATCCCAACGTGGTGCAGTCATTGCTTTTCCTATAGCCGTGGTAACGACAATTGTAGCGGTGTACCGATGAAACACACTTGCGGATAAGTGCTTTCTGAGATGGTAATTTTAATATGAGTGAGCGATTGATTGGCGATTTGCAGCACCGAAAACAGTGCCGAATTCGTCCATTCCAATCCTAATATAGACGCCAAAATCATTCGAATAGTGCCACCATGACAAATCAATAGTGTGTCACCTTGTGCGTTATCTACTAGATCTTGCCAAGACTGTGAAATTCGTTGATGAAAGCTCTGTAATGACTCTGCTTGTGGTAAAGAATGGGTTGCCGGTTGTTGCCAAAATTGTTCAAGTACCGGCCATTGATCTTTCAATTGTTCAAATGGCACGCCATCATACAAGCCAAAATCCATTTCTTTAAAACCATCACACTCGCGAAGCACTAATGTTTGCTTCATTTGTTGTAGTAGCCGAGCAAGATCAGCGCACCGTTTCAGTGGTGAAGTAACAACATATTCAATAGGCAAATTTAGCTCAAGCAGCGTTCGACAAATGGCTTGTTGCTTTTCACTTGCAACAGAAACATCGGTATGCCCGTATAAAGCAGGCTCCCCCTCTACTTTGCCATGGCGAAGTAGATAAAAGTTCAACGTACGCATCGCGTTTAACCTTTCAGTTTCATTGGTAAACCAGCAGCAATAAAGGTGACCTGATCTGCGACTTTCGCAATCGCTTGGTTCATCCAGCCAGCATGGTCAACAAACAAGCGCGTTACTTCGCCCATAGGCACAACACCGAGCCCGACTTCATTAGAAACCAAAATCATTTGCGCTGAGCACTGCTCCAACGCAGCAAGCAGTTTATCAACATGTGCATTGATCGCTTCATCATTAGCAGTTTTTCCATCTTCAAAGATTACATTACTCATCCAAAGAGTTAAGCAATCAACCAAGACGACATCTTGTGAGTTAAACTGCATGAGTAACTGATCAAGATGTAATGAACACTCATGTAATTGCCAACTTTCATCTCTACGCGCTTGATGGTGAGCGATACGATGTTTCATCTCATCATCGGTCACCGTTGCCGTCGCAACGTAGTGTCGCAGCAAACTCTCATTTCCCAGCACCAATGATTCTGCAAAACTTGATTTACCTGAACGCGCTCCGCCCAACACTAAATGAATACTCATAAAGAAGCCGTCACCCAAGCCAAAATAATTAAATAGCTAAGTAGCTCAAACAATTGCTGCGCTGCGCCTAAACAATCTCCCGTAAAGCCGCCAATACGCTTAATTAGCCACGTTTTAAACAACCAACGAAACAGAACGGCTGAAGCCAGTAGCATGGCAGCCATACTCGTCGGTAATAGCAAACTGGCAAAAACGCCAGTCGCAACAAGTACCGCGAGATCGGTTTTACTCTGTCTATTAGCAAGTGGCTTACTTTTACTACTGTCTAAATCGCTTACATAAGGCATATCATAAATCAATGTTGCAGCAACGACACGGCTCAACGTAGAAGTGACTACAAAAACAACCAGCATGGATGTCACGCTAGCTAACTCGCTAAGTAACACGTACTTGCTTAATAAAGCCACGATTAACGTTGCCGCGCCATAAGTACCAATACGGCTATCTTTCATAATAGTCAGACGGCGTTCTAGTGTCATTCCACCGCCAATACCATCCGCCATATCGGTTAGACCATCTTCATGAAATGCACCGGTAAGCAAAAGGCTAAAAGCCATGGTGAGTACCACTGCCACGGTGGTTGGAAAGATCATCGCGAACAAAAAGAAAGAGCCTGCAACGGCAAGCCCTAATATCACACCAACCAAACCGAAATATCGTCCGGCTTGATTCATGCGCTCTTCACTGTAAGGTGTATTGCTAGGGATTGGTAAGCGTGAGAAAAACCCCAACGCCAGCCAAAATAGTTCAAGTTGATAGTGCGCAGCTTTACGCATTACATATCTACTCCAGCATCTTCAAAACTTGCCATGTTGTTATAAAATTCAGCGGCTGCTTGAACCAACGGCACAGCTAATACACCACCAGTTCCCTCTCCTAATCGAAGAGACAGATCAAATAATGGGGTTGCCGCCAATTCTTGTAAAATGAACTTATGACCTGACTCATGAGATTGATGAGCGAAAATCATGTACTCGCGACAACTTGGATTAATCTTCGCAGCAACATAAGCCGCCGCGCTCGCTATAAAGCCATCGACTATCACTGGCGTATTGTATTTCGTCGCGGCAAGAAAAGCACCTACCATCTGGGTGATTTCAAAGCCTCCGACTTGACGTAAAATCTCTTGTGCGTTCTGCCCTCGGCAACGGTTAATACCTAACTGAACAAGTTGTCTTTTCTTGCGTAATTGCTGAGCATTTATGCCCGTACCCAATCCAACACACTTTTCAACACTACGGCGAGACAACGCTGCTAATATTGCTGCGGCGCTGCTGGTATTACCGATGCCCATTTCTCCGAATATCAGTAAACTAGAGCCTGAATCAATTGTCTGTTTGACAATTTTCTCGCCAAATTCTAACCCCTGCTCAACTTGTTCTTTAGTCATCGCAGCTTTTTGAGCAAAATTCTCGGTAGAGGAGCCTAACCTTTGCACTACCAACTGCTTAGAATCAGAATCTATTGGTTGTAATATCCCTGCATCGACCACTTTAATGTCAACATTACTTACTCGACAAAAACAATTGATTGCCGCGCCGCCGGCTAGGAAATTCTGAACCATTTGTTGCGTCACTTCTTGCGGTGCAACACTAACGCCTTCGCGTGCGATACCATGGTCGCCAGCAAAAACCAATACGGTTGGTTTGTTGATTGCCACGTTAGTGACGGCGTCACTTGCATTCTGGCTTTGAATAAGAGCCAACTTATGAGCAACATACTCTAATTTGCCTAGTGAGCCCTGTGGTTTAGTCTTGCGATTGATGCGATGCCAGATCGCTTCTGAATGAATTTTATCTAACATACTACTACTTACTTTGGTCGTGCTACGGAAAATGTTTTCTCTAATACTGCGTATTCAGAGCCTCCAAGGCGGCAAAGTGGATTCACCGCCATTGCGTCTATTTGCAATCGGTCTTCGCGATCTTTAATAATTTGAGAATCGATATATATTTGTTCGATTTCCGCAAAAACTAGGCGCTGTGGCGTATCGCCAATTTCTTTTACTTCAAACAGTTTGCAACCAAATGCGATCGAACATGCTGCCACTCTTGGCAATTCGAAACCTTCCATTTCAACCAACTCAAGATCTGCGGTTTCCACTTCAGATGTACCATGAGGTAACGTCGCTGAAGTCAGTGTCACCTGCTCAGCTAAATCGACACTGGCAATATGGATAACCATCTTACCTGTTTCTAACACGTTGCGGACGGTATCTTTTAGCTCTCCGTCGGGTTTATGACCAACAGAAAACATCAATAAAGGAGGGTGACTTGAAACTGCGGTAAAATACGAAAACGGTGCCAAATTAAAACTGCTATTACCAGAGTCAGTTAGAACCCATGCGACAGGTCTTGGCACAATGGTTTGAGTAAGTAGATGATACACCTGCGAAGGAGCAAGTGTACTCGTGGTGATATTCATATACGTCCTTGTTCTAAACGATTAAATTACATACTCATTGGTAGCAGCAATTGATCAAGAGTGTAACCTTTGTTATCGGTCATTTTCTAGTGAAGCATCGCAGTTAAGCCTTTCACCGCACAAATATTTCAGTTTTATTAATCATTATGTTGCACTGCGGGTACTTATTCGCTTGCCCAAATAATCTCCAGATGCCGGTTTACTGGTCATGGATACAATGACGAGAAATTGAATCTTGCTCTTTTAAGTACGTTACTCGAGGTGGTCATAGGTTTATTGCTATGCATAGACAAAGATAAATTTGAGTAGCTTCATAGACTTCTATCAAAAAATAATCGATTCTTAAACGGAAGATTAAAATGAGGCATACAGTGTGGCGACACAGCAAATTGTTATAGTTGCAGGAGCAACAGGGCTTATTGGCACAGAATTGACCAAACTCATGCTCGAAGAGAGAGCTATCGATCATATTTACGCACTCACTCGCTCAAAACTGCCCTTTACTCATCCAAAGCTGCAAACTTTTATCGACCCTGAACTACGCATTGTAGAGTGGGATGATACCCAACCCATACCTGATAAAGGGTTTATTTGCCTTGGTTCAACTCAAAAACAAGCGGGGTCAAAACAAGCTCTCGAAGCCATTGATTACCACCTAGTTTGTGAAGTGGCAAAAACCATGAAAATGCTTGGAGTGAAAAACCTATGCGTGGTGTCCAGTTTTGGTGCTAATCCTCGCTCGCTTTCTCACTATCTACGTTGTAAAGGCAAAATGGAGTTAGCGTTAGAGAAAATGCATTTTGATAGTGTCACCTTCGTGAGACCAGGACCATTAGTTGGTTTACGAGATACTCCCAGAACAGATGAGGCAATCTTACAAAGCCTACTAAAAATCGTACGCCCTATCATGCTTGGTCGCTTAGCTCGTTTAATTCCTATCCCAGCAGAATTAGTTGCAAAGTCCATGCTCTACTATTCATTTGCGTCCAATCCACGACCAGTACAAATGTTCGATAGTGTTGATATGAGAGCACTTATTAAGAAATATCAGCAATAACAGTAACGGGAAATCGAGCCGCTACTCCGCTGCACCAAAACCAAGCACAGCCAAGTGATGTAAAAATCGACGGGCGCTGACTCGTCGTCAAATTGGATTGAATAATTCACTGATGCAACACCAGTGATCAATAATGAACTTACTGATTTTTGGTTGTTTTTCGTCTGATTTTGAGGGGGAAAGTATGTGTTTTGTACAAACGAAAGAAAAGTTAGATAATTTGGAAAATTTCTTTTGTCATTCGAGTAACTCCGTGTATAGTGTACGCGGCTCTTAAGAAACGAGCTATTAAAAAGATTTAGAAATTTAGAAAAAGTGTTCTCTCAGTCATCTTTCGATACCTTTCGTTTAGCTCCTGCGATTGCTTCTCTAGAAAATCAAAAAAATAGCTTTTGTTATCAGCTTTAATATTTAACTTAATTTACAACTATAGGTATCTATATGTCTAACAAAATGACTGGTTCAGTAAAATGGTTCAACGAAACTAAAGGTTTTGGCTTCATTTCTCAAGACAACGGCGGCGCTGACGTATTCGTTCACTTCCGTTCAATCGTTTCTGAAGGCTTCAAAACTCTTACTGAAGGCCAAAAAGTTAGCTTTGAAGTAGAGCAAGGTCAAAAAGGCCCTCAAGCTGCTAACGTAACAACTCTATAATTGTTACCGTTAAAGACGCAATAAAATTTAGTTTTAACGCGTATTGAATGAAAGCGACCTATGGGTCGCTTTTTTGTTATCTAAGATCCCTCATCCCTGCCCTGAGCGTCATCCATCAACCGACAACTTCGTCCATTTATCTTTATCTAACGATTGATTTCTATCGAAATAATGCCTCACATTACGTAACCCGTACCGATTTAACATTTTTCAACCCAAACTGTGTAACAATATTGACCAATAAAATTAACATGAGTTACTGTAAGAGCTATTAACTATACAAAGGCTAATGTTTTTGCAAGATTGAAACGTCATCAAACTAGGACAGCTCAACACAACATCGCCTTTATAGCTTTAATCGCTCCGGAGCCATTTGATGCTGGATTATTATAAATTGGACTTAATCGCGAAAAAAAATAAAAAGTTTACTTCTCTGACCAATGACATATTTGAATATGTAAGAAAATCCTATCCATGTTTAGGCAGAATATCGTTAGTCACTATCGATGGTAATCGTCTTTCTACCTATCATACGGAAGACATATCCTTTAATGACCAACCATTAGAGTTTGAGGAAATAGCGATTCGACAAGGTTCAAGCGTCGAACAAATCATTTCTCAATCTCGTTATCGCATTATCGATAACCTCAACCAGTTGCCTGAAACTCGCCATGTTCAAATGCTCAAAACGTCTGGCTATGTAAGCAGTCTGGCTTATCCGGTTATTCAACATGACAAGGTTATAGGTATTATTTTCTTTAACTCAAAAACACCTCATCTATTTCAAAACAATGAGGTAAAGAAAGACTTTTTCTATGTGGCACAAGCAATAGCAACACTACAAATATTTGTGTTTGAGCGTCAGACCCATTTTAATAAACTGCTGACGATTGCACTAAAAATTGGACATGAGAGAGATCCAGAAACGGCTCAGCATTTAGTGAGAATAGGCAGATATAGTGAGGCCTTAGCTCGGTTACTCACCAAACATAAGCCAGAAATAACAACTGAGTTTATTCATCGAATTAAGTGTTACGCTCCATTCCATGATATTGGTAAATACAGGATCCCAGATGAAGTATTATTCAGTACTAACGCCTTTTCTGTAGCCGAAAGAGCGATTATGAATAAGCACACTATCTATGGTGAAGAAATTATTGCCAATGTCGTGGATATGGCAGACCTGACCAATATTCCATCAGAAGAAGTGACTTTTTTAAAAAATATAATTAGGCATCATCATGAAGCATTTGATGGTAGTGGGCACCCAGACGGGCTAGCGAGCGTTCATATTCCGTTAGAAGCA
>Ga0193961_1000774_pt1 | contig 11957 bp, 9 predicted proteins | sample FB_4_MG_FD_140371 | JGI IMG/M metagenome (GOLD analysis project Ga0193961, IMG submission 140371) | Microbial mat bacterial communities from the Broadkill River, Lewes, Delaware, United States - FB_4_MG | ecosystem: Environmental > Aquatic > Freshwater > River > Microbial mats | place: USA...
AAAAACTATTTGCAACGCAGAAAATGCGTGCAAATAGTTCTTTTTTTATAATGCTTTTGCTGTAATTCTTGATAATCTTTGAGCGAAAGCCACAGTATCTGTAATTTCCATACCTTCAGATAGTTTCGCTTGGTCTAATAAAATCCAAGATACATCTTCAATAGTAGAATCATCTGGACAACCGTTTAATTTTTTTACAATTTCGTGTTCTGGATTGATTTCTAAGATTGGTGCACTTTCTGGCATTTCTTGACCCATAGCTCTCATCATTTGCATCATTTGAGCCATTTGAGCATCACCCATATCTTTTGTTACACAAGATGGTGATTCACTTAATCTATTTGTAATTTTAACTTCTTTAACAGCATCACCTAATTTTTCTTTGATTTTTTTTGTAATTGATTCAAATTTTTCTTCAACTTCTTTTTTAGCTTCTTCTGTTTGCTCTACTTTTGGAGGCTCACAAGCTGTAATATCTTTAAATTCCCACTCTTTATAAGCACCAATTGCAGGAGTAATAATCTCATCGATTTCTTTATCATCTAAGATTAAAACTTCAATGTCATTTTTCTTGTAAGACTCTAATAATGGTGAACTTTTTAATACTTTTTCATTTTCACCAACAATGTAATAAATAGCTTTTTGCTCAGAATCTGCTCTATCTTTATAAGCTTCTAATGAAGTCATTTTAGAATCTTCAGTTTTTGTAGATTTATATCTCAATAGATCTAAAATAAGCTCTTTATTCATATGATCTTGATAAACACCCTCTTTTAAAGGTCTAATATATTGAGCTATAAATTCAGCATATTTTTCTTCATCTTTAGCTAATTTTTTTATTTCACTAAGGATTTTTTTAACGCTTGATTGTTTAATATTAGCTAATACTCTATTTTCTTGTAAAATTTCTCTAGATACATTTAATGGTAAATCTTCAGAATCAATAATACCTCTTACAAATCTTAAATAAGTTGGTAATAACTCTTTTTCATCATCAGTGATAAATACTCTTTTAACATAAAGTTTAACCCCTGGTTGGAAGTCAGCTCTGTACATATCCATTGGTGCAGTTTTTGGAATATAAAATAGTGTTGTATATTCATTTACACCCTCTGCTTTTGTATGAATAGAAAGCATTGGATCTTGAGAATCATGAGAGATTGATTTATAAAAATCATTGTACTCTTCTTTTTTTAGTTTTGCTTTTGGTTGCATCCATAAAGCTGTTGCTTCATTGATTTTTTCATGTCTTTTTTCAGTTGTTTTAGAAGCTTCTTTTCCAGCTTTTTTATCTTCTTCACTTAACTCTTCAGTTACTTCTTCACTATAGTTTAAGAAAATTGGATATGCGATATGGTTAGAATATTTTCCAACAATATTTTGGATTCTATATTTTGAAGCAAACTCTTCTACTTCTTCATCTTTTAATTTAATATAAATTACTGTTCCAGACGATTCTTTTACTGTTGGTGCTAAATCAAACTCACCAGTTCCATCACTTGACCATTTGTATGCTGTTTCTTCTCCAGCTTTTTTAGAAATAACATCTACTTTATCTGCTACCATAAATACTGAGTAAAAACCAACACCAAATTGACCAATTAAATTTGAATCTTTTTTAGCATCACCAGTTAGTGCTTCAACAAATGATTTTGTACCTGATTTTGCAATAGTACCAATTGAAGCAATTAAATCAGCTTCATTCATACCAATACCATTATCAACAATAGTTAAAGACTTATCAGCTTCATCAAAAGAGATATTAATCTCACCTTTCCAGTCTGCATACGCATCTTTTAGATTTTCATCTGTTAGTCTTAAATAGTTTAATTTATCAATTGCATCACTTGCATTTGATACAAGCTCTCTTATAAAAATCTCTTTATTTGAGTATAAAGAGTGAGTCATTAAATGTAATAATTGTCCTACTTCTGTTTGAAATTGATGTTTTGCCACGAATTTCTCCTATAAATTTATTTGATTTTTAGAAGATAATTTTATCACAACTTTATAAAAGGAAGCTAAAGTTTTTATAAAATTTAGCACTTTTTATCATTGAGTGCTAATTTAGTATGTTTTTCTAATCTTTTTATTTGGAAGAGTTAATTTATCTTTTCGTATAACTTTTTTTAATTTTTGTTTTGACTTTAGAACTCTAAGTTCTCTATTTCTGTAAAATTCTGCTCGTTTTTCTTTCCATGTTTTCTTTTTTGAAATATATTTTTTTAATAGTTTATTATAATATTTAATGGTATTCGTTTTATCTACTTCTCTCTTTTTTAAAATATATCTTTCTCTTTGGACTGAAATATATTCAATACCATTTATATATCTATCTCTTCTTCTTTGAATAACCTCATATCCAGAAAAGTTTTTATCTAATATAGATGCAAAATATTCATCAAGTTTTCTTGATAGTTTGATTAAGCTAAGATGAATTTTAGTTCCAAAAATATAGTCAAGAAAATACAAAAACTTTTTAAATATAAAACTAACAATTGAGTAAAACCATTTTACAATTGTAAATTGTTCTATATAGTTTATAATTTTGATAACAAAAAAGATTTGAATAATCGAAGTAAAAATAAATACTGATAATCCAAATACTAAAGTTAAAAATTTTCCAATAAACAAAATCAAAATATAAAAAATCTTTTGTAAAAGACCAATTAGAATCTTTCCTATATAAGTAGTAAGAAAATAGTAAAAGAAACTTCCTCCTAATAAAAAATAGAAAAAAGCCATAATTTTTTTTACAAATGAAGTATTTTTAATCTCTTTCATTTTTAATTTTAATACTTCTATAAAATTATTTTTAAATCTTTTAAAAGAGTGTTTTTTGAAGTAATTAGTAATCTGCTCTATTAGAAATCTTTTTATTATTACCCAAATAATAGATACGAAAAATTTCTTATAACCAATTTTTTTTACTATTGTGAAAAATGTTTTTTTTGCAACTATAGATTTAGTAGTTACTTTTCCTACCACCAAGACAGTACTAATATCAATAACTAAAATATTTTCAATAAAAAATATTCCTATCTCATCCCAATATTTATAAATCAAAATACAAAAAAATACAAAAAAAATTGTATTTAAAATATTTTTAACAGAACTATTCATAAATTAGAGAACCACTTATTTTTTATTTTTAAAAAGATTTCTTTTGTAGTTTTATAAAAATTAGAACTTCTAAAAATATCAAGATAGCTTTTTAACTGATTTTTTATAATCATAAAATTGTATTTTACTACTCTTTTTATCCTATTTACTCTCATTCTAAATAGTCTAATAGTTGGTATTTTAAATATCTTTTTTATTCCTATGCTATTTAAAATAATATTTAAGGTAGAAAGTATTTTCCCCACAACTACTGATAAAATTTTTAAAAAACTTGAAGATACAATAAAAGGTAAAACATATATCATTAGAGCTGAAGTAATAATCAAAAACACAATAATAAAAAGAAAAGTCTTTTCATTTATTGCATCTACTTTTATTTTTAACCAATTATAAAAAGAGGAGGAGTATAACTTATTTTTAGTTTTTTGAATAATATCTTTTATAAATTTGATATGTAATAAAATGTAGTTAAATGTTTTTTCAAGTATTTCATAAATGAAAAAAAGTATATATACAATAATGGTTAAAATTAATTTAATAATAGATTTTTTTTCTTTTTTCATATTTACCCGATAATTTTTTGATTATTTTATCTTTATAAATCGTAATACCTACTTATATAATAAAAAGTCAAAAATGGATAAAATATCAAAATAATAAAGGATTACAATATGACTAAAGAAAACTTTTTAAATGATTTACAAAAAATATATGATTTTTTAAATGAGCAAAAAGCAAATACAAATGACCTTATAAAATATCTTGAAAATAAAGAATATGACAAATTAACAATTATTGATGAATTTGCTAAAAATCTTGATTTAACTATGAAAGAGGATTTAAGACTTGCACTTGTGACAAGACTTGTGAACTTAAGAGATGATTCTTTAGTACAAGTTTTAAAAAAACTAGAAAAAAATGAAAAAGAGATAATAGCTTTACAGGAAAAAGCTTACAATTTTGTAAAAGAGTATTGGCACGAAAAACACACAAAACTACTTGATTTTATAATTTCAAATAAACTTTTAACACCTTTTTATCAAGAAGTTTTCATTGGTGTTTATAATGTTGGACTTCAAATGAGTTCTTGGCAAACAACATGGACTTCACATATTATAAATACCGTAAATAAAGATTTATTAGCGAAATTTGATGGTAATGAAGAAAAAGTTATGGCTTATTTAGAAGATGAAAAACTTCTAGATTTAGGTCATGGTGGGCAAATTGCTGATAGATGTTATTCGGCGCTTATTAAAGATGGAGATAAGTATAAATCACAAGCTTATATAAAAGCTTTCAAAAAAGAGACAACAGAAGTTGTAGATGCACTTGAAGAGTTCGCTGATAAATTAATCGAACTTGAAGATGATATATACAACCAAAAGTGGGATTATATTTTATATATTCAAGCACTTATAAAAGCCTTCAGTGAAGATAGAACAGAAGAGTTAGTTTCAAAATGGGCAGATGTTGATAGAGCATGGATGAAAGTAAAAACTCCTATTCAAATAGGTCATCCACTTGAATACTATGAAGATCATTTCAGAAAAGCTGTTGCACTTGAATGGGATATTAGACTTACAAATCCAAAATTTGCACAAAATGACCATAGAGTAAATAAAATCAAAGCATCTTTTGCAAAAATTTACAGTAGTTTTGATAAAAATGAAAAGTATGAAAAGATATATAACTTCTCACTAAAATCACTAGATAAAGTTCAATTATATGTGGGACGACCTGCACTGTTCTTTGGAGCAGAACTTCAAGGTTTATTTTCAGCTCAAGTTGTACCAAATGATGAAATTGTATCTTTAGAAGAAGGTAAAAAAATCTTTGCATTTTCAGATGAGATATTACAAAGTAGTCGTGCTAAGCCATTTTTAGCTTTAAGCAGAGAAATTTTTGGACAAGAGTTATTAACTAAAGATAGAACATTTCTTTTCAATGAAACTGCTTCATGGCATCAAGTATATGATATAAGTACAGTTGGACATGAATATGGTCATATTTTATGGTGTGATGATGAAACTGAATCAGTGATGAATAAAACTGGGAACTTCAAAAATATTGAAGAGTTTAAAGCCACAACAGGTGGACTTATTTCATACTTTTTAGATGAAGATACAGATGAATTACACTTAAAAGAACAAGTTTTAATAGACTTAGTAAAAAGAAGTGTAGGATTAATAGGATGGATGGAAGTTGATGAAGTTCAACCATACTATTGTGAGGGGCTAATTCACTTAAATGGTCTATTTGATACTGGTGTTTTAGCTTGGGATGAAGAGAATAAAAAACTAAATATAGATTTAAGTGATGAAAAATATGAAGAGCTTAAAAAGTGGTATATAGTAAACTATACAGCCTTAGCAAAACACTATTTAGACAAACTAGATGCTACAAAGTTTTTAAATAACTATGCTACAAAAAATGGAAAATATTTTATGCCTAACAATGAAACTATAAATTCATTTGTAAAATACTATTTTAAAAAATACCAAGAGATTGGACAAGAGTTAGATGCTATTGACAAAAAAGAAAACTATATAAAATAAGAGGATAAAACCTCTTATTTATTCTTTTTAAATTTATTTATAAATTTAGATATACATAAATAAAGTTTAGATTTAAATCCCCTATTTTGATAACTTAGGAACTCTACTATTTCAGTATTTCCAAACATACTTGCAAATATAATTGGAGTTGTTCCCATTCCATTATTTTCATGAATATTAGCTCCTCCTTTTACAAGTATTTTTACAATATCTAAATAACCTTTGAAACACACACCAGCAAGTGGAGTTTGTCCTCTGTCATTTTTTCTATCAACTTCGGCTTCAAAATCTACAAGTAGTTGAGTAGTTTTTGCATTTCCATTATAAGAAGCTAACATCAATAAAGTATTTCCTTTATGGTCACACAAATCTACTGGCATTCCTGCATTTAACATCAATTTTAAGTCTTCTGTCATACCATGTCTTGCATAATCTAAAGCTATTAATTGTAGCTCTTCATATCTTGTTTGTTCATTTAGTGTTGCTGTCATGTTATATTCCTAAAGCTTTTTTAACTCCTGCTGCATAATCAGGATGAACTTGTTCAAAAAGTGCAATTTGTCTATCTATAATATTTTTTGGTACTGTATCCATAGCAGCTGCAATATTGCTAAATAACTGTTCTTTTTGATTTTCACTCATTAAATTAAATAGTGCTGTAACTTGTGAAAAGTTATCATTTCCTTCTTGATGGTCATATCTATGGGCAATATCACCAGTTTCAAAAGATGGTTCTGCAAAACTTCTATCTTCAACTGCACCATCAAAACTATTTGGTTCATAGTATGCATCCGTTGGCTCCTTGATTTCATAATTCATATTTCCATCAGCATTATATGTATTTACTTCAACTATTGGTCTATTTACTGGTAACATCTCATAGTGTGTTCCAACTCTATATCTATGTGCATCTGGATAAGAGAAAATTCTAGCTTGTAACATTTTATCAGGAGAGAAACTAATCCCTGGAACTATATTTGATGGTGAAAAAGAAGCTTGTTCTATTTCATTGAAATAGTTTTTTGGGTTTTCAGTTAGTGTCATCTCCCCTACTTTTATCATAGGATAATCACCATGTGGCCAAACTTTTGTTAAATCAAATGGATTGAAACTACAATTTTTTGCTTGTTCATTTGTCATAATTTGAATTTCAAAACTCCATTTTGGAAAGTTTCCTTTTTCAATATTTTCAAATAAATCCCTTTGATTTGATTCTCTATCTTTTGCTACAATTGCTTCAGCTTGTGCATTTGTGATAGTTTGGATTCCTTGTTTTGTTTTAAAATGAAATTTAACCCAAAATCGCTCCCCATCAGAATTTATCAAACTATATGTATGTGAACCATATCCATTTACATGTCTATATGATTTTGGAATTCCCCTATCTGACATCAAAATAGTAACTTGATGAAGACTCTCTGGACTTAATGACCAAAAATCCCAAGCAGCTGTGTTACTTCTTAAGTTTGAGTGTGGATGTCTTTTTTGAGTATGAATAAAATCAGGAAATTTATAAGCATCACGTATAAAAAATACTGGCGTATTATTACCTACTAAATCCCAGTTCCCCTCACGAGTATAAAATTTTAAAGCAAAACCTCTTACATCTCTTTCAGCATCAGCAGCTCCTTTTTCACCTGCAACTGTTGAAAACCTTAAAAGCATTTTTGTTTTTTCACCTTTTTGTAAAACTTTTGCTTTTGTGTATTTTGAAATATCTTCTGTAATTTCAAGTACACCAAAAGCTCCACTTCCTTTTGCATGAACTACCCTTTCAGGAATTCTTTCTCTGTTTTGGTGAGCTAATTTTTCAATTAGTTGGTAGTCTTGTAAAAGAACAGGTCCTCTTGAACCTACTGTAATAGAGTTTTGATTATCAGAAATTGGATTACCAGCTGTTGTTGTTAATTGTTTTTTCATAGTTTATCCTTTAAATTATTAAGGAAAATATTTTTCCTTTGATAATTTTATTCTATAACTATGAAACTTAATAAGTGCTTAGATTATTTAATACTTGGACTTATACTTTTCCAATCTTCCCTTAGTGTTTTATGTAAAGTAAATATATCTTTTGATGTAGCTTTTTCATTGTATTCATATGGTGTTACTACAACTAATCCACCTTTTAATAAGCTAGTGAAAGTATTTGATTCTACTTTTGTATCACTAAAAATAGAAAACTTCATTTCAAAACCACTGATATCATAAAATTCAGAGTTTTTTCTGATGAACTTTGTATATTTATCATAGATTAAACAATCAAAAATAACCTTTGAAGCATCACTACTTAAATCTATTTTTAGAACTTTTCCTATCTCAACATTTTTATAATAAACAGGAGAATCTACATTTGCACTTGAAGCCGTACTATCTTCTACTTTAAAAATCATTCCATAAAATGATTTATCAACAGATGGTTGAGAATCACTTCCTATAAATTTAGATTTGAAAACTTTACTATCACTTTTTATAACTCCAATATTTACAGCCATTATTGTTGAACCTACATTTGCTATTTCTTGGAAAGAGATTCTAGGTTTTTTTAAGAAAAATTTAGTGCCCTCTTTTGCAATAGAATCATAATCATCATAAATCAAGGCTTTTACTTCAACTTTCTTTTGAGAGTTTAATCGCACCTTTGTAACTTTTCCAATATTTACACCTTTGTATGTAAGTTGTGAAAAGTTTTCTTGAACACCTTCAACATCATCAAATACTATGGTTATACTACTTGATGAGTTTTTCATTTCATCTTCACTTGAAAAAATTTGATAATCATCGTAAATCATATTTGAATTTGTATCCAAATGAATTGAACCTTCTAAAAGAGAAGTGAAGTTATCAACCTCAAATAAAACTCCATTTAAACTGGCTTTTAAATTTACAATTCCTTTCTTATAAAATCTGCTTTGTTTATTTATATATTTTTCAAAGGCTTTATAAATAAATAGATTCACCTTAGATTTTTTATCATTAAAATCTATACTTTTTACAAAACCTATTTCTTGATTTTTATAAATAATTGCCATATTTGGTTTTATTTCAAAGTCATTGTTATAGTATGCGCTTATTACTGAACCACTATTGTAAACTCTTTTTAGTTTTTCTACATCTTTAAAAGAACTATAAAGTTTGAATTCTTTTTTCTTTAGTTTATCTTTTCTCTTCTCACCTACTATTCCAATTGCACCATTTAAAAGTGGTTCTATTCCACTATAGTTTATATTTAAATCTAAAGTTTTCATCTCTACAAGTTTTGAACTCATATCATAAAATAAAATATGATCATTTAATAAATTTTTATACTTTTCACTTATAGAAATTTTGATTTTTACTTTTGTTAAATCAGATGTTAAAGAGTAATCAACTACATTTCCAACTTCAATATTTTTATAGTATATTTTTGATTTCGTTGTGATTGAATTTAGATTATCACTATAAAGATTTAACTCTATTTTTTTACTATTATTTAATACCTCATCATACTCTTGGGCAAAGAAATTATTTGAAAATTCTCCCTCTTTAAAATCAAGTGCTATATAATTTCCCTTTACAATAGTTCCAAGATTTTTAACACCTTCTAAACTAACATCAGCTTTTGCAATATAAAATTTTGTATTTGTTGTTAAAAGATATTTATATTTTTCATAAACATAAGCTTTTGAAGAAATATCATCTTTATTTAACTCAATATCTGTTAGTTTTCCAATATTTACACCTTTATAAAAAATTGGTGTATCTATACCTATTCCATCTGCATTTAAAAACTTAATATCAAAATTTATTTTCTCTTGTAACTCATCTTTACTTGTATATAAAGTGTATTGTTCATTTTTCTCTATTTTTTTGTCATCTTTATTATCTGTGATTACTGTAATACCACCTACAAGTGCTGAATATACCGATCCTAGTTCTATTTTTAAACCACCTGGTCCATAATTTACTTTTAAAGCATCATTCATTATAAATTTTGAGCTTTTGTTTACAAGATAATTAAATTTATCATAGATATATGAATTTAAAAAAACTTTTTCATCTTTAAACTCTTTTGCTACAACTTCGCCAATTTGGAACTTATTATAAAAAATTGGAGTTCCAACTTCCACATTATTCTTATCATTTGCAACTATTGAGATATAGTATCCATTATCTGCTAATTCATCATCGGGTTGACTATCAAGTCCTGTAAATTCAATCTTTTCTTTTCCATTTATATACTCTTCTTGTGTTTTAAATTTTGGGGAAATTTCAATTTTATATCCACTAATTAAAGTACTTAATCCTGAAATTTTAGTAAGTGAAATAGTTGGCTTTTTTATCCAAAATCTAGAACTTTCACTTGCTACATATTTTGAAACATCATTTTTAACTAAGATGTTAACCTGCACACTTTTTAAGTCATCATGCATTGTAATTTTGGTAACTTTTCCTAGTTGCAAACCTTTGTATTCTAAAGGTGTAACACCCTCTTTTAATCCTTCAGCACTTTTAAATACAACCGTAATATTTGTACCTTTTTTCATATAAGTATCATAGGCAATCCAACCTAATACACCTAAGATTATAATAGGTAAAATCCATATAAAAGATACCGCTTTTTTATCCTCAAGTTTTGGCTTATAAACTGATTCTTGTATTTTTTCACTCATCCCAAATAATCCTTGTATCAAATCTATGTGCTGCTATCATTGTTAATATTACCATTAAAGCAAAAGAGGTTGCAGCTATTCCTCCTTTGATATTAAATATCTCATTAAGTTGTACAACTGAGGCCAAAAGTGCTACGACATAAATATCTATCATGGACCATTTTCCTATTGCTTCTATAAATTTAAATATAAGTACTCTAACGCTACTACTCATTTTTACATTTACTTTTAAAGATACAAAAATAAACAACAATCCTGCAAGTTTAATCATAGGTATTGCAACACTTGCTGTAAATATCACAAAAGCTATAAAATAGTTTTCATACTCTAAAAAACTAATAACACCTTCAAGTATAGTACTTTCTGTACTAATACCAAACTTTGTAACTTCCATCATAGGATAAAGCATGGCAGGAATATAAAGTAATATTGCACAAATAGTTAAAGCAAGTGACACTTGAACAGAATGTGCTATTCTATGTCTTACTTTATGATTACATCTTGTGCAAGTAAAATCTTTATAATTCTCTTTTTCATATACTTTATGACAATTCTTACAAGATATTAAAACCATCTATTCTCCAAATACGCTTTTACCCTCAAATTTTACATTAGACATATATAAACAAAATACATAAACTAATAAACAATAAAAACCAATATCAAACTTTGTTGAGCTAACCATTCCAATTAGCTTTATGTATGTAACAATAACACTTATAATAAATACTTCAATAAATCCCCAATGTTTAAAAAAATGAAAACTATCATGAAGTAAAGTATTTGTAAAAAATTTGATATTTGAATGGGATTGAATAAAAGAAAATATGATAATAATTGAGTTTAAAATAGGTGCAATAATAATAGTAAATAAGACAATTAATCCAACTACAAAAAAGTTTTGCTTAAATAATATCAAAACAGTATCTATTAAGGTGGCTTTTAATTCTATTCCACTAATTGATAAAGTTATCAAAGGAAAGATATTTAACACTACAAAAAGTAAAAGTGCAGAAATAGCATAATATAAAGAATCTAAGCTATTCTCTTTTTCGATATTTAGTTTACTGTTACATCTAGGACATCTTTGATTAAAAGATTTATTCGAATCTTCTTTTTTTATAAATAATCCACAACCATAACACTCTACAACATCTTTAGTATTTAAACTCATCAAATTCCTAACTTCAAATATATACTATTTTAACATACTAAACATTTTTTTAGATTATAAAAGTGTTTAAAATTAAATATATTGTATTATAACAACGCAATTATGCAAGATATAAATAATATTTTTTAAAGGTTAAATAAAATGCAATTCAATATAACTCCAGCACAATTAGGTACAAGACCTCCTGTTACAAAACCAAGTCCTGAGGTTTTAAATTTTTTAGGTGAAGAAGGAATGAGAAAATTAGTTTCAGACCACTATGATTTATTAAAACAAAGTGATATTAGAGGTTTATTTCCGCCAACAGAGGAAGGCTTTGCTCTGGCGAAACAGCACTCAGCTGATTTCTTTATTCAAATTTGTGGAGGACATCCATACTTTAATGAAAATAGAGGAGCACCAATGATGGCAGGAAGACACGCTGCTTTTGCTATTACTCAAAGTGCTAGACAAATT
>Ga0193961_1000775_pt1 | contig 11955 bp, 9 predicted proteins | sample FB_4_MG_FD_140371 | JGI IMG/M metagenome (GOLD analysis project Ga0193961, IMG submission 140371) | Microbial mat bacterial communities from the Broadkill River, Lewes, Delaware, United States - FB_4_MG | ecosystem: Environmental > Aquatic > Freshwater > River > Microbial mats | place: USA...
CGGGTTGTTACTTGCGTCTTCGACAGTGACAGACAGAGCGGTGCTGAAGGCCGTCGAAATTGTAGCGCTTTGGCCGCCGCCGCTGGGCGAGGAAAAGGCCGCTGGAGGCCCAACCGCACCATTTACCGCACCGCTGCCACCAGAGAATGTGTAGGTAAAGTTGATTGACGTACCGCCTATAGACCCCGTCACAGTACAACCGGCAGAACAATTTACAGTCTGAATTTGGCCGGTGCTGGTCAAGACAGACCCGCCATTGACCTGGAAGGAGAGATCCCGCGTATCGTCTAGGTTTTCATCCTGAATTTCAAAGTTCGTGGAACCAGAACCGTCGGCAGCCTGAATGAAGATAAAATCCTCGTTCCCGGAGGTTCCGCCTGGAAAGGCCCCCCCTGTGTCAAAACAGTTGTCATCGGTCATGTTCAGGGCGATTTGGTTTGGCGAAGACACCGAAGGACAATCAGTAAAGGCCGCCTGAGCTGATCTCGGAGAGACAAACAAAAGAATCAAAGCGACAAATATGAAAGCGGGGAGGAAAATCCGTCCACCCAGAGAAGCCCATTTGTAATTTTTCATTTTATTCAATAGCCTACCCTAGGATCAAAGGAAGAACCCAGGGTTGCAGACCTCCCCAGCAACCTGTACTTGAAAATTTTTTTCAATTTTGGATTGCGCAAAAATTATAAAAATGCAAGCTTTTCAGCACTTACGCACATTAACTAATCATTAACCTTTGGATCCTGTTGCCTTTTCTCTGCAACGTGATCAGACCCAATTCGTCAGCATAGTCCCCACGTCGGGATATTGGAGGTTTGAGTGTCAGAACCCTTTCTTGCCGAAGTGAGAATGGTGGGATTTAATTTCCCCCCTCGGGGATGGGCCTTTTGCGATGGCCAAATCCTACCTATCAATCAAAATCAATCTTTATACTCTCTTTTGGGTACGACCTATGGGGGTGATGGGCGCACGTCGTTCGCCCTACCAGATCTGCGTGGTCGCACGCCAATCCATGTGGGAGAAGGGCATACGCTGGGTCAGAAAAGTGGCGCGGAGACTGTCACCCTGACGGCGGCAGAGATCGCAGCACACAGCCACGCAGCACAGGCAATAGCGACCCAGGGCAACAACGCCTCGCCAGAGGGAAGACTACTGGCGGCCGAAGCGGACCCGGAGATGGCCTATCGCGATCCGGAAGCCGGCAGCATGACCGCGCTGCGCAGCGGTACGCTTACCAATGCAGGGGGAGGACAGGCGCACAACAATATGCAACCCTACCTTGTTGTTGATTTCTGTATTGCGCTTCAAGGGCTTTTCCCTTCACGCAATTAACCTCGGAGGACATTGAATGTCGGAACCTTTTGTTGGCGAGATTCGCATGTTCGCGGGTAATTTTGCGCCTCGCGGATGGGCTTTTTGTGATGGTCAGTTGCTGGCAGTTTCTCAAAATGACGCGCTTTTTTCACTTCTTGGCACCATCTATGGCGGCGATGGTCGAACCACATTTGGCCTGCCTGATCTACGAGGACGCATACCACTCCATGCGGGCTCCGGCCCGGGGTTGAGCCCCCGTCGGCTTGGTGCCAAGGCAGGTTCAGAAAAAGAATCTCTGACAGTCAATCAATTGGCCAGCCATGCGCATGATTTTAATGCAAACACTGCTGCTGCCACGACAAAGAACCCACAGGGTAAAGTCGTCTCTCAAGGCGTTGGCGTTAGCTATTTTCTGGCCGAAAATCAAAACACCAGTATGGCCTCAAACATGATCACCAACACAGGGGGGTCCCGCAGCCACACGAACCTGATGCCCACACTTTGTGTCAATTTCATAATCGCGCTGTTTGGAATTTACCCAAGCCGTCATTAGGAGGTTTATTAGATGTCAGAACCGTTTATTGCAGAAATCCGCATTTTTGCCGGGAACTTTGCGCCGCGCAGCTGGGCCTTTTGCGATGGGCAGTTGTTGCCTGTCTCACAGAACACCGCGCTTTTCTCCCTCATTGGCACCACCTATGGGGGAGATGGACGTTCAACAACCGCTCTACCTAATCTACAGGGTCGTGCTCCGATGCATCCTGGGCGTGGACCAGGCCTAACATCGCGGCGACTGGGCGAGCGCGTGGGGGTCGAAAATGTCTCCTTGTCGGAGGCTCAAATTCCGTCCCATAATCACACTGCGCGCGCGACCACGACGCAAGGCGCCGTGAACCAGGGGCCAACAAACACGACCGCGCTGGCCAGAAGCCGGCTGGGTGACGCGTTGTACAACTCCGGCACCGCCAATATTGTTGACTTGGCAAGTGAAGCCGTCAGCACAACAGGCGGCAGCCAAGCGCATACTAACGTTCAGCCCTTTTTGGCCATGAACTTTATCATAGCGTTACAAGGGCTCTATCCTTCTCGCGGCTAGCCTGTTGATCGATCTATCTGTTTGTCCAAACGGCGCTGCCATCTGGCGGCGCCTGCTGCTAAATGCGGTTGGCATTGCATCCTCTCCCACAGGCTGGTGCCCCTTGACCGCAGCTATGTCCGAATATGAGGCGCATTCATGACCGCACTGCCCCAGCTGCACCTTTCTACCCAGCACCACATCGGTTTTCGTAAGATCACAGAACAAGATATGGGGTTTCTCGCTCAGCTCTATCGCTCAACCCGTGAAGCAGAACTGGACCGCGTCAGCTGGAGCGAGGCCGAAAAACAAGCCTTTTGCGAGATGCAGTTTGACGCTCAGCACAGCCATTATCAAAAACACTATCCGGATGCGCTTTGGCTCGTGATCGAACAAGCCGGCAAGCCCATCGGTCGGCTCTACCTTGAACGGTGGCCAAAGGAACATCGGATTATTGATATTGCCCTCATACCAGAGGCGCGCGGCCAGGGAATTGGGGCCGCATTGCTACAGGATCTGCAAAGAGGCGCAGCCGCTGATGGCTCACGGGGTATTGGCATTCATGTGGAGAAGGCAAATCCGGCTATGACACTTTATCGTCGGCTTGGGTTTACCACCGTTGAGGAAAAAGGCGTCTATGACCTGCTATATTGGAGCCCACAAAGCGCGACGCGTTCAACGCATCAAGTAAAAACCGCTTCATATTGAAGCCCTACATCTTTTTCTGCCACGGGCACCAGAAAGATCTCTTGCTCGCCGATTATCGGGTGAGAAATTCTGTGAATTTCCTGCGACAGGATCGGGGTCGCAGGCCCCTGCCACAACAGGGAAAACGCCCCACCCTCACGCTCACCCGAGCCGAGTTTTTTCACTTCGATCAATTTCAAAGTGATCGGTTCAGAGACCGAGATGACCACAAACTCTTGATCTTGGAATTCATCAAATTGATCGGCAGTGGCAGTGGTCAAATCAAACATTTTCTCAAACTCTCGCAGATTGAATCTCTGTCACTTTAGCCCCAATCGCTCCCTTTCCAAGTGTTTCTTTTGCCAAAACTCGCCTTTGATCTGTGCGCCGCCAAAAACAAAGAGATCCTTCACGCTCGCCCCCCTCCTGACTGCAAAATCACGCTGCCTTCACAGCCCTGTCTTAGAGTGTTCCGAAAAACACCTGATTGGTGACACCGGGAGAAAGATATGGCTGACCTGCACACAGCTGACAAAGTTGAAAAAAGCGCTTTTTCTGAGGATTTGGATCAGGGCTTGAAAAAGGCCTACCTGGCCTTTGGCAACCGGTCCAACTTTCGCGGTATCGATATAGGGTATCGCTGGCGACACGGGCAGCGCACCGATGAAATCTGCCTACGCATGCATGTTCAACGCAAGTTGCCCATCGATGCCTTGCTGCCTTCACAGGTGCTGCCCAGCCATGTCGCCGGCATAGCGCTTGACGTCATCGAGGCCGCTTATCAGCCTTCGCTGGAGCCCGGGGCCTCGCGTCAGGCAGCCATCCCGCAACCCTATACCATGGGTGGGCTTTGCTGTGGCCGATCAGGGGAAGGCGCAGGCACAATTGGCCTGGTTGTCATTGACCGGACCACCGGAAAACCGGGCATTCTGTCAAATTGGCATGTTTTGGCCGGACCAAGAGCCCGCCGCAATGATCCTATCATGCAACTGGGAGAGCGTAACGATGAATTCGACCCTCGCAATCACATTGCCAATTTGAAACGCTGGATGCTGGAGCGGAGCGGAGACGCTGCTCTGGCTGAATTATTGCCTGACCAGCCTTGGCTACCGCTGCAGTTTGGTGGCTTTGAATGCATCAGCAAGACCCGCGCCGCCAATTTGGGGGAAATCCTCAACAAGAACTCGCAAGCCTCCAATTCTGCCCAGGCAAAAGTAGACGGTAAGGGGCTCTATCGTCTGCAATATGAAACCCGCCCAGGCATGATGGAGTGTCGCGATATCGAAGGGATAAACCTAGTCTATGAGGCAGATATCCCTGTTGAAGGTGGGAAGGTCTCCTCCGCCGGCGACAGCGGTGCAGCTTGGGTTTCCGCCACATCCGGTGAGGCCGTTGCGTTACAGATTGGCGGCCAGATCGCCTCTGCCACAGAGCCTAATCGCGCGGGCCAGAGCGTCATTGCGAACGAAATGGCACCAATACTGGAAAAGTTAGAACTGCGACTGGCGAATTTTGAGGATCTTCTGGCACAAAATGGCCAAAGCGCCGTTCTCACCAGACGCCAAAAATCCTGCGCTGCCTTGTCCTATGATTCCGAAGAAACAATGCCTTCGCCGCTCTGGCCACATCCACGTCATTGGGCAGATGCCGCTGCACCTCGCCCCCAACAAATCCCCCGCCCAGAACGCAATGAAAGAAATGCCTCCGACGCACAGATTGTTCCTTTGGTCCGTATTTTGCCAAATGGGCGCCTTCCGGAATGGGGGAGTCAGGGAACCGCTTCACGCCAATTCAATATTTGCCACGACATATGGCAAAATCGGCTCTACCCGGCCCTGTTGGACTATGATCCGAATTTCCGTGGGGTTTTCCTGGAAGAAGCGATTACCCAGCGGATTTCGGCGATGGATGACCGGAACATCCATACTTTTTTTTCCCGGCTTATCAACGGATCAGCCCGGTTTGACGGAATAGGGTTAAAACAGGTTCGGCCGGATGATTTTCGTGGCGCGACCATATACATGCAAATCTGTGAACGCATATCATCACTAACCAGCTGAAAGTAATCTTTTATTTAGCCTTTCACAACGGGCTTTCTACCTTGTCGGCGGCGCGCTGAACCTGTTCACAAAGCAGCGCGTACTGCTTTTTTATGGCGTTTTGGACTCCCGAGATAAGTCATAGCTTTTTCCTATCAGCAACATACAAAACTGCGATTTCAATTTATCATCCAGCCTTGTTAGGCTTGGCTCATAACTGAAGGGAAGCATCGAATCCTATGCTCTTCCCCTCTCACCAGCGCACAAGAAATAAGCCAGATCGGAGATCAAAATGGACGGAAACGACACCCCCAAAACAGGTGGATGCCCGGTGATGCACAGCGGCGCCAAAAGCGCCTCATCCGGTGTCAGGTCGAACCAGGACTGGTGGCCCAACCAGCTAAACTTGAAAATTCTGCATCAGAACTCCGAAAAGTCGGACCCTATGGCCCCTGGCTTCAACTATGCTGACGCTTTCAAATCGCTTGACCTGAAAGCATTGAAACAGGATCTCGTGGCCTTAATGACAGATAGTCAGGATTGGTGGCCCGCCGATTACGGCCACTACGGCGGCTTGTTCATTCGTATGGCCTGGCACAGTGCCGGCACCTATCGTACCTCAGACGGTCGTGGTGGCAGCGGCACTGGCCAACAACGTTTTGCGCCGCTCAACAGTTGGCCAGACAACGGCAACCTCGATAAGGCCCGCCGCCTGCTCTGGCCGATCAAGCAAAAATACGGCAACCAGATCAGCTGGGCCGATCTAATGATCCTTGCGGGCAATTGCGCCATTGAAAGCATGGGCGGAAAGACCTTTGGCTTCGCCGGAGGCCGAGCCGATGTCTGGGAACCCGAAGAAGACGTCTATTGGGGCCGCGAGGACGAATGGCTGGCGGATAGTTCCGCAAAAGACAGCCGCTATTCCGGCGAGCGGGATCTGGAAAACCCATTGGCCGCCGTACAAATGGGCCTGATCTATGTAAATCCAGAAGGCCCGGACGGGGAGCCCGATGCCCTGGCCTCGGGTCGTGATATCCGGGAAACCTTTGCCCGCATGTCGATGAACGATGAGGAAACCGTGGCGCTGGTTGCTGGTGGCCATACCTTTGGGAAGGCCCATGGCGCCGGGGATCCGGCCCTGGTTGGCCCCGAACCAGAGGCCGCACCGATCGAGGCCATGGGCCTGGGCTGGATCAACAGCCATGGCACCGGTAAGGGCGACGATACCACCACCAGCGGCATCGAAGGCGCATGGACTGCCAACCCGACCCAATGGGACAACGGCTATTTTGACCTGCTGTTCGGCTATGACTGGAACCTGACCAAGTCACCTTCGGGCGCGTGGATCTGGGAGCCGGTCAATGTGCGCGAAGAAGACATGGCCCCCGCAGCGCATGACGCCAGCAAGAAGGTCAAGACCATGATGACCACGGCTGACATGGCGATGCGGATGGATCCGATCTATGGTCCGATCTCCAAACGCTTCCATGAAAACCCCGAAGAGCTGGCCGATGCCTTTGCCCGCGCCTGGTTCAAACTCACCCACCGCGATATGGGGCCACGTGCGCTCTATCTCGGTGAGGAAGTCCCCGCAGAAGAGCTGATCTGGCAGGATTGTGTGCCCGCAGTTGATCACGCGCTGGTCAATGACGCGGATATCGCGGCCCTCAAAGCCCAAGTCCTGGCCTCTGGCCTTTCAGTTGCTGAGCTGGTTTCCACAGCCTGGGCCTCCGCCTCTACGTTCCGGGGATCCGACAAGCGCGGCGGTGCCAATGGGGCGCGTATCCAACTCAGCCCGCAAAAAGACTGGGATGTGAACCAACCCGCCCAACTGGCCGGGGTCCTGGAAAAGCTCGAAGCGATCCGCAGCGCCTTCAACGCTGGATCCGGTGAGAGCCAGATCTCAATGGCGGATCTGATCGTTTTGGCAGGCTCAGCTGCAGTAGAGCTGGCGGCAAAAGAGGCAGGTCAGGATATCGACGTGCCATTTACACCGGGTCGCACCGATGCAACGCAGGAGCAGACAGACGTTGACAGCTTTGCTGTATTGGAACCTGAAGCAGACGGTTTCCGGAACTATCAGAAGAAACAGTATACAATCTCTCCTGAAGAGATGCTGCTGGATAAGGCCCAGCTGTTGACACTGACGGCACCGGAAATGACCGTTCTGATCGGTGGGTTGCGGGTCTTGGGCGCAAATCATGGTGGTTCTGCCATGGGCGTGTTCACTTCCGACCCTGGTAGCCTGAGCACCGACTTCTTTGTCAATCTGCTGGACATGGGGACCCAATGGGAACCACAGGGAGATGGCAGCTATGCCGGAACTGATCGTGCCAGCGGAGCCGCAAAATGGACCGCAAGCCGTGTAGATCTCGTCTTTGGCTCCAATTCGCAGCTGCGCGCGATCGCAGAGATCTATGCTCAGGATGACGCGAAGGCGCAGTTTGCACAGGACTTTGCGAAAGCTTGGGTAAAAGTGATGAATGCTGATCGCTTTGATCTGACCTAGTCAAAGGACCAAAGTCACGCAAATTCCATGTGACACATTTCGGAGGCCCGTCAGTTTTGCCGGGCCTTCGGGAATATGGATACAATTTGAGACATCGGTTTGCTGCTCAAAAATTCCGCCTAATGAAATTTTACGCGCATAAAAACAACTAAAGGCAGAAGGTCACAACTAAAGCGCTACAAATGTGACTTTCAGAAGTATCATTTTGAGAATTTTTGTTGGCTGATAACACCTTGCAGCCCTCTAGCGACTTTGCCTTGAAGCGCTTGTGGGGAGGCCGAACCACGCATTGTTAACCTTCTCAAGTCAAAATGCACTCTCAACAGGTTCTGAATGACGAGTGCAATACCATGAAAGTTTCAGTAAATTTCGTCTTCCTCTTTATCATCCTCATGGCTGGCGCAGTCATGTTTGGTCTTGCTGGGATCTCTTACTACACCCATGAAGTTCGCGATGACTTGGAAGAGGATGTTCTCGTAATCGAGCATATCTACCAGTCTCTGGACAAGATGGAGATCGAGCTCCTCTTGGCGCGTCGCTATGAGAAGGATTTCCTTTTGCGGATGGATCCCGATTACATAGATAAACATGCAAGCTCCATGCAGCATCTCTATGATACAGAGATCTCTCTGGAAGAGGAGATTCCCCAGCTTCCAGCTATGCTCGATCAATTGGAACCTTTGGCACAGCTGATGGTGGTCGTAAAAGCATATGACCAGGCTTTTGCCGACCTCATCGCAGCGCATACTACACTTGGTCTAGACGAAAAAAGTGGCCTGCAGGGCGGGCTGCGCGCCGCTGTTCACAAGATTGAAGAAAGACTCTCAGAAACAGGCCGCCCCGAAATGGTGGTCAAGATGCTGATGATGCGCCGCCATGAAAAAGACTTCATCATGCGTCTGGACACCAAATACCTGGATCGTTTGAATGCTCGCGTAGAAGAATTTCTGGCTTTCCCGGATGCCTATTATGCAGATGCTGCCCAGCGCAGCGAGACCGAAGCCCTGCTGAAAAGCTACCAGGATGCTTTCACTACCTACGTCAGTGAAAGCATCAAGGAAAAGGCCATTCGCAAAGAGCTTGCGGCCCGCTATAGGGAAGCAGAACCAGTCCTAAAGGCAATCCATCTGGCCGCACAAGACTATCTCACCGTTATCGTCGATGAGGTCCATCAAGCCAGCAAAGATGCCAAGTACTATTCTGTGCTTGCCAGCGCCATTGGCACCGTATTCTTCTTGTTGCTCGCCTTCCTGCTCGCCCGCAGCATCTCTCGCCCCTTGAGCAAACTGGAGTCCGTTCTGCAGGGCATCGTAGATCATGATTTTGCCGAAGAGCCGCCAAAATCCCGCCTGGGCGAAATCGCCTCGATCAGCAGCGCGGTGGCTGTCTTCCGCCAGGGAGAGATGAAGAAGGACCAGCTCACTCAAGACATCTCGGAGGTAATTTCTGCCTGCGCCGAGGGCGATTTCAGCCGCCGGATCGCCACAGATGACTCCGACGGCACATTTGCCGAATTGGGCAAAGGCGTGAATTCCATTGGCGAGGTTGCGCAGAAAGGTCTTGGCGATGTGCTCTCGGCGCTTGCAGCACTAAGTCAAGGCGATCTGACCAAAAGCATGCCAGAAGGGCAAAAGGGGATCTTTAAGGAGATTTCCGACGCCACCGAGAACCTGAACCACAGCCTCGGCGGCATGGTTGCACAGCTGACCAACAGCAGTGATATGCTAAAGAACACCTCCAACGAAATCGCTGCCGCCGCAGATGATGCCTCGCAGCGCAGCGAACGCACATCCGCATCCATTGTAGAAACGGCAGGAACCCTGCAGACCCTGGCCGAAACTGTAAAAGACACCGCGGAAAACTCGCAGCAGGCCCGCACGATTGTCACCAGCGCACAAGAGCGTGCCCGCACCACGCAGGAGATTGCTCAGCAAACCAACCAGGCCATGAAGCGGATCGAAGCCTCCTCTGGGGCGATCGCGAAGATCATCAGCATGATCGAAGACGTTGCCTTCCAGACCAGCCTCCTGGCCCTGAACGCCGGGGTCGAAGCCGCCCGTGCGGGGGAAGCCGGGCGGGGCTTTGCCGTTGTGGCCTCTGAGGTGCGTTCTCTTGCCCATCGTTCTGCGGAAGCTGCGCAAGAAATCAATGACCTTATCTCCACCAGCGAGAAAGAAGTTGCCGATGGAGTCAAACTGGTGGGGCAGACCGGTTCGTCACTGGAGGAAATTCTCACCATGGTCGAAGAAGTGGTCGAGAAGGTGAATGAGATCGCTGATAACACCGTCGAGCAATCAAAGAGCATCGCTCAGGTCAATAGCAGGGTGGATGCGCTGGACAGCGATGCGCAGCAAAACGCCGCAATGCTGGAAGAAACTGCAGCCTCGGGTCAAATGCTGCGGGATGAGGCCAACAATCTGGTTCAGATCGTTTCCAACTTTGAACTGCCCACCGACAGTCCAACGGCCGAAGAGTTTGTCGAGGCAGATGCCGTGTTCGACGGGGAAACCTGGGCTGCATAACCCGTCCTCTGTGCTAGCCAGCTCGCAGGATCGCGCACCATGTGCGCGATCCTTTTCTTTGCTAACCCACTGCTTTTCGCAACAACATCACGCCGAGTGCAAAGCGGAGGATATGGCAAGATCCAACTTGTCGACAACTTCGCCAATTTGGGTTTGCGTCATGATGAAGGGGGGCGCCAGTAGGATATGATCGCCCAGGCGACCATCGCGCGTTCCTGACATCGGATAGCAAATCAACCCGGCCTCAAAAGCGGCGCGCTTCACCTTGGCTGCCAGGCCATCGCTGGGGTCAAACGGGGCTTTTTTTACCCGATCCGCAACCAATTCGATGCCACGAAATAAGCCTCGCCCGCGAATATCGCCGATATTTGGGTGCTCGCCAAACCGGTCTATCAGGGCAGCCTGTAGCTGTTCCCCGCGCGTGCGACACTGCGAAATCAGATCGCGCTCTCGCATTTGCGTCACGACGGCTAACCCGGCGGCGGTGGCGACGGGATGACCAATATAGGTGTGGCCATGTTGGAAAAATCCGCTCCCCCCGGCGATGGCGTCATAGATCTGCCCACTGCAGAGCATGGCGCCGATGGGCTGATAGCCGGCCCCCAGGCCTTTGGCGATGCAGAGGATATCAGGTGCGATCCCATCCGCATCACAGGCAAACAGATGCCCGGTACGACCCATGCCACACATGACCTCATCCAGGATCAAGAGAACCCCGTATTTATCGCAGATCTCACGGATGCGCTTGAAATACCCAGGCACCGCGGGCACCGCGCCACAGGTCGCCCCAACAACCGGCTCGGCCATAAACGCCATGACTGTTTCCGGGCCCAATCGCAGGATTTCTGCCTCCAGCTCGTTGGCGACTCGCTGGCCATAGTCATAGGCGCTCTCGCCCCCCTCGCGCTCGGCATATTCATAGCAAGGCGCAATATGCGACATCCCGATCAACAGCGGATCAAACTGCTGCCTGCGCCAAGCATTGCCGCCCGCCGCCAGGGCACCCAAGGTGTTGCCATGGTAACTCTGCCGTCGAGCGATAAGGTGGCGACGCTCTGGCGCGCCGCGTTCCAGATGATACTGTCGCGCCAGCTTGATGGCCGCCTCTGTGGCCTCGGAGCCGCCAGAGACAAAATAGACCCGGTCCAATCCCTTCGGTGCCTGTTCAATCAGCAGATCCGCCAGCGCCTCAGCCGGTTCAGAGGTCATAAACCCAGTATGGGCAAAGGCCAGCTTTTCGACCTGTTCCTGCACGGCCGCGATGACCGCCGTGTCTGAGTGCCCCAGGCAAGACACCGCCGCACCTCCGGAGCCGTCAAAGTATCGCTTGCCCTCTGAATCGATCAGATAGCAGCCATCGCCCCCAACCGCTGTTGGGAGCTTAGCCTTGGTATGGCGTGGAAAAACATGGCTCATGGATCAGGTCCTTTTTAGGGTATGGCCAGCCAGTGAGGCGGCCTTGACCAGCGCCGCGACAGAAGCGGCATTATCTTTCAACACTCTGCCCTCTGGCGTCTCGAGGTTATTCTCAAACCCTACGCGGACATGGCCGCCTGCTTGGATCGCCGCCAGCAGGCAGGCGCGCTCGTCTCGGCCAAAGGCACAAAGGCTCCAACTGAGACCCAGCGCCTGCGCGGCCGACACAAATTCTACCAGCCCCTCGGCCCGGCCCGGTGTCGCAGGCGCGTATTGCCCCAGCACAAAAATCACATCCCGCATCGCTGCGGGGACAACGCCAGCGGCATACCAGGACGTGAGTTGGGCAATACAGGCCGGTGAATACAGAATATGCTGAACCTGCGTTCCTGCCTC
>Ga0193961_1000776_pt1 | contig 11948 bp, 8 predicted proteins | sample FB_4_MG_FD_140371 | JGI IMG/M metagenome (GOLD analysis project Ga0193961, IMG submission 140371) | Microbial mat bacterial communities from the Broadkill River, Lewes, Delaware, United States - FB_4_MG | ecosystem: Environmental > Aquatic > Freshwater > River > Microbial mats | place: USA...
GGTCTTCATTCATATGCTAAAGGTGATCCTGTTCCGATTCCGGACTTTGTACCAGTGACTTATCTTGTTATAGCTATAGTTATAGCTTTAGCATTTAGAAATAGGAAACTAGCATAAGTTATGGAATTTAAAGGTTTTTCAAAAAAAACTTTACCCTTTTTAGAGTCAATTAGAAAAAATAACAACAAAGAGTGGTTTGAAGCTCACAGAAATGAGTATGAAAACTACATCTTAAACCCATCACGTCTCTTTGTAGCGGAGATGGGTGAACACCTTATGGCACTAGAACCCACTATAAACTACGAACCAAAAATAAACAAATCACTTTTTCGCATCTTCCGTGATACCCGCCGTATGGGTGCAAATAAACTTCCACTAAAACATAGAATTGGCTTTATATTTTGGCAAGGTAACAACAAAAGACTTCAAAGTTCTAGTTTTTACATGCATTTTAGCCCTGATGAGCTTTTCGTAGCAGTAGGTGTCAGATGGTTTGAAAAGCCTATGTTAGATGCTTATAGAGAGTATATAAACGATGATGATAAAAGGGAAGAGTTACAAAATATATTAGATGAGATCACCTCAAAAGGTTATAAGATCATAGACAAAGGTTACAAAAGGTTTCCTCGTGGATTTGATGAAAGTATGTCAAATGCAGAACTATCTTTATATAAAGGGATGGCTACATACACTATATTAGATCCAAAATTGATTACAGATGGCGATAAACTGACAAATAAACTATATGAAATATATGAAGATATGCTAAGATTACAACAGTTTATGTATGAAGTTAGTCTACGTGTAAAAGAGGATGAAGATTGAAAAAAGAAGCAATAGTACTTTTAAATATGGGTGGACCAAACAACCTTGAAGAGGTTGAAGTTTTTTTGACAAATATGTTCAATGATAAAAATATCATAACAGTAAAAAGCTCACTATTAAGAAAGTTTATAGCTACTATGATAACTTTTACCAGAACAGAGTCATCTCAAGAGATATATAAAGAACTTGGTGGAAAGTCTCCACTTGTTGGGCATACAAAAAAGTTAGTGAAAAAACTTCAAAGCAGAGTAGGTGAGAATGTTATAGTAGACTTTGTTATGCGCTACACGCCACCTTTTGCATCAGAAGTTATTGAGCGTTTAAACAAAGAAAAAGTAGATAAGATCTATCTGATCCCTTTGTACCCACAGTTTTCAACTACTACTACAAAGTCATCATTAGAAGATTTTGAAGAGCAGTACCATCTGCATGGCGGAGATGCTCTTTTAACTGAGATAAAGCATTTTTTTAAAAATAAAAACTACAATGAAGCAATTTTAGAAAATATTAAAAATGTATTGATTGATGAAAAGTCAAGTGAGTATGAGCTTATATTTTCAGCCCATGGACTTCCTCAAAAGATCGTAGATAACGGTGATGTTTATCAAAAGCATGTGATCAGGCATGTAGATATTTTAAAAGATATGATGACTCAAAAAGGGATGGACTTTTCATCTGTACATATAGCGTACCAGTCTAAAGTTGGTCCTATGCAGTGGCTAACACCATCTTTAGATGATAAATTAGAGGAGTTAAAGGGTAAAAAAGTTGTGATCTTTCCAATAGCTTTTACGATAGATAACTCCGAAACAGACTATGAACTTGAGATCGAGTACAAAGAGATAGCAGATGAAATAGGTATGAAAGACTACAGAGTAGCACAGTGTCCAAACGATAGTGACTACTTTGTAGAAGCACTTTTAGAGATATACGAAAAGATGAGATAGATATGAAAATAGTTATATTTGATATGGATGGAACACTACTCGACTCCCAAAAAGATATAACTATATCTGTAAACCACGTTAGAAAAGAGCACTACAACCTACAACCACTAGATGAAAAATTTATAGTAGATGCCATAAATATGGAAGTAAGAAATCTTCCATACCTGTTTTATGAAACAGAAGTATATGAGGATAGTGCAAGAGAACTTTTTGAAACCCACTATTATGATCAATGTATTATTAATCCATATCTATATGACGGGGTTAAAGAGACTCTAGAAGAACTTTTAAAAAATGGTGTAAAGATCTCAGTTGCAACAAATGCACCTACTCAGTTTGCAAAACGTATGCTGACACATCTGGATGTAGCTGATCATTTTGATCATATTATAGGTGCTGACCAAGTAAAAGAGTCTAAACCAAGTCCGGAGATGTTAGAACGTATATTAAAAAACTACAAATATGATGCCAAAAAGCATAAAGCATGGATGATTGGGGATAATTCAAAAGATATGTTAAGTGCAAAAAATGCCGGAATAGATTCTGTGTTTGCGACATGGGGATTTACTCCAGAGTCTGATCATCATACAGTAATTGAGAATCCAAAAGATATTTTAGGTATAATAAAATAAAATAAAATTAAAGGGGAGTTTAATTGTATAGTATAGATATTATTGTGTCTTTTTTCTTTATGGCTATATTGTTCTTAAGACAGATGTCTATTCTAAAACAACAAGCTAAAATAAACTACGCACCCCTTATGATAGGACTTGGTACTATCAGTAGTACTTTACACTTTATAATAAACCCTGAAAATCAAGATATTATTTTATTACTTCGTGGGTCATCTTTTCCACTTTTAGCATCACTTATTTTATACGTAATCATGAATATTATGCATCAGGCTATGGAGTCTGAACAAAAAAGAGTGCAACACGAATTTACAAAAGAGCTTATTGAACAAATAACTGAGCTAAAAAAATATACATCAGAATTAGAAACTAAAATGAATCAATCACAACTTTCAGATGTTGCAGCAAGAGAAGAAGTGAGAAAAAAGTTTAAAGAGGATATCAAATCACTTGACACTATAAAGTCAAATCAAAATAAGTTTTTAGATATGTTTGAGGAGATGAAGGTTTTAAATATGGGTGTAGAAAAGGCATTTAAAGATTTTATAGATAATCAGATGCCATCACTTGACAAACTTTTACATAGACATATAGAGATGACACGCGTATCTGAAGAGGAACATTACAAGCGTTTAAATGGACTTTTAGAAGATGTAGCTAACAACAGAGTAGACCTCTCAAAAGATATAGAAGCTGTTAGACTTAGTATGGTAAAAGTTGAAAACATTTCTAAAAACATTTCAGACTCTATAATAAATTCTACGATCTCAAAAATAGCACTTATATCAAAAGCTTACGAAGATCAACTAAAGCAGTTAAAATCACATACTGAAGGACTAGATACAGCTTTATATGAGAGTGAAAATAAAATATCTAACATATCTAAAAACTCAGATATGCTTTTAAAACAGATGTCTCTTTCCTCAAATAGAATGAGTGAGATTCAAGAACAAAGTTCGTTTGTGAATGATATATATTCTAAGCTCTCATCTCTTATGAAAGATATAGATTCAGTTAAGGGTGATTATGTAAAATCACAATCACAACTTAGTTTACTCTCACATGAATTAAGACAGTCTCAAGATGAAGATATAGAAAATATAAAAATGCAGATAGAGGAACTTATAAAAGATCTTACGCAAAAAATAGATGCTTCATTAGAAAAGCTTCACAAACACTACCATGTAGCTAGTGAAGATCTTTCACAGAGTGTTCAAATGCTTACAAAAAGAGCACAAATGCAAAAAGGTTATGTGGATAATTAAAATGAATAAAATAATGAGTACTAAAAATAAACTTTTGATTTTTACATCTATTTCTCTACTGGTACTAATGCTTGTAATCATTGTAAATATATACTTAAATGAAATAGAAGATTTACAAAGAGAAGAACAGCAGTATAGAAGCAATACGATGACTGCTTATACTAGAACACTTAATAACTACGAAGTTCTTTATAAAAGCCGTTTAGAGTCTATAATTAGTTCACCAAAAGTTTTAGAAGCAATAAAAACTAATGATAGAGAAGAACTTTACAATCTAGTTGAACTTAGGTGGAATGTTTTAAAAGAGGAAAATGAAAATGTAGCAATTATGCATTTTCATAAACCAGATGGTTATACTCTTCTTAGAATGCATAATAAAGACCTTTTTGATGATAATATTGCTGAAAAAAGAGATATGTGCAAATATATGCTTAAATATCAAAAGCCTATTTTAGCTTATGAAGCAGGTATACATTTACTAGGATATAGAATAATGATCCCTATTTTTGAGAATAAACAGTATTTAGGGGCTGTAGAGGTTGGTATAAAACCAAATTTTATATTAAACCAGATGCAAAAAAACTATGAAGTATCTGGTGCTATCTTTGCAAAGCAAGAAAAAATATATAGAGAAGACTTTGTTCAAAAAGATAATATAATGATCAACGGTTATAGACTAGAGAGCAATACCTTAAAAGATAAAGACTTAATAAATGAACTTCCAAGTGGATATAAACTAGATAGTGATACTAGGATAGAAAAAGATGGGAAGACTTATGATATATATCTTTTTGAACATAAAGATTTTAAAGGTCAAATAAGTGTAAAAGCATTAGTGTTTAATGATATTACATTTTTAAAAAATCATTTTGAAGAAAATATTATTAAAATAATATTTATTTGTGTAGTGTTGTATATTTTAATTTTTATAATCGTTAAATATGGTTTTGAGAAAATCTTAAATAAAATTGATAAAACCAACAAAGAGTTACAAAATAATTTTGCTGTTTTAAAAAGTCATCAAATAGCTATGGATGAGTCAAGTATAGTAACAAAATCAGACCTTAGTGGAAGAATAACTTATGCAAATGACAACTTTTTAAAGGTTACAGGTTATAAAAGAGATGAAGTTATAGGTAAGTCACATAGTATAGTAAGGCATCCTGAAAATTCAAAAGAGATTTTTAAAGATCTATGGGCAACTATAAAAGCTAAAAAAATATGGCATGGACGACTTATAAATCGTGGTAAACTAGATGATTACTGGGTAGACCTTACTATACTTCCTATTTTGGACGATGAACAAAATATTGTAGAATATATAGCAGTAAGATACGATATAACTAAGATGGTTTTACAAAAAGAAGAGCTTGACAATATTGCTAATACGGATTCTTTAACAGGACTAGGAAGTAGATACAAACTTATAGAAGATATTAAAAAGTCTTCACGCCCATCCTTAGCTTTAATAAACATAGATTCTTTTTCTGAGGTAAATGACTTTTATGGACATGAGAAGGGTGACCAAGTGATCATTCAGCTTGCAAGCATAGTTGAAGAGATAACAAAAGAGTATGGATACTTAACATATCATTTACAAGGTGATGAATTTGTAATATTTTCACAAGATTCAGACCGTAATACTTTTTCATCAAACATACTTCTTGTAGCAGATAAAATTTCAAAAAAATCTATATATGTTGGTGAAGAACAAGTACATTTAAACTATAGTACAGCAGTTTCATTTGAAGCTAAAGAGAAAATTTTATCAACAGCTGATATGGCTTTAAAAGTAGCTAAAAAAGATAATAGAGATTTTGTTGCGTATAGTGATGATATATCATTAAATGATGAATATAAAAACAATATAGAATGGTCGAAAAAGATCAAAAATGCGATAGAGAATGACAGAATTATTCCAGTATTTCAACCTATTGTAAATAACTCAAATGGAGCATATGAAAAATACGAATCTCTTGTAAGACTTATAGATGAAGATGGAAAAATGATATCTCCTTATTTCTTTCTAGATATTTCTAAAAAAACTAAACAATATAATCAGATTACAAGAATAATGATTCAAAAATCTTTTGATAAATTTAAAGATGAAGAAGTTGAGTTTTCAATAAATTTGACAATAGAAGATATTATTGAAGAGCAGATCAATGAATTTATTTTTAATATGTTAGAGAAGTATAAAATAGGTGAGCGCGTAGTTTTTGAAATAGTTGAATCTGAGTCTATTAAAAACTTTGAACAGGTTTTAAGCTTTATAGATAAAGTAAAATCATATAAATGTAAAATTGCTATTGATGATTTTGGTACTGGGTATAGTAATTTTGAGTACCTTTTAAAACTAAATGCTGATTATATAAAAATAGATGGCTCTATGATCAAAGATATAGATAAAAGTAAAGAAGCCCAAACAGTTGTAGAAACAATAGTAGGATTTGCTAAAAATATGGGGATAAAAACTATTGCAGAGTTTGTAGAAAACGAAGCTATACTAAACAAAGTAAAAGAGATGGATATAGACTATTCACAAGGTTATCATTTTAGTCCTCCAAAAATAGAACTATAAAGGAATACTTTTGAACGATCAGTTTAGAGTTTTCCCAGCTTTTATAGTGCTTGGAATAACCCTCAGTATCTGGTTTGTTATCCCTATACCAAAAGGTGTAACACCTGAGGCTTGGCACCTTTTGGCACTTTTTATAGGTACTATAGCTGCGATCATTGCAAAAGTGATGCCAATAGGGGCTATTGCGATCATATCTATAATGTTAGTGGCTTTAACAGGGGTTACAAATCCAGATCCAAAGTTAGCTATAAAAGATGCTTTGAGCGGTTTTTCAAGCCCTTTGATCTGGCTTATAGGTATAGCTATTTTGATATCAAGAAGTTTGGCAAAAACTGGGCTTGGTGCAAGGATAGGGTATTATTTTATCTCACTTTTTGGTAAAAAAACTATAGGTATTAGTTATTCTTTAGCTATATCAGAACTTGTGATCGCACCTGTAACACCAAGTAATACTGCTCGTGGTGGTGGGATAATACATCCAATCATGCGATCAATTGCATCTAGTTTTAACTCATCAAAAGAAAATAACTCTGAGAAAAAGATTGCAAAATACTTAGCTCTTTCAAGTTACCATATGAACCCGATAACTTCTGCGATGTTTATTACAGCAACTGCTCCAAATCCTCTTGTAGTAAAGTTTGTAGCAGATGCTACAGGTCTTGCTTTAAGTATAACTTGGGCACAGTGGGCTCTTGCAATGCTTCTGCCTGGTTTGGTCTGTATAGCTCTTACTCCACTTGTTGTATATGCTCTATATCCACCTGAGATCAAACATACTCCAGACGCTCCTTTGTTTGCAAAAGAAAAACTAAATGTGATGGGCAAGATGTCAAAAAATGAGAAGATAACCATAGGTGTCTTTGGACTACTTCTATTTTTATGGGCTGGTGTTCCCTCTATGATCTTTGGAAGTGAGTTTGTACTCCATGCTACAACAGTTGCTATGGTAGGGTTGAGTATATTACTAGTTACAAACGTTTTAACATGGGAAGATGTACTAAATGAAAAGTCAGCTTGGGATACCGTTACATGGTTTGCCGCACTTGTTATGATGGCAACATATCTAAACAAACTAGGGCTTATAAAGTGGTTCTCAGATCTCATAGAGTCAAATATTTTAAACCTTGGAGTAGGGTGGGAGCTTAGTGTAGCTGTTTTGGTTCTCGTGTATTTTTATGCACACTACTTTTTTGCAAGCACTACAGCTCACATAACAGCGATGTTTGGAGCTTTTTATACAGCTGGACTTTCACTTGGTGCACCACCTATGTTTTTAGCTCTCATGTTAGCTGGAGCTTCATCACTTATGATGTCTTTAACACACTACGCTACAGGAACCTCTCCGATCGTTTTTGGCTCAGGCTATGTAACTTTAAAAGAGTGGTGGAAAATGGGTTTTGTACTAAGTGTTGTAAATCTTGCTATATGGACTTTGCTTGGTGGTACTTGGTGGAGCGTTTTAGGTTATTGGTAAAGCCAATTATTTATATTTTAATACTCATTTCAAAAGTGCACTATACTTGTACACTTAATTGTACAAATAGTTTTAGCATAAGAGATTCTGATGATATTTTTATTCTGTTAAATTATCATCAACACTATTATGAATTTTGATCAATATTTTTTTGTGCAGCAACTAATTTTTTGTGAGTATATAAGTCTTTAGCGCTCTCTATATGAACAGTAACTTCATTGAGAAAACCTGGCTTAATTAAAAGTGAAGTCAACAATTGATTGAACAGATTGATTATTTATAATATCAATCCCATAACCCAACTTCCCAAAAAAATCCATTCTCTTAATAATGTTACATCTTCTAGTTTTTAGGAAAGGTTATTTTTATCTGTGTCCCATTGGAGCAATTAATATGAATTTGGCCGTTTAGTTGTTTTATTGCTAAGGTCTTTATCAGTGTATGTCCAAACCCTGTGTTGGCATCTTCTTTCATACCAACACCATTGTCTTTAACTTTTAGGTATTTGAAATTTTCATCTTCGTTTAGGGTTATTACTATTTCCCCTTTATTCTCAGCAAATGCATGCCAGATAGCGTTTGTTACCAGTTCATTAACTATAAGCCCACAGTATATAGCTTCCTCAAGTGTTAAGGTAGCATCTATTTTGTATATAAAACTTATGTTTTTGAGTTTAAAACCATCTTGAATCTTTTGGACTATCTTCTCAAAATACTGATCCGCTTCAATATGGCTTATATCTTTTGTATTATAGATCATCTGGTGTACTTGGCTCATAGCAAGCACTTTTCTCTCTACGTCTTGAAGTTTTTCTTTAATATCAGGATTGTTTCCAAGCTGTAGAGCATATAAAGATGTTATAAGCTGCATATTGTTTTTTACTCTGTGATTAAGTTCTTGAAGCAATAGCTGATTCGTCTTTAATTCTTCATTTAGAACATGTGTTTTTTCTTCAACTGTTTTCTCAAGTTTTATTTTTTCATTCTCTGTTTGTTCTATAAGTTTTTGTGTTAAGAGTTCTTTTTCATTGTTTAAATTATTTATATATCTTGAAATTGCAAAAGAGAAAAGAAATACCTCAAGTGTGATAAATGTTTCAGTTATATAGTAAAAGTCATATTTTATATTCCATATATTCAAACCATGAAGCATTGTACCTACCCATGCGAATATTGAGAGCCCCCATCCAAATAGATAATATGTGGCATTTTCATTTTTTTTATACATAACATAAAATCCGACGAAGAAAAAGAAAATAAGAAGTAATAAATAAAATATAGCTATATCTTGATACGCTAAAAATGTAGGTGTTGTTATAATAGAGTGTAGAACAATTAACACACTCAGGAAGTTTAAAAATTTATTGAGTTTTGGATATTGCTTTGTTTTTAAGAAATGCTGTGTAAATAGTACCATAGTCAAAGCTGTAAAGTTTGTATAGTAAACAACTAAGCTAAGTTCCATTTCAACATATGCAGCTTCATGCATTGGAAATATATGTAACCATAAAAGATAATGTACTTTTTTAGTAGCTAAAATACCAAGCACATAAACAGCATAATAGAAGTAGATAGAATCTTTAGTTAAAAAGAACAATAAAAGATTGTATATAAGTACAGTCAGTAATATAGCTATAAAAAGACCCCATATTATATGGTATTTTATATCTTTATATATGAAGTCTTCTTGAGTTGTTATTATCGCTTTAAATGAGAGTGTTTGGTTAGGTGAATAGACCTTTAAATAATAAGTCATTTGTGTTAAAGGTGGAAGTTCTATATTAAAGTTGGGCATAAGTATGCCCTTAAACTCTTTACGATGTAAAGAACCTGACTTCTTAGTATCTATAATCATATTATCTTTAGTTATATAAAGATCAATCTCCTCTATGTGAACATCATTTAAACTCAATGTCCTGTGTTGTATCTGAGTTGTAGAGTTATAGATGGTAAACTTCACCCATGCAGGGTACTCTTTTTTTATTCCTCTGTTTATAAACTCTTTATAGTAAGGCTTAAAAAGCTCAGGCTTTTGCAAAAGAGAATCTATACTCTCTTGATTTGCTTCATCAAAAAAAACATCACTTTTATTTAAGAGGATAATCTCTTTTTTTGATGCGTCAAGTATGATTTGTGCATTTAAAAAATTTACAAGTAATAGTATAAAAAAAATTGCGCGTAAAATTGTCATGAGCTAATCCTACTGTATTTAGGTTAAAATAACACTAAATATAACACTAAAATGCTACAATAGTTTATTATGAATGATTTTAATATACTTATTATAGAAGACGAATCTATTATTGCGCTTAGAATAAAACAGAGTTTGGAAAACTATGGTTTTAATGTTGTGGGTATTGTAAATGACAGTGTAAAAGCTATAGATTTTATTCAAAACCAACAAGTTGAACTTATCCTCGCAGATATAACTATAGATGGGTATTTAAATGGAATAGAAACAGTTAAACTTATACAGAAAAGCTTTGACATACCTGCTGTATTTTTAACAGCTCACCAAGAAGATAAATTCTTGGCCCAAGCAGCGGAGGTGAACTTTAGTGGTTATATAGTTAAACCTTACCTTGAAGAAACACTTCTGCGTGAAGTTAAACTGTCACATCACCGCTTTTTAAATAACACGAAAAAAGATCTATTTGAGTTAGACGATAACTATTCTTATGATTTAAAACTGCAAACTCTAAAAAAGGATGGTGAAGATGTTCAGCTTAGTAAAAATGAAAAGTTTATTTTACATATGTTGATAGATAATAAAAACAAGATGGTCTCAAATGAACAGATTGACGCTTTAATCTGGCCTGATAAACCAATAGATGATGTTAGTAGACGCCAACTACTCTTTAGATTAAGAAAAAAAATCCCAGAATTTAATATTCAAACTATTAAAGGTGAAGGTTATAAACTAATTATATAGACAACTATCAGCTACTTACAAGTGTAACTAACTGTAGTTTTTACTTATTGCTGTATACAATAAATATACTTGACATAAAATTTTTGAATGTCATATTACAAAAATGCTTAAAAAGTAAAATAGATAAGACCTTTAAAAGGTCTTATTAGCTTTTGTTTTTAGTTAGTTTTGAAACTAGTATATAAAATAGAGGTATAAATACTATAGCTAAGAATGTAGCTGATAACATACCACCGATTACACCTGTTCCTATAGAGTGACGACTTGCTGCTCCTGCACCACTACTAAGAGCTAGTGGAATAACACCAAGTGTAAATGCAAGTGAAGTCATCAAAATAGGGCGAAGACGGATTTTAGCACCTTCTAGAGCAGCTTCAACAAGCTCCATCCCTTCTTTTCTTTTTTGCATAGCAAACTCTACAATAAGAATAGCATTTTTAGCAGCAAGACCTGCTAAAACTAAGAGTCCAATTTGAAAATATATATCGTTTTCCAGTCCTCTAAAATGTGTAGCAACAACAGCTCCAAATATAGCAAATGGTACAGCCATAACAACAGATACAGGCATTAACCATCTTTCATACTGAGCAGCTAAGATCAGGTATAAAAATACTAAACCTAAAACAAACGCTATCGCACCGCTGCTTGAGATCTTTTTCTCTTGGTAAGCACTACCAACCCAGCTGATTGTATAACCATCCGGAAGTACCTCATTTGCAACCTCTTCAATAGCATCAAGTGCATCCCCTGAACTGTATCCAAGTGCAGGTTGACCAGATACTTTTGCTGCCATAAACATATTAAATCTCTCAATAAGATCGGCATTTACAGTCTCTTTAAATGAAACAAAAGAACTTAAAGGAAGCATTTCACCTTTGTCGGATCTTACATAGATGTTGTTTAGGTCCGTAGGGTTTTTTCTAAACTGCTGATCTGCTTGCATCTGTACTTGATACGTACGACCAAATAGGTTAAAGTCATTTACATAGTAAGCTCCAAGAGTGGCACTCAATGTTTGGTAAATTTCAGCTAATGATACACCTTTTGCTTTAACCTTTTCAATATCCACATCTAATTCATACTTTGGTATGCGTGTATTTAGATTTGTTCTAAGTCCAGTTAACTCTTTACGCTCATTTGCTTTTTGAATTATCTGACTTACATACTTTTGAAGATCTTTCACACTACCACCAGTTCTATCTTGAACATACATCTCAAATCCACCAGATATTCCCATACCACGGATCGGTGGAGGAACTACACCAAAACTGAAACCATCACTTGTTGCAAATA
>Ga0193961_1000777_pt1 | contig 11941 bp, 8 predicted proteins | sample FB_4_MG_FD_140371 | JGI IMG/M metagenome (GOLD analysis project Ga0193961, IMG submission 140371) | Microbial mat bacterial communities from the Broadkill River, Lewes, Delaware, United States - FB_4_MG | ecosystem: Environmental > Aquatic > Freshwater > River > Microbial mats | place: USA...
ATGCGCTCGCGTATCGAGACGACCCTTGGATCATCTCGATACGCGAGCGCATAGGGTGCGCATCAATAGCAGCAAGATTGTGCTCGCGAATATCAATATCGATACCCAGAACTTTGCGCGCAGAGCGGGACGGATCAAAAGTCTGTCCCGCTTCCATGGCCTCGGTCATGTCCAGCATTGCCAGCAAAGAGGCCGAAAAGATCAAAGAGCCCCCATGGGCAATGCCTGTTTCAATGATCAAATCTGGCTTCACTTCCCAGATCAGCTCCTGCATGGCGACAATATCCTGCGGATACTGAATGATGGGCCGCCCCATCCAATGGAAGTTATAAGAGTATTCAGCGACAGCGGAGGACTGCAGAAACGCCAAAGCTGAGGTCTGCAACTTGGTATCAGCACCCATTGCCTGGGTCCGGTCCTGAATATCAGATTGAAATTTGGTCATCGCATTGTCTTTCGTTGGGCTAGGTGCATTCATTTTCAGGTCAACAAACAGATAGTTCAACTGTAGGGACAGTGGTGGAATTGATATCGGGCTTACGCATGCGGCCCATTCTGTGTCTCGCAGCTCGATCAAGACAGGTGGATCATCAGGGTTTTCGGGTCTCGCGCCGAAACTAAACGGGGCACGACCTGCGCAGGCAGTCTCGATCCCTTTGGCCAAAGCGTTGGCCTTAGCTGCGATATCGGCGACTTGGCGAACCATCGGATATGCGACCATCGGATATGCGGCTACCAGCGCGGCGCACACCGCGCGGCTAACAAACCCTTTGGCATCGGTCAAGAGTATCCGTGTTGTTACCTATCGCCATCCCAAGCGGCCTCAGCTGAATTTTTGCATCAATTCAGCTTCGGACAGGATGGCCAGCGCCTGGCTCTCTGCGGCTGTGTGAAGTGGGTCATCACTGCTGCCAAGATTAAAAACAACGTCCGTGTGAGCAATGTCCTCAAGGCAAGAGACCCTGCGCACCGGTACGCCCGCAATCGAGCCCAGCGCCTCAAATGTCGCCTCAGGACAGTCTCCGATGATCGCGACACCCTGTGCGTCCAGCATTGTGGGCAGGGTTACACAGATGTATTTGATCGCCGCTGCGAGCCGGATTTGCTCCATTGGAATGGGCAGCGCCTTGACCAGTCCCAGCCCCCGCAAACGGGCTGCCAGCGCATAGGTTTCGACCGGATCGCCCCCCCGTTTCACCCGCAGACGCAGGGCGACCAACATCCGTTCCATCACGATGCGAAGGATCCCCTTCTCGGTCGCGACGATATCTTTCAATCCGCCATGTTCTCGCGCCAGCCCAAACATATATTCTAGCCCGCCGCGATACTTGTCCCAGGCGCTCTGAACTTCGAGGTGACCAAGCTGCGCCCGGTTATCACCTTCAAAGTGACGCGAGACAGAAACATAGAAGGGATCAGAGGCATAAATGAGATCCCCGGCCCCCAGATATTCGCAGGGCACTGTAAAGGCCCAGAAAGCAAGGTCATTTGCCTGCGGATTGAGCCGCTTCACGACCTCGGAGCGCACGATGGAAATCTCAGAGAAGACCTTGTGATCCAGCACATGGGTCAGAAGTTTCGCATAGTTTCCACGCGGGATGACCACGTTCTTGGGCTGCGTATAAAGAGGCGCATTCTCGACATCCAGAACCAAGTCATGGACCTTCCAGGGGGCATAAAGCGCCGAAGCCTTTGGGTTGGCGTCAAGAAGTGCAATCGCCGAAATGACCCCTGCGGAATGGAGGCGGTCATCATCCGCCAAGTAAACAGCATAGGTTCCCTTTGCTGCACGCATGACGGCCTGAATATTGCGAAGTGCGCCTACGTTTTCGGACTGCCGGATATATCTCAGTGGCAATCGGCTCTCAGCTTCGGTGACCACCGACTGAGTTTCGTCGCTCGATGCATTATCAGACACGATGATTTCGCAAGCAAAGGGGAACTCAGCCACATTCTGTTCAAGCGCCTGTAACAGCGTTGCAAGATAGCGGGCGCGTTCAAAGGTCGGGATACAGATGCTTAGTTTGATATCTGACATGTATAACTATCTTCGCTTTCTAAGTGGCTGCATTAGGCAAGTAGCGCGGCTTCCAATGCCGCACCCTGTTCTGGCCATGGTTCGAGCAGGGGGCAGCCGCCAGGGGGCCTCGCCACTGCGCGCGACATTGCGTTCTCCAGATCGCATTTGAACCCGGGTTTGCGCATCAATCAGCCCATGGGCAGTGCAACGGGCAGTGCAAAATTCCTTGATCTCATGGCTCAGGTTGCTGCAACCGATCACAAAATCAGAGAGACGGCGGGCGCAAAGCATATTCAGGATATCCTGGAGTGTTGGCTTGGTCTCGATCATCGGACCAGGCCCGAATTGGGATCTTTCGGTGATCGCCCCCCCACATTCTCCGGCAAGTATAACGACCTTCATGCGTCTTCCATTGCTTTGCAGTTTCACCACATCGCTTGGATAGCAGCATCGTAGTTAACTTTTGGTGCACGCCCCTCAACAGCGAAGGGTTTGCGCTCATGCCGGAAAGTGCAGTAGTCCTACCCTAGGCGCGCGACGCATCGGTTGGGGGCATTGTCCAAAGCGGCGCTGAAGTGTGTTGATGGCCTAGCCAGAGGAGAAGAAATCCGCCATTGGCGCGTTACGAAACCCTCTTTAAGCTGTCACATACCGAAGGCGCCACCACGGCTACGCGTGTTGGCAGGGGCGCGCGCATTGCAGAACGACTTGGATGCCTTCTGTGCAGGGCATTCATCATAGTTAAAATTACAAAAATCGAGGGAACTCAAAATGGTAAAGGCAGCTTTTCTGGGTCTGGGAGTAATGGGGTATCCCATGGCCGGGTATCTGCAAAAGGCAGGGTACGAGGTCACAGTCTATAACCGGACAACGGCAAAAGCCGAAAAATGGGCCGCTGAATACGGCGGCGAATTTGCCACCACACCACGCGAAGCCGCAAAGGGAGCCGAGTTTGTTTTTGCCTGTGTCGGCAATGATGATGACCTGCGCAGTGTTTGTCTGGGTGAAGATGGGGCCTTGGCGGGCATGGAGGCTGGCGCGGTTTTCGTTGACCACACAACCGTGTCGGCAAAGGTCACACGTGAACTCTATGCCCTGGCCCAAGAGGCAGGTGTGAGTTTTGTCGACGCGCCTGTCTCCGGTGGCCAGGCTGGTGCCGAGAACGGGCAACTGGTTGTAATGTGCGGTGGTGACCAATCGGCCTTTGACAGAGCCGAAGCGCTGATCGGTGCTTTTGCAAAGAAATGCACCCGTTTGGGAGACAGCGGCGCTGGGCAGTTGACCAAAATGGTCAACCAGATCTGTATTGCAGGGCTGGTGCAGGGGCTGTCAGAAGGGCTGCATTTCGCCGAAAAAGCCGGACTTGATGGGGCTGCGGTTATCGATGTGATTGGCGGCGGCGCTGCAGGCAGCTGGCAGATGGTAAACCGGTATGAGACCATGCTGGACGACCAGTTTGAGCATGGGTTTGCGGTTGACTGGATGCGCAAGGACCTGGGTATCTGCCTTGCAACAGCAGATGAGAACGGGGCGAGCCTGCCCGTGACGGCCTTGGTCGATCAGTTCTACAAGGATGTGCAAAAACTTGGCGGCGGTCGATGGGATACCTCGAGCCTGCTCAAGCGACTGCGCGCGCTGGATTCAGATAGCTAAGGCCGCTCAATCCTAAGGACGAGATCATTGGGTTTTCCCGCTGCGGATCTTACAAAATTTTGACATGCGATCGCCGTGGCCAGACCTGCTTTTACCCGAGCAGTCTGGCCCGCTGGATCAACAGATAGGTTAGAGCCAATGGCTCCCGTTTCTGGGCGGTGCTTTTTGCCCCGCTTAGTCTCTCCTAGGCCTGTCAACCGCGATGAACGAACCCCAAGGGTTTGAAAGCGAAAAACACTCCCAACGCCAAAAAGAGGGCGCTGCGTCACCAAGGCACAGGTTTGCCAGCCCAGTCGAAAAAGCCACCTGTCTGGGCCGGAGACAGCTGATCCAGAACCTCTAATAGGTTTGCAGCCGCGGCGTTTGGCGCGACCTTCTGGTGGCCCGGATACCCATCGGTAAATGTGGTCTCCACCGTACCGGGGTGCAGCGAGACAACAATGGCCGCTTTGCGCTTTCTTGCGATCTCGATGGCGGCCGTTCGCACGATCTGATTGGCTGCGGCCTTCGCAGCCCGATAGCTGTACCATCCGCCAAGGCGGTTATCTCCGATCGACCCGACACGGGCCGTGAGAACGCCAACAACGCAGCGGCCATCTTTTGGCAAAAGCCTCGGCAGATTTTTTAGAACCAAGGCAGGTCCGATCGCATTTACGGCCATGACCTGAGCCATATTTTCTGCGCTAATCTGCGCAAGGGACTTTTCAGGTCCTGCACCTTTGGGTGCCAGGATACCGCTGGCGATCAATACTGTATCGAAAGGGCCACAAAGCCCCTGCATAACCTGCTCAACAAGCGCAGGGTCGGTTAGATCGAGGCCATCCATGGCCCGAGACAGGCGCGTCACCTCAGCCCCTCCTGCTTCGAGGGCCCTCGAGAGCGCCGCCCCGATACCACCAGACGCCCCTATGACAAGCGCGCGAGCTTTCATGTTGTCACTGCCTGTGGCCACAGGCAGCAGCGCCGGAAAGACAAACGCGCCTGATATCCTGGCAGGCCGCAGTCACACAAAGAACAGTTTCCAGATGGTATCTTACGTTTTTTCACATCATTCACCCAACTCAACCGGACCCGATGGGGAATCACGCCCATTATGCTCTGTCATTCTCTCACTACGGCTCAGCCCCGAAATCAGATCACATGCAAAAGCTAAACCAATGAGTGAACCATTCTGTCTTGGCCTTCGTATTGAGTAAAAGAGAAACAAAAGCTGCGCAGAGATGACCCTTTCAAAACCCATAATTATCTGGTTCCGCAAAGACTTCAGGCTTGCCGATCATCAGGCGCTTTTTGCGGCGAGCAACAGCGAACGCCCTGTTATTCCTGTCGTCGTGCTTGATGAGCTTACCCAAACATTCGGGGCAGCTCCCAAATGGCGCCTATCCAAAGCGATTGAACACTTCGCTGATCGCCTGAACCAGGTCGGATCCCGCCTGATCCTGCGTCGCGGACCTGCCGCTCAGGAGCTGCTGGCCCTGGCACAAGAAACCGGTGCCGGGGATATCTGGTGGACCCGCGCCTATGACCCAGACGCTATTGCGAGAGACACCAAGGTCAAATCGACGTTAACAGACGCTGGTTTCAAAGCCAAAAGCTGGCCTGGTCAGCTATTGTTTGAACCCTGGGCGGTGAAGACAAAACAGGGCGGTTTCTTCAAAGTTTACAGCCCGATGTGGCGCGCCGTGAAAGACCTGGATGTCGCAGCGCCTTCCCCTGCCCCAAAGTTTCTGATGGCACCCGAAACATGGCCGGTCTCTGACCCTCTTCAGGGTTGGCAGCTGGACAAAGGCATGCAGCGCGGGGCGCGGATCCTGTCGGCCCACGCATGCGTTGGCGAAGTTGCAGCCAATACGCGTCTGGCCCAGTTTCTGGATGTGGCAATAGACGACTACAAGGAGCGCCGCGATTACCCGGCGCTGAACGCGACCTCTGGCCTATCCGAAAACCTGGCCTGGGGTGAAATCGGGCCCGCTACGGTCTGGCATGCCGGTTTGCGCGCGCATCTGGAGGGGCAGCGCGGGGCTGAGCACTTTCTGAAAGAACTGGTGTGGCGCGAGTTCGCCTATCATCTGGCTTTTCATACTCCCAAGATCACACAAGAGAACTGGAAGTCGCAGTGGAATGACTTTCCCTGGTCCGAGCATGAGGACGAAGCGGTTCTGCGATGGAAACAGGGGCGGACTGGCGTTCCCCTTGTCGATGCTGCCATGAGGGAACTTTATGTCACCGGTCACATGCATAATCGCAGTCGCATGATCGTTGCATCCTTTCTCACCAAACACATGCTTAAGCATTGGCGCATTGGACAAAAATGGTTTGAGGACTGCCTGATTGACTGGGACCCCGCCGCAAATGCGATGGGCTGGCAATGGGTAGCCGGATGCGGACCAGATGCTGCGCCCTATTTCCGAATTTTCAACCCTGAAACCCAGGCCAAAAAGTTCGATGCAGAGCAGCGGTACATTCAACGGTTCCTGGCAGAGCGCGCACCGACGCCCGGCCCGGAAGCCCTGGCGTTCTTTGACGCCTGCCCGCGGGCCTGGGCGCTATCAAAGGATGATCCCTATCCGACACCAATTGTTGGGCTGGCTGAGGGACGGCATAGGGCGCTAACGGCCTATGCCGCTCGTTGATAGGGCCAGGACGAAAGCTGCCCCCACCGCAACACGAGAACAACGAGCTGAGCCCCCTGGGATCCGGCGCTGGACCGTTTTAACCGGACCCGGCTTGCCGATTGTGGCGCGGCATTTCCAACCCATCGCTTGGTTTCACGAGGACCTTGTCAGAGCCTTGGCGCATCAAAGGGCTGTCCTATACAGTCATTGGAGAAGCCTCTTAATCCAGGCTTTTCAGGCAGGCCAATAACTCGCTTTTTCGAAATGGCTTTGACAAGAAACCATTCATTCCAATCTCACTACAGGCCTTCATGTCGCTTTTTTGTGCATTGGCAGTCAGGGCGATAATCCGACACTTTGTGCGCCCGGAGTCGTTCTCGTGTTGCCTGATCCTTTGAACCGCTTCTAAGCCGCCCATAACTGGCATGGAAAGATCCATCAGGATCAGATCGTATTTTGAGGCGAGATAGGCCTCAAGCGCGAGCGCACCGTTCTCTGCAAAATGCAGGTCCGCACCTGATGTCTTGAGCATTTTCTCGACCACCAACTGGTTGGTCTTATTGTCTTCTGCCACGAGTATTTGCATGCCCTGCAGCCCTTTCAGGGCCTCATCCCCCAGAACAGCCGGTTCAACTCTGCTCCTGGGCCGGCTTGGAAAGAGAGAATTCAGTTCGCTCACTGACGCTGGCATCTGGTCGTCAGCAAGCTGCGCCTCCAGTGCAAGCGAGACACGAAAGGTCGTGCCTAGGTCAGGCGTGGATTTGACCGAAATCTCCCCTCCCATTCGCTCCACAAGTGCCTGGGAAATAGCAAGACCAAGCCCCGTGCCTTCTGATAGGTTTTTTTGCGAACCGCTCACGCGCTCAAAAGCCGAAAAAATGGTACCCAGTTTGCTTGCTTCAATTCCGCAGCCCGTGTCTGCTATCTCAAACTGCAGCGGGCCTGCCGGGGATCCCTGCCCATGGGAAACCGTGATGGAAACATGCCCTTCATCTGTGAATTTTATCGCGTTCCCGATCAGATTCAACAGGATTTGGCGGACTTTGCTGACGTCCCCTATGAATAGGGATGGCACGTTTTCGGGGTAGTTTACGCGAAATTCCAAGCCCTTGTAGGCGGTTTTGGCGGAAAGAAGAACTGCAATTTCCTCAATGAGGACACGCAGTGAAAAGGGTTCTGGGTGCAACGAGATCTTGTCTGCCGTGATCTGTGAAAAATCCAACACGTCGTTGATAATTTCCAGCAATGCATTGGTAGAATTGAAAATCGTATCGGCAAATAGGGACTGCTCTTTGTCCAATTCGGTTTCTTTTAGCAGCTCACAAATACCAAGAATACCGTTCATCGGCGTTCGAATTTCATGGCTCATATTGGCCAGAAACCGTTCTTTCGCCTTATTGGCTTCTTCTGCTTTTTCCTTGGCTATCCGGGTGAGTTCTAGGGCCGCGTCGCGCTCGCGTTCAGAAGTCACATCTTCCGTAGAGCCAACCATGTGAGTGAGCTTCCCGGTGGAATCAAAAACGGGGGTCATCGTTGTGCGAATGTGACGTGTACCCTGTACCGCAGGCAGATTTATCTCGTAAGTCGTTTTTTTGGCAGAACGCGCCACGCTGGTATGAATAGCCAGCGCACGTTCTCCGGTAGAACCACCAAAAATTTCCAAAGCGGATTTACCGTACCACCCCTCTTGTGGGATCTTGGTAAACTCGCGGGAGCGCTTGTTCATCGCTATGTATCGAGGAATGCCATCGTCACCGACCTCCAAAACGATAACAGCCATGCCCACAGCATCTAATATGGCATAGAGATCGTTCACTTGTAGGCGATTCACGCGTCATTTCCTTTGTGCACAAGAACACCTGCCAGACCATCTAGACATAAAGTGCATTCTTTAACATAACCTGATATTACTTTTCTTCTAACCAAAATCAGATGGGACCGCCAGAACAGGGCAAATTAGCGACTTGGCCATTTCACAGACCTATCGCCTTTATGAACTGGCGGTGCAAACCGAACGGTCCTCACAGGCATATTTATCACTGTAAATTCCGCCACATCCCGGATGATTGAAACAAAATGTGAAAAATCGATTTTGGGACAAATGCTTACACCAACCCCCAGCGAACCTACGCGCTCCAAACAGGTCTCAAAAGGACAGGTACCGAAAGCGGGATTTCAGATTATCTCTTATTTGGTGAACAAAATTATTGAACACCCGCGAGGGAAATCTCTCCGGGGATAAACTTCTCACTAGAAAGGTTCACCCCTAACGCGAAGCTTTTGTATTTACATTATCAAAAGGGGATTAATAGGCCGCCTATCCAAAACCAGCGCCAATTCTCGTGTCCTCCCTGTCGGCAGGCCCCAAGGGAACCACGCAAACAAAACAATGCATTTACAAAGACCCCAAGAGAGCGGGCGGCGTATCTGGCCAGATCAGATCAAATACTTCCCGCTCGCTGTCGCCATATGAAAGATCGCTGTCGATCCGCACCGAACCGAACCCTTGCGGTAGACCGCAACGCGCGCTGCCCAGAAACCGGGCAGCGCATCAGAGCCTTTGACATGCCCCATGTTGTTGAACGCATCATCCCAATCGCGCATGTCGCTATACGCAGTGGTTAAGATCCACTACCCAGCCTGATACTCGGGCGCCGAGGCTAAGAATTCGCCATAAGCGTCGGCATCGGGAAACGAGAACTGTTCAGCCAGGGGATTTGAACGCTTTGTCTTGGTGGCGCCCATGTCTGCAAGCAGTTCATCAAAATGCTTGAAATGGAACGGTGCCGAACACAGGCCGCCATAGACCTGGGCTGCTGGGCGCTCCTTTCGCCGCCAGTTCAGCATCATGTCGATATTGCGGTTCATCTCAGTCTCGCTGGGCTGCTGGGCAAGTTGCCCATCTGCAAATCGCACCAGCCAGTTGGCGATCATTTCCGCCGACAAAATGGTGCAGAAACTGGAGTTGAAACCGACGAACCCCACTTCGGGCAGGTCCGGGTTCACCGACAACCGATAGACCCGGTATTGACCATCGCTTTCGATCAGCTTTTTGCGGTAAGCGTCGGGCAATACGGGCACGCCCAGTTTCCAGCCCACAGCCAGAACCGAAACATCACATTTAACCCGCTCGCCAGTGGTCAGAACGACGCTGTCGCCCTCATAGTGATCTATCGACCCCTGAACGAGGTTGAGTTTGCCGGATTTGAGGGTCTCAAAGAAGCCCGGAGTGACCAGTGGTAAGGAGCAGGAGGCCTCTTTCTCGATCGGCGTGTCTGGCACCATATCCCATTTCTTCAGCCCCAGTTGCAGCTTCAGCATGGCTTCCAGCCCGCGAAAATTGGCCCAGACCAGCGGCTTGGTCACTGCTGCAACCAGCTTCTTCAGCGGGCTGCGCCCCCAACTGTTAAACTGCATCTCCTGCGCGCGCATGTAGAGCAGGTGTTTGAAGTTGATACCGCCTATAAAATAGGGCACCCGCCAAACGTTCTTGCGATAGACCATGGTCACCTGTTTGGCCCCATGATCCGCCGCATTCACCGCAATATCGGTTGAGGATTTGGAGCCTCCAAGCACAACCACGTGCTTACCCCGTGCAATCTCTGAATCGGTGTATTCCGAAGAATGCATAACCTGGCCACCCTGGGCGACGAATTCTTCCTGTCCAGGATGGGTGATGATATTCTTATAAGAGAACTGCCCAGTACATATGGCAACAAAATCAAAGTCCTCTTTGCGCGTTCTGCCAGCACTCTCCAGCGTTAGGGTCCAACCCGGTTTGCCATCACCGCGCCGCTCCATTCCCATCACATCCGTGTTCAACTGATACAGACGGCCCAGCTTATGCTTGTCGGCATAGGAATGGATATAGGCATGGACCTGCGGGCCCTTGGGCCATTGCGGATATTCCTCCGGCATCGCCAAGTCAGTAAAGCGATACAGGTCCTTTGGGCTTTGGGTTTGAACGCCAGGATAAGAGCGCGACAGCTCCCAAACCCCACCAAAATCGTGACTGCGTTCAAACCCGATGACCCGATGGCCTTTTTCGTCAAATGCCTTGGCAGCGGCCAAGCCAGCGACGCCGCCGCCAATGACGGCAACTGTTTTTCTACGAACCATGTGGTCTCTCCTTACGCCTCTGGGGGCGGCGGCAGAAAATCAACCTCATGCAGGGCTGACAGGCGGACCAGTTCCTCAGGATCGGTCACGCCATCCAAGGCGCAGAAAAGATCATAAAGCTTGCGCGAGGGCGCGACGCCAAAGACGCATTTGGCCTCAGCACCTGATCGGTTGAAAACCCCGTGTGCCAGACCCATTGGCATTCGGATCAAATCACCCGGCCCAGCTTTGTTGGGTTGGATGTTGCCTTGTTCATATCCAAAGTCCACCTCTAGATGGCCTTCGATCACCAGGATCCATTCATCCTGCGTCGGGTGAACATGTGGCGGTACAAAGGTCTCGGCAGGCACTATGGCGTGCCAGATCATCGCATTATCCGAGTGCAGTTTTGGGGTATAAATATGGCCCACGACGTTCCAAGCGACGCCTTCAAGCCCTGTGTCAGTTGACGTAACTCCGGCTGTTTCTTTCATGTGCTTTTTCCCTGTTATGACAAAATGTCACAAGCAGCCTAGTGCGCCATCGCGGTTTGCTTTGTCCAAATTGCGCAAGAAAGTGCATTCTCGAAAGTGCTTGCTTTAAGTTTAAAACTTTTTAGGCTTCTGTGCATGGCACCTGTATTCTTAAGGAAATCGGCTGATCCGCTGTGTGGGCACCGCCTGTTGCATTCAACTGACGTTGACCTTGTGCGCGCCTCGGTGGCTGAACAATTCTGCGATCACGACCTGATTCCAGGCCCCTTTCGCGACACATTTGACGCCTGCCATAATCATGCCGAAGGTCAAAGCCTGTCGCTGAATTATATGCGATATGGCTGTGATGTGACGATCAATCCTGGTGAGCTGACCGATTTTTATCTCGTGCAAATCCCGTTGGTTGGGACTGCCAAGGTCCGCAATGGGCGCAAAACCGTAGAGGCGACACAGCGGACCGGAACGGTCCTCAATCCAACGCGTGACACCCATATGATCTGGTATGGGGGCTGCGAAAAATTGTTGCTTCAAATCGATGCCACCGCGTTGCACCAAACGGCTGAGCGTCTCTTGGGGCAATCGCTCTCTCATCCCATCGTCTTTGACCCCGAGGTTCGGCTGGAATCACCCGCGCTGAAAAACTGGGAAAGAAAATTCCAGGCTGCCGTCGCCGTTGCTGACCAAAAAGGCGCGTTCGGAGACATCCAGCACAAGCACCAAGCCCTGTTCGAAGAAGATTTGATTGCGGGCTTCCTGATGGCCCAACCCAGCACGATCCATCATATTTTGACACAGGCCCAGCCAAGCGTGTCTTCGCCACAGATCAGTCGCGCGCGCGCCTATATCCTGGAGAACCTTACGGAGCCAATCACCGTCGCCCAGATCGCGGCTGCCGCGGGCTGTAGCATTCGCAGTTTGCAACTGAGTTTCCAACAAAGCTTTGGCTGTACGCCCATTGGCTTTGTACAACGGCAACGTCTGAACCATGCGCATATGCTGGCACAGTCTCAACCCAAAGACACCCTAGTCAGCGGCATCGCCTACGAAGCCGGCTTCGTAGG
>Ga0193961_1000778_pt1 | contig 11924 bp, 12 predicted proteins | sample FB_4_MG_FD_140371 | JGI IMG/M metagenome (GOLD analysis project Ga0193961, IMG submission 140371) | Microbial mat bacterial communities from the Broadkill River, Lewes, Delaware, United States - FB_4_MG | ecosystem: Environmental > Aquatic > Freshwater > River > Microbial mats | place: USA...
GTTGGGTAGCACGCCGTCACTTTGGTGCCACCTCTTTGTTCGAAATGAGCCGTTATGGATTTCTAACCGATGCTGAATACCGTGAACTGGTTGAATGCCAAGAGTTCTTGTGGCGCGTACGATTTGCCCTACATATCGATTTAAAACGCTATGACAATCGACTCACCTTCGCCCACCAGCCACCCGTTGCTGAAACGCTTGGTTTTACTGGTGAAGGTAATCGGGGCGTTGAAATGATGATGAAGGAATTTTATCGTACTCTGCGCCGAGTTGCCGAACTCAACAAGATGCTGCTCAAGCTATTTGGTCAGGCAATTTTAAATCGTGGTGTCGAAAGCTCTGTACAGATCATTAGCGAAGATTTCCAGCGTCGTGGCAGCCTAATTGAGGCTCGAAAACCAGCACTATTTCAAGCGCGCCCGGAATCGATACTTGATATGTTCTTACACATAGCCAATGACTCTACCATCGAAGGGGTATCTCCACCGACACTGCGTCAACTTCGAACCGCTCGTCGCCGCTTCAACAAGTTTCTGCATACCATTCCAGAAGCCCGTGAAAAGTTTTTGGAGTTATGTCGCCACCCCAATGCGCTACACAACGCCTTCGGTTTAATGCACAAACTCGGTGTACTCTCCGCCTACTTGCCACAATGGAGCCAAATTGTTGGGCAAATGCAATTCGACCTATTCCATGTTTACACCGTCGATGAGCACAGCGTTCGATTATTAAAGCACCTCAACACTTTCAGCTACGCAAAAAATCATAGTAAGCATCCTATTTGCTGCGAGGTTTACCCTCGCATCCAGAAAAAAGAATTACTTATCATTGCAGCGATATTCCATGATATAGGAAAAGGGCGCGGCGGCGACCACTCAGTAATTGGCGCAGAAGAAGCGTACCTATTTTGTCGTGAGCATGGGCTTTCAACGCCTGAAGCCAATCTCGTTTCTTGGCTAGTACGTCATCACTTATTGATGTCCGTTACCGCTCAACGTCGTGACATTTATGATCCAGACGTCATTGCCGAATTTGCCAAAAAAGTTCGTGATGAAGAGTATCTTGAGTACTTAGTTTGTCTAACGGTTGCCGATATCTGCGCCACCAACCCTGAGCTTTGGAACAGTTGGAAGCGTACCCTCTTGGCTGAACTTTTTTATTCCACTCAGCGAGCGCTGCGTCGCGGTTTAGAAAACCCTGTCGACGTACGCGAGCGTATTCGTCACAACCAACAAATGGCATCCGCTTTACTGCGCAAAGAAGGCTTTAGCAGCCGTGAAATTGATGTGATGTGGCAACGCTTTAAAGCGGACTACTTCTTGCGTCACTCTCATAAACAAATTGCCTGGCATTGCGCTAATCTGCTGCGTCATGAAGACCCAACCAAGCCACTAATACTGATCAGCAAAAAGCCCACTCGCGGCGGTACCGAGGTGTTTGTTTACAATAAAGACCAAAACGGTTTATTCGCCACCGTAGTCGCAGAATTGGATAGACGTAACTTTAACGTTCATGACGCACAAGTAATGACCAGTAAAGATGGCTATGTATTTGATACTTTCATGGTATTAGATCAACACGGTAATCCAATCGAAGAAGGTCGCCATAAAGCGGTAATCAAGCATTTAATTCACGTACTAGAAGATGGTCGTCCAACCAAGATTCGTACAAGGCGTGCACCACGCAATTTGCAGCACTTTAAAGTCAAAACCAAAGTGGATTTCTTACCTAGTAAAAGTAAAAAGCGCACTACGATGGAATTTGTCGCACTTGATACGCCAGGTTTATTGGCGACCGTAGGAGCAACTTTTGCCGATCTGAATATCAATTTGCATGCCGCCAAAATAACCACCATTGGCGAACGAGCAGAGGACTTTTTTATCATTACTGGCACTGATGGCAGTAAACTAAGTGAAGAGGAAGAACAGCAACTTAGTGAAGCACTTATTGCTAATATCGCGGAGCTTGCTCCGAGCTGATCTTAACCACAAATTGAGAAAAATATCGATAGTTCAACTATATTGGTGAAGCTTAGGCTGCTACATTAAAAGTGTTCAATTTAATCTGATTCCGTCAGGTACTGATAAGTACGATTAATGAGGTAGCCTATGTTTCCACACTTAACGGGTCTAGGCATACAAGATCCCAAGCAGGTTGAGCGCTATTCCTTGCGTCAAGAAGCACACAAAGACGTCCTAAAGATCTACTTCCGTAAACAAAAAGGCGAATTGTTCGCCAAAAGCGTTAAATACAAATACCCGCGACAGATAAAAAACGTACTGGTTGATAGTGGTAGTCACCAATACAAAGAAGTCACCGAGATAAATCGTAATCTAACCCTAGTGATTGACGAGCTCAATAAACTCACCAAACCAGAAAAACGAGCAGAAGTGGACGTAAAACAGAAAATCTTATCCGATTTACACCATTTAGAGAAAGTGGTCTCGAGCAAAATAGCTGAGATCGAATCTGATCTCGAAAAACTAAAATAGATTCAAAAAAGGCTTCCTAATGGAAGCCTTTATCTAACAAGCCGATTAAACCAACCAACCCGCGAATTTACCAATGAAGTAAAGGGCTACACCAGCCATTGCACCAGCGACGATATCATCAATCATAATACCCAACCCACCGTGCACACGCTTATCTAGCCAGCCAATAGGCCACGGCTTCGCCATATCAAAAAAGCGAAACAGGATAAAACCAGTGAGTAACCACTTCCAATCAGTGGGAGAAAGTTGCAACAGGGGCACTACCGCCATAGTGATCCAAAAGCCCGCAAATTCATCCCAAACAATTGAACCATGGTCATGCACACCCATATCATCAGAGGTCACTTGACAGATCTTCACCCCCACAAGACACGCAGCCAGCACGACCAATAAGTAGCCGCTAAGTGGCAGCTGTACTATCAACAAATAGAGTGGTATCGATGCCAACGTCCCCATCGTTCCCGGAATCACCGGGGATAAGCCACTACCGAAGCCTGTCGCTAATAAGTGCCAAGGATTCTTTAACGAAATCAGAGAAAGAGGGTTAGTCATAATAAGATCTTAATTGCTGTTGAAATGATCATAGCCGCTGAGCTGCCAAGAGATTGCTTGCCCATCTTTCGTCAAATTAAGCTGGCCACTACTGTTAATCTGCCCTATTCGAGTAATTGGACAGTCAATACCTGCCAATGCTTGCGACAACGCCTCACGCTTGCAAACTGGCACCGTGAAGCATAACTCATACTCTTCACCACTCGTCAGTGCGTATTGTAGCGCCAGTTCTCGGCGAGGGACAAACTCGACCAGTTCTGCAGAAACAGGCAAACGTTCAACCTCAACCTCAGCCCCAACACTAGAGCGTTTAAGTATGTGACCTAAATCAGACACTACACCATCAGAAATATCAATTGCAGCGCTGGCAATACCCCGCAACGCTTCACCAACATTCACTCTCGGAGAAGAAAAGTAATGACGCTGTTCGAGCACTGGTGCATTAGGTTTACCGACATTGGTTGGGTTTAGAATAACATCCAAACCTGCCTTGCTATCACCCAATGAGCCCGTTACGTAGATTTCATCACCTTCTTTTGCTCCATCACGGCGAAGTGCCTCACCTTTTGGTACGAAACCTTGTACCGTTAAGGTTAAACTCAATGGACCTTTGGTCGTATCACCACCAATCAATTGGATACCGTACTGATCAGCAAGCTCAAAAAAACTATCGCAGAATGGTGCAAGCCATGTTTCGTCAATTTCCGGCATAGTAAGCGCAAAGGATACCCAAGCTGGCGTTGCCCCCATAGCAGCGAGGTCGCTGATATTAGAAGCCAGTGCTTTATGTGCAACCCAAGCAGGGTTGGCGCTTGCTAGAAAGTGAGTACCAGAGACTAATGTATCGGTGCTGATCGCAATAGAGCAACCAGTCGGCGCCTCAACAAGTGCACAATCATCGCCCGCAGCGAGTAAAACGTCACAGCGCTGAGTTTGCCGATTCACAAAGTATTTTTCGATTAGATTAAATTCGCCAGACATAGATAAGCAAAGTGGTGGGGGTAAGCTGTAGTATATAAAAAAGGTCAGCATATGCTGACCTTTTTAATTAAAAATCGATTATTTCTTACGTACGTGTGGTGCTGCTTTATCTAACACACCATTGACGAATTTGTGGCTATCTTCTGCCGCGAATACTTTTGCAAGTTCAATCGCTTCGTTGATCACCACTTTGTAAGGAACGTCTTCACGACGAGTCATCTCATACATAGCAAGGCGTAGCAATGCTAGTTCCATCAAATCCAAATCTTGCATTGGACGAGATGTGTATGGACGAATCTTACTATCTAGCTCTGTATGACTTAGCACAACACCTGTTAGAAGGTCACGGAAGTAAGCAACGTCTGTGTCTGGTGTTGAAAGTGCAGGTTCTGATGCATGATGCTCTTCTTCATCATACTTACCACCAGATAAGAACTGTTCTTCAATTGTGGCAACATTATCTTTAGTAATCTGCCAAGAGTAGATCGCTTGTAGAGCGAATCGACGTGCATTACGACGTGCGGCTGGTTTCACACTGGCCCCCATTAGGAATCAATTTCTGAAAGAACGTTAATCATCTCAAGTGCGCTTAGTGCAGCCTCTGCACCTTTATTACCAGCCTTGGTTCCTGCGCGCTCAATTGCTTGGTCAATTGTATCAACCGTCAAAACACCGAATGCTACTGGAAGGCTAAATTCCAGAGATACTTGTGCAAGACCTTTGTTACATTCACTGCAAACATAGTCAAAGTGAGGAGTACCACCACGAATTACTGTACCTAGAGATACAATCGCGTCGTACTTACCAGTTTTCGCTACGCGCTGAGCTACTAGAGGTAGTTCAACCGCACCAGGGCAACGAACAACAGTGATGTTGTCTTCGCTTACTTGTCCATGACGCTTTAAAGTATCGATTGCACCAGACAATAGACTTTCGTTAATAAAACTGTTGAAACGAGAAATAACGATAGCAATTTTTGCATTTGGCGCTGGGAAGCCACCCTCGATCACTTTCATAAGCCTTCCTTTAACTATATTCATCAAGTGAGAATCGCCGGATTCTAGCACAAAACTGTGAGCAATATCTAATAGGTTTTCACATATAAGAAACGAAAAAGCGAGACGTCTTAAACATCCCGCTTAATCCATTGAAAATATGAGAGCTTATTACTCAGTTACATACTCAACAACGTTAAGACCAAAGCCACCAAGAGCGTGGTAGCGCTTGTTAGTTGAAGAAAGTAAGCGCATGTCGTGAACACCAAGATCGGCTAAAATTTGTGAACCCACGCCGACTCGGCGAGAGGTACCCTGTTTTTTGGCCAATGTTGGTGCTTTGCCTTGATCTTGTGCTTCAAACATTTTAATACGGTGGATGAGCAGTTCAGTCGGCTCTTCATTACCTAAAATAACCAACACACCACCATCTTTACCAATGCGCTTCATTGCTTTATCCAGCGTCCAGCTGCGCTCTGCGTTGCGATCACTACGCAAGAGGTCGGTAAAAGTATCTTGTAGATGTACGCGGACCAATGGCGCTTGCTCATCACTGCTCGATTTACACAGAGCGTAATGCACTTGGTTATCGATAGTATCGCGGTAGGTCACTAGATCGAACTCACCAAATTCTGTCGGTAACTTACATTCAGCTACACGCTCAATCGTCGTTTCAGTGTTATTACGATATTCAATAAGATCCGCGATGGTGCCCAATTTGATGCCATGTTTTTCTGCAAATACTTCAAGATCAGGGCGGCGAGCCATCGTGCCATCATCATTTAGAATCTCAACGATTACAGATGCAGGCTCCATACCCGCCAAACGAGCCAAATCACAACCCGCTTCAGTGTGACCTGCGCGAGTCAGTACGCCACCTTCTTGAGCGGCTAATGGGAAGATATGACCCGGTTGAACCAGATCAGCCGCTTTTGCATTTGATGCTACTGCCGCTTGCACTGTGCGAGCACGGTCAGCTGCTGAGATACCGGTTGTAACACCTTCAGCCGCTTCAATCGATACCGTAAAGTTAGTGGTATATTGTGCGTTATTGTCTTGCACCATTGGTGGCAAACCAAGAGCCTCACAACGGCTGCGAGTCATAGTTAAGCAGATTAAGCCACGACCATAAGTTGCCATAAAGTTGATTGCCTCAGGCGTAATATGCTCCGCGGCCATGATGAGATCGCCTTCATTTTCACGATCTTCATCATCCATCAGGATGACCATTTTCCCTAAACGAATATCTTCAATTATTTCTTGAGGCGTACTGATTGGCATCTTCTGTTCCTATTCTGGCTGGTATCTTTCTCAGGCTTAAGCAAAGCCATTTTGTTGTAAAAATTCCATGGTAAGACGTGACTCTGGGGCACTATTTTGCTGCTGACTAGTCAGTAGCTGCTCCATATAGCGAGCCAATACATCGACTTCCAAATTCACTTTTCGTCCAACGTGGAAGTCTGCAATGGTAGTTTCTGAACCGGTATGGGGAACGATCGTCAGTTTAAACGCATTTTTACCTAATGCATTGACTGTTAAGCTAATACCATCCACGGTAATTGAGCCTTTCTCTGCCACATACTTGCTCAGTTCGGCTGGCATCGCTACCCAAAATTCGATTGAGCGACCAACTTGGTTCCGTTCGACAATTTCACCCACACCGTCAACATGCCCAGAAACAATATGTCCACCAAAACGAGTGGTGGGTAGCATGGCTTTTTCAAGGTTAACCTTGTCACCAGCTTGATAATCAGTAAAACCCGTTTTCTGTAGCGTTTCTAGCGATAGATCAGCCGTATAACTATGGCTATTGAAGTCAATTACCGTCAAACAAACACCGTTGGTTGCGATACTATCTCCGAGTTTTACATCCGACATATCCAGTGAATTACTGCTAACAGTCACGCTGATATCTTCGCCTTTTGGCGTAATGGCAGTTAGAGTGCCAACGGCTTCTACAATTCCTGTAAACATAACTATTGTTCTTTATAGATTGGGGTTGCGATGATGCGAATATCCGGACCGACTTGTTTTAGCTCTTTAATATCAAGCTCGATAACTTGATGCATTGCTTGTAAGCCTAATGCACCAATAAGCCCGCGCCCATCACTGCCCATCAATTTAGGGGCAAGGTACAGAACTAACTCGTCGACCAAACGCTGTTGAATCAGTGAACTCGCTAATGTAGCTCCCGCTTCAACCCATATATGATTCATGTTGTGCTGTGTTGCCAAAGATTCAAGGGTAGCCGAAAGATCAATACGACCATCACCCGCCAATTGCGGTAGGATCTCTCCCTGCGGGGATACACGCAATAACTCACCTTCCACATTGAACAGCTTAAGTTCCGGGAACAGTTTGTTTTGACGGTCTAAGATAACGCGAATAGGTTGACGGAGCTGCTGCTTGTCATAGTTCGCTTGAATTGAATCCGGTAAGTCATCCCAGCGCACATTGAGCGATGCATTATCGTCAATCACGGTTTGGCTAGTAGAAAGAATTGCCCCGGCTTTAGCGCGAAAGCTTTGCACATCTCGTCTTGCTTGCGATGAAGTGATCCACTGGCTTTGACCGTTTTCCAAAGCCGTTTGTCCGTCTAAACTGGCCGCCATTTTCAGTTGTACAAATGGTCGACCGGTTTCCATTCTCTGAATAAATGCTGGATTTAATGCCCGCGCATCAGCTTCTAACAACCCAACTTGAACTTCTATTCCCGCATCACGCAGCATTTGAATGCCTCGTCCGGCAACTTGCGGATTGGGATCTTGCATCGCGCAGATCACCTTAGAGACTTTGGCTTTAATTAAGCCTTCTGCGCAAGGGGGCGTACGTCCATAATGCGAGCAAGGCTCGAGCGTTACGTACGCGATAGCGCCTTCGGCTTTCTCTGCAGCCATGCGCAGCGCATGCACTTCTGCGTGCGGCTCACCGGCACGAAAATGAAAACCTTCACCAACAATCTGATCATCACGAGTAATGACGCAGCCTACGTTAGGGTTTGGTGCCGTGGTATAGATACCGCCTTGTGCTAACTTAATGGCACGTAGCATCATGGCGTAATCTTGTTGAGTAAATTCAGCCATCACAACACCCGACTAATCTTCTAGCTTCGCGATTTCTTCGCCAAACTCTCGAATATCTTCAAAACTACGATAAACCGAAGCAAAGCGAATATAAGCAACTTTATCGAGATCTTTTAGTTGCTCCATCACTAAATTACCCACCATTTCACTGGGTACTTCACGTTCGCCTGTAGCACGAAGTTTTGATTTAATCATGCTAATCGCAAGCTCAACTGCATCGGCACTCACTGGGCGTTTTTCCAGTGCACGCTGTAAACCACCCACCATTTTATCTTCATTAAATGGTTCACGGTTGCCATTAGATTTAATCACACGAGGCATGACCAGCTCAGCGGTTTCAAAAGTAGTAAAACGCTCGCTACATGCCAAGCACTGTCTGCGACGGCGAACTTGGTGACCATCAGCCACTAATCGAGAATCGATAACTTTTGTATCCGTCTCGGAGCAAAAAGGACAATGCATATTACCTCCATATCAATGCTCGTAGTGTAGCGGAATTGATAACTTGAAGAAAAGAAAAAGGGGCGTAGACGCCCCTTTTTACATAAATAACTGTTAACTACAGCAATAACGGCTAACTGCGTGCTAAGTAGTTGGCTTTACCCACCCATTTATAACTGGTTAGCTCTTCTAGCCCCATAGGACCACGAGCATGCAGTTTTTGTGTTGAAACGGCCACTTCAGCACCTAAACCAAACTGCGCACCATCAGTAAAGCGCGTTGATGCGTTAACGTAAACCGCCGCAGAACCCACTGAGTTAATGAAACGCTCGGCGTTTTCTAAACTATCCGTCATGATCGCATCTGAATGGCTCGCATTATGAACACGCATGTGATCAATCGCTTCAGCTACGTCAGTCACTACTTTCACGCCTAGCGTATAACTTAGCCATTCAATATCAAAATCACCTTCTACGGCATCACGTAGTTCTTTTGCGTTACTTAACAGAGCTTTCGCTTTTGGCTCTGCAACTAACGCTACTTTGTCATTTAAGCGCTCTGCTAACATAGGTAGAAACTCAGCGGCGATTTTTTCGTGTACCAACAGCGTATCCAATGAGTTACACGCGGAAGGGCGTTGAGCCTTAGCGTTTTCAACCACATCAACCGATTTCGCTAAGTCAGCGCTCTCATCAACGAAGATATGGCTGATACCAAAACCACCAATGATCACAGGTATTGTGCTGTTCTCTTTACACATTTTGTGTAAACCGGCACCACCACGAGGAATGATCATATCGACATAGTCGTCTAGCTTAAGCAACTGCGATACTAATTCGCGATCTGGCTTTTCAATGTATTGCACTGATGCGGCTGGTAAGTCTGCCTTTGCCAGTGCTACTTGAATCACTTTAACCAATTCCATATTGGAGAAAAATGTCTCTTTTCCGCCACGAAGGATGCTGGCATTGCCTGTTTTCAAACATAGCGCCGCAATATCAATCGTCACGTTAGGGCGAGCTTCATAGATCACACCAACCACTCCAAGAGGTACGCGGCGACGCGCAAGTGACATACCGTTTTCTAGAACTTTGCTGTCAATTTCACTGCCCACAGGGTCATTTAAGCTAATAACATTACGAACATCATTAGCAATACCAGCAAGACGTTCTTGGTTTAGCATTAATCGATCTAACAACGACTCGGTTAGACCCGCTTCACGACCTAACTCTAGATCCTTTTCATTCGCCGCTAGAATAGTGGCGGCATTCGCTTCCAGTTCATCAGCAATAATGGCTAACGCTTGGTTTTTCTGCGCAGTGGAGGCTGTCGCCAGTGTGAAAGCAGCGTCTTTTGCTGCTTTACCCATGTTAATTAATTCCACGTCACTTCCTTAATAATTTGTTCTTATTCTTGTATTACGACCATGTCATCACGATGCAACACTTCTGCACCGTAGTCGTAGCCTAATATAGAGAGGATGTCTTTACTGTGTTTACCAAGAATTTTGGTCACATCAACGCTTGAATAAGCGGAAATACCACGGGCAATCAATTTACCCTCTTGGTTAGTAATGCGAACGACATCGCCTCGTGCAAATGCGCCACTTACTTTAAGAACGCCTTTTGCCAATAAACTGCTGCCTTTTCCTAGCACCGCATTCACTGCACCGTCATCAATCAACATATCACCAGAAGCGGCAGGACCAGCCAAAATCCAGCGTTTACGGTTTTCCAATGCTTCTTCACATGGCAAAAAGCGCGTGCCTTGTGGCTCGGTGCTTAATGAATCAAATATCACATCAGGCGCACTGCCTGCGGCAATAATAACTTCAATGCCTGCACGGCGCGCGATATCAGCTGCCTGTAATTTCGTTGCCATACCACCAGTGCCAAGAGTCGTACCACTGCCACCGGCAATTTTACGCAAGGTATCATCAATGGTTTTTACTTCTTTGATGAGCTCAGCGTGAGGGTCTTTACGCGGGTCGGCGGTAAACAGACCTTTTTGGTCAGTCAGCAGCAAAAGCTTGTCGGCACCGCATAGAATACCAACCAAAGCGGACAAGTTATCGTTATCACCCACTTTGATTTCGTTGGTTGCTACCGCATCATTTTCATTCACAACCGGAATAATATCATGTTCAACCAAAGCATTAATGGTGTCGCGTGCATTTAGAAAACGCTCACGATCGTCCAGATCGGCACGCGTTAATAGCATTTGACCAATCTTCATCCCATAAATGGCAAACAACGATTCCCATGTTTGAATCAACTGGCTTTGCCCTACTGCCGCAAGCAACTGTTTGCTTGCCATCGAGTTGGGCAGTGCGGGGTAACCTAAATGCTCACGACCGGCGGCAATTGCACCAGACGATACTATTACTACTGAATGACCTAGTTTTTTGAGCTCTGCACACTGACGCACCAACTCCACCATATGAGCACGGTTTAGCTGTAACGTTCCGCCAGTAAGTACACTGGTACCAAGTTTTACAACCACGGTTTGAGGCTGCATCACTTTTCCGCATTGTTGATTCATTGTCATGATAAATTGAAATAATAAAAAACAAGAGCTGATGTTTTATCAATCAGCGGCGAATTTAACAAGCAGAAAAGGCGCTAAAAAGCGCCTTTTTATTGGTCAATGAGGATTCTCAATACTAATCAGACAAATTCAACCGATTCATCATGCAGAACAACATCAATCTCATACTCATTTTTTAACATTGTTAGTAAAGATTGATGAAAACTATTTTGAATGCGATTAACGTCCGCCACGGCTTTTTTAGGCAGAGCTTCGTCCACCCATTCGCCAAGGCTGTTGTATTTACCAATTCGATAACGAGCAGCAAATTGATTATCTTGCTGTTCCAACTCTAGCCACCAGCCCCAAAATTCACGCTCTTCTGGCGACTTTTTGTCGTTAACACAAACCCCTAAACAATCGAACAGGTATGAACCTTCCTTGCTTTGCGATTCTCTAAGGTAAGGCCCCAATGCCCTCAAACTCGTTAACAAGCGAAAATGAGTCGGAATTTTCGTCACTTTTGACATATTGACTCTCCATATCTTTAGTTTTAATTAAGCCAAATTCATTTTTGGACTTAATATTACTGTTAACTAAATTAGTAAAGAAGTCATCTCATTAACTCATCTTCCAACCATTTGATCGCTAAATCGAGGGATTGCTCATATCCTTGTGTAATAGTTTTGGAACTGATTTTCTTCGCTTTACCATAATCACTAAAAAGTGCCACCAACTGATTATCACTTAGCGGTGATACCGGATCGCCCTCTAGGCTCAACGCCAAAATAGGCACTCGAGTTTTACGGCTAGTCAATATGCCTTGGGTTTTTAAAGACCAAGCACGCATTTGA